>Ga0316207_10005316_pt1 | contig 10738 bp, 5 predicted proteins | sample 6weekpyrite_MG_FD_204943 | JGI IMG/M metagenome (GOLD analysis project Ga0316207, IMG submission 204943) | Microbial mat bacterial communities from mineral coupon in-situ incubated in ocean water Damariscotta River, Maine, United States -... | ecosystem: Environmental > Aquatic > Marine >...
ATCGTTGCACTGCTTGCCTTCCTGTATTTTGGCTGGATTAACGTATCGAACGCAAAAGAACGTGAGGAACTGGCTCTCGAGCAAAACAGACGAAACCAGCGAGCAATCCTCCGATTACTTGATGAAATGGCGAACCTTGCAGAAGGTGACTTAACCGTACACGCCACGGTAACAGAAGAAATTACCGGTGCGATTGCTGACTCGGTTAACTACGCAATCGACGCATTACGTTCACTGGTAACCACCATCAACGTAACTGCGGTACAGGTATCATCCTCGGCTGAAAAAACGCAGTCGACTGCAGGACGACTGGCCGATGCATCGTCGCATCAGGCGCGTGAAATTGCATCCGCATCAGCCGCGATTACCGACATGGCTGAATCTATGGATAATGTATCGGGTAACGCATCGCAGTCAGCGGAAGTTGCTCGTAAATCGGTGGATATAGCACAACAAGGTGCGACACTGGTACGTAACAGTATTACGGGTATGGATAGTATTCGTGAGCAGATTCAGGAAACATCAAAACGAATTAAACGACTGGGTGAGTCATCTCAGGAGATCGGTGATATCGTTGGACTGATCACAGAGATCGCCGACCAGACGAATATCCTGGCATTGAACGCAGCGATTCAGGCATCGACTGCTGGTGACGCCGGTCGAGGCTTCGCGGTTGTTGCCGACGAGGTACAGCGACTTGCGGAACGTTCATCTAACGCAACCAAACAGATTGAAGCACTGGTTAAAACGATCCAGGCCGATACCAACGAAGCCGTTCACTCGATGGAACAAAGTACATCGGGCGTGGTAAGCGGAGGTAAGATGGCCGAGGATGCCGGTGAGGCATTGACCCGAATTGAGGATGTATCTGCCGAGCTGGCAAGTCTGATCCAGGGTATCTCGGATTCAGCATCTCAGCAGGCAACTGTGGCAACCGACGTATCGAATACGATGAACGTTATCCAGGAAATCACAATTCAAACCTCAGAAGGTTCGGAAGAAACATCAACATCGATTGGTAACTTAAGTGATATGGCAAATGAACTACGTAAGTCAGTTGCCGGCTTTAAGCTGCCTGATTCAGGTGATCAGGTTGAAACGGTTATTTTAAATAGCTAAAGACTTTGTTAAATAACGTCTCAAAAGTACTAATAATGATAATGAATGGTAGCCGTTAATTATGAACCCGACTGATACAGTTGAATATAATTCACTAAGCTGGGTTAAAAAAGAGCTCGATTTAGTATTGGAGGATGCACAAAAAGCCTTCAATCTTTATATCGATGATGCTTCTCAAACAGAAAAGCTGCAGGAATGTATTGATCAGATACATCTGATTCACGGTACTCTGTTAATGGTGGAGCTGTATGGCGCTGCCATGCTTGCTGAAGAGATTGAAGAACTCATTAAAAGTATTCTTAATGATGAAGTCTCTGGTAACGATGAAATATATCAGCTGATTATGGGTGCAATGCTCAGGCTGCCGGATTATCTCGACGGCTTGATCAGCGGTAACAAAGATGTTCCTATTGTTTTACTGCCTGTTTTAAATGATTTACGTGCCGCTCGTAACGAAACGCTGCTCTCTGAAAGTCTGTTATTTTTCCCTGATGTCGATGTTGTAGACGGTGCTATTGAAGATATCGTTGTTGATGCGGCAAGCAATAATGAATTGCAAACGCTGGCAAAGCGACTGCGTCCGCATTTTCAGTTAGGGTTATTGGGCTGGTTTAAAGATGATAAACCATTATCCGGCTTAAAAAGAATTCAGGCTGTCATTAATGAGCTGGAAAAAAATTCGGTAGAGAAAAAAGTCAGACGTTTATGGACTGTGTCATCCGCATTATTAGAATCACTGATCCATAAAGGTATTAATTCAAGTATCACAATAAAATTATTAATCGGTAAGATTGATCGCCTTAACAAGGAACTGATTAATAAAGGTGAAAGTGAACTTGAAAAATCATTACCCGATGATGTCATAAAAAATCTGCTTTATTATATTGCGCGTTCAGATTCGCTCGGTGAGCGTGTAACAAATATTAAAGATGCGTATAAATTAAATGAATTATTGCCTGGAAATGTAGCTGAAAACGAAGCTGCATTGAATATGGGTGGCCCGAATGTTGATCTGTTGCAGACCGTTGCGACTGCAATTCGTGAAGACTTTACAGAAGTAAAGGATGCGCTGGAAGTATTTGTGCATGGCGATGATCAGGATCGTTCAAAATTAGAATCATTACCCGATCTGCTGGCGAAAATTGCTGACACCATGGGTATGTTAAGTCTTGGTGCACCAAGACAAATGATTCTTGATCAGAAAGATCAGGTAGAAAAATTTATCAGTGGTGAGCTGGGTGCAACTGATCAGGAAGTCATGGATGTTGCCAGCGTCCTGCTGAATGCGGAAGCGAAACTAAATAACTTTATTGCTCGCAGAAGTTCTAAGCCGGAAGAAGTGGATGAACAGGCAGAAGAACATGATTCGGAATATCAGGAAGTACTGGCTTCAGTTGCACGTGAAGCGTTATCCGATTTTAATCAGGCTAAACAACTTATCTTGTTGTTTGCTGAAGCTCCTCAAAACTCAGAAAACCTTGAACAAGTCACTAAGCTTTTCACCGCAGCTGGTGGTGCTATGTTTATGGCGCCGCTTGATATTCTTGCGCCCCTGATACGAGGTATCAGCAGTTATATTGAGATGGTTTTAATTAAAGCAAAACATCTTGATACCGAACAAATGGATGTCTTGGCAGATGCAGTTACCAGTATTGAATATTATCTGGAGGCTGTTATTGAAGGCCGTAAGGACCTCAAGGCTGACCTTAATTTTGGACGCAGTGCAGTCGAAAAATTACGTGAATATGCTGCTCAGGTAGAGTCAGGTGATGTTCAGTCTGTTGCTGAAACTGAAGAAGTAAGCGAGTCAGAAGACTTTAATCTAGAGTCTTTAGTCGATGAGTCCGAATCTGAGTTGCCTGTCGAAGAACCTGTTATTTATACAGGTGGTGTGGATCAGATTGATGAATCAGCGCTCGAAGCGGAATTGACTTCTGGAGAGTCAGATTTTGATCTTGATGCAAATGAAGATATTTCACTTGAACTGGAAACTGATAAAGAAGTTGAGCAGATAACAGCACCGTCGACGACTACATCGGCTAAGAGTGTTCGTGAAGAACTGGCAATTATTGGTGATGATACTGATGAAGAAATATTTGAAATTTTCATCGAAGAGGCCTTAGAAGTACTGGGTGAAATTAGTGAAAGCTTGCCTTTATGGAGAACGGATAACGGTAATGAAGATGCTCGTTCAACCGTAAGGCGATCCTTTCATACCCTGAAAGGCAGTGGTCGGCTTATTGGTGCCATGATGATTGGTGAGTTCGCCTGGAGTATTGAGAACATGCTGAACAGAGTGATCGATAAAACGATTACTCTGAATGAAGAAGTTTTTAGTGTGCTGGATGAGGCTGTGGCGGTTTTACCTCAGTTAATCGAGCAAATGCAGGGTAATGATCAGCCAGTTGCTAATATTTATGATCTTATGGATCACGCTGATGCTTTGAGTAAAGGGGAAAAATACTCCCCCCCCGTTGAAGCCGAGGTTACTCAATCAGTAGCCTCGGATGATAGTTCTAATGATGCGGATATTGCGGTTGATGAGGAAGATATTGCGCTCACAGATGTTGCAGAAGCTCCTGAAGTTGAAGAGGCACAGATAGAGTTCTCCGAAACGGAAATAGACGAATCATTACCTGAGATAGAAGAAACGCTTGAAATAGACGAGCCAGAAAGCGAAGAAGCAGTAGATCTTCTGGATGCATTTTTAGAGCCGGAAGCTGAAGAGCTTTCTGATGAGGATGAGTCTGCTATTGAAATCTCTGATGAGATTGAATTTGAGAGTTCAGACTTAGAAAACTTCGATATAGATAACATCGAATCAGAAATTGAACTCAGTATTGAGGAGTCCTCAGATACTAACGATGCCGATGCTGAACAGGAAGATGATGATGAATTTTCCTTTGAGGTTTCAGAAGATGATATTTCTCTGGAAGCGGCCTTTGATATCGAAGATGAGGAAGTTGTATCTTTAGATGTTGTAGAACTTGATGATAGCCTGGAAGTTTCTGAAGGGCTTTCTGATGTGCCTGCAAAACTCGAAATAGATGCAGAGCTGTTTAAAATATTTCGTACAGAGGCTGAAGGTCATCTGAACACTATCCGTCATATTCTGATACTCAATCAGACTGATAATATCCCTGTTGTTGCAAATGATGAATTAATCAGAGCCTTACACACATTGTTTGGCAGTGCGCGTACTGCCGAAGTACCGGCTATAGCTTCTGTCTGTGGTAGCGCTGAGCAATATATAAAAGTTAAACAGGAGAACCACTCTCCTGAGGTTCCGCCAGATGGTGTGAGTGCTCTTAATGAACTGGTCGCAACAGTTACTGAAGCCTTAAATAATCTCGAGCAGGGAGAGGCACTGGCAATCAATCAGGCTCTGGTAAATACTTTTGAGCAGCTTCATAAGACTGAAAGTGAGAGCGCGCCTTCTGCTACAGATGCAGAAATTCCAGATAACGCATTAGTATCCTATGGTGATATCGATGATGAACTGGTTGATATTTTCCTTGAAGAAGCAGAAGAGCTTGTTGAAGGTGCCGAAAAAAGTCTGCAGGACTGGAAAGATAATTTAGATAATGTTGAAAGTGTTAATGAGCTTAAGCGTATTCTACATACCCTGAAAGGTGGTGCAAGAATGGCGGAGCTGACACCAATAGGTGACTTAACGCATGCGCTTGAAACAACAATAATTGAAACCGAAGAAGATCCGTCATCAAAAATGCCGGCTATGCAGGAAGCGCTGGATACAATTGTAAGTATGCTGGGTAAAGTTACCGACCGTGCTCCTATACAATCCGCCGTCCCCGCTATTGCCTTACTGAATGGAACTGCAGCGGTTGAAACGCCTTCAAATGAAGAGCTGGCAGATGAGACGGTTGCAGAGATGACCGCAATTGAAGAACCCTCAGCTGTTGAATTTGATTCAGCCGAGCTTGATGAGCTTTCACTTGAGCCAGAAAGTATTTTTGAAGCGGAAGTTTCTGAACTTGATGACGATCTTTCGATAGATTTTGAAACTGAATTTGCATCTCCTGATGATGATCCTGATTTCACAGAAGAAGTGGAAATAAATATTCTGACTTCTGAAGATGATAACATTGAGCTTGCCTCAGAAGAGCTTTCTGATGTTATCGATATCGAAGATGATATTCCTGTATCTGAAGAAGTTGCACTTGAGGATGAAGTAAATCTCGATTTAGCAGTAGCGGAACCCACAGAAGTCACCACTACAAATGATGACCCTACTGTATTCAGGCTCGACAAAGGTGCGGAAGAAAAAGAAGAGCCAAAAGCTAAAGCGGTCCAGGAGCTGGTCAGGGTTAAAGCTGATCTGCTCAATGATCTGGTAAATAATGCCGGCGAGGTCAATATCTATAATAGTCGCTTTAATCAGCAGCTAACAGACTTTGGTTATAACCTTGGTGAGTTTGATCAGACCGTAGAGCGACTAAGAGAGCAGTTACGTAATCTGGAAATTGAAACAGAGAACCAGATATTATCCCGTCACGAAAAAGAAGGTTCACATTACGATGCTGACTTCGATCCATTGGAAATGGACCGTTACTCAACCATGCAACAGCTATCTCGAAGCTTAAGTGAGTCAGTAAGTGACCTTGAGAGCATCAAAGACTATCTGAATAATACAGTGCGTGAATCTGAAACACTGTTACAGCAACAGTCACGTATATCTACCGATCTTCAGGAAAGCTTAATGCGGACCCGGATGATCAAGTTTAATGGTCTCAGCAGCAGGCTTGCAAGAATTGTGCGTCAGACCGCGCGCGAACTGGGTAAAAATGTTGAATTTGAAATCATTGGTGACGAGCTGGAAGTCGACAGATCAATACTTGACCGTATCGTGTCACCACTGGAACATTTATTAAGAAATGCGGTTGCTCATGGTATAGAAACAAACGAGGCAAGGGCTGCATTAAATAAAACCGAGTTAGGTAAAGTAACTGTTACTGTCTCAAAAGAAGCTCAGGATCTGATTGTCAATGTATCTGATAATGGCTCGGGTATTAATGTCGACGCAATTCGTACCAGTGCTATGGCTAAAGGAATGCTGTCAGCTGATGCTGAACTGAATGATCATGATATTGTGCAGTTTATCCTAGAACCTGGTTTTAGTACGGCAAAAGATGTTACCCAGATTTCAGGTCGTGGTGTTGGTCTTGATGTTGTAGACAGCGAGATAAAACAATTAGGTGGTACTTTAGATATTCAATCTAAAGCAAACAAGGGAAGTCAGTTTATTTCTCGTCTTCCAATGACCTTATCGATCAATCAGGCACTACTGGTTCACCTGCAGGAAGATATCTTTGCGGTACCACTGAATACAGTTGAAGGTATTGTGCGCCTGAGTGGTTATGAACTTGAAATGATTTATGAAAAAGGTTCTGGTTACTACGAATTTGGTGATGACAAATACGATGTTAAATACCTGGGTTATTTATTAAAAGGTAAAAAAGCCGAATATCTTGAACAGGCAGCGCCTTACCCGATTCTATTAGTTAAAACCGGTGACCTGAGAGTCGCGGTGCATGTCGACAGCTTAGTGGGTCGACGCGAAATTGTTGTTAAGCCTGTTGGTCATCAGATAAGTACTGTAAAAGGTGTATCGGGTGCCACCATTCTCGGTGATGGTCATGTTGTGCTGATCCTTGATATGGCGTCACTGTTACGTGCCAAGTCAGTATTCCAGATCGAAAGTCAGGCCGCAGAAATGCAGCTTGAAGCCGAGAAACATGTTAATGATACGCTTACCGTTATGGTGGTTGATGACTCGATCACTATTCGTAAGGTTACTGAGCGTATATTAGGCCGGCATGGTATGGATGTTATTCTGGCAAAAGATGGTCTTGATGCAACCGCGAAATTACAGGAACGTCTGCCAGATATAATGCTGCTTGATATCGAGATGCCACGTATGGATGGTTATGAAGTAGCGACCATGGTGCGTAATAACGAGCATATGAAAGACTTACCGATTATTATGATTACATCGCGTACTGGTAGCAAGCATAAAGAGAAAGCAATGGAAATCGGCGTTAATCGTTATCTCGGTAAGCCTTATCAGGAAGATGAACTGATTGAAAATATAACAACTGTCCTTGAAGAAATAAAAGCGTCGTAACATGGCTGAAAATAAAATTGTAAAAAGTTTATTGTTGCCGATGAAAACCAGCAGTGTCATCGTACCCAATACATCCATCGCTGAAATTGTATCGGTAGAACATGTGCTGCCTGTGAATGATGCGCCGACCTGGATGCTGGGGTACTTAAGCTGGCGTCGTCGTTCAGTGCCTTTACTTTCATTTGATGCTGTGCAGCAAGGTGAGCCTGATTTTCTGACAACACGTAGTAAGATAGCTGTATTGTATTCGATCAGTGATGATGGCACATTTCCTTATATGGCGTTACTGATGCAGCGTGCACCTAAGGTAATGAATATTTCTGAGTCCGATATTAAACAAGCAGGCGCTGATCAGAATAGCGGTAACATTAAACTGGTCTTACAGAATGTTGTAGTGAATACGCCAGATGGAGAAGTTGCTGCCGATATTCTGGATTTAAAAGCTGTTGAAGCAACTTTTAAACAGGCTGGTTATTAAAAGTAATCCTTTCTCTAATGTCTAATTCAGGACAATTAAGTTTCAAAAATAACTGGCAACAGTATTTAGAAGGTGAAATGAAAAAAGACTATATGCAATCGCTAAAGTCTTTTTTGTTAGAGCAAAAATCTCAGGGCAAAGAAATATTTCCGCATTCCAGTCTATGGTTTAATGCCTTAAATACAACACCACCAGAAAGTGTAAAAGTTGTAATACTCGGACAAGATCCCTATCCGACACCAGGTCATGCGCATGGCTTATGCTTTTCGGTTCTGCCTGATGTAAAACCTATTCCTAAATCACTGATTAATATCTACAAAGAACTTGAATCAGATCTGGGTATTGAAAATGAGAATGGAAACTTGCAAAGCTGGGCTGAACAGGGCGTGTTAATGCTGAACAGTGTGCTTACGGTTGAAAGTGGGCATGCAAATTCACACCAGGGTAAAGGCTGGGAGCAATTTACAGATAAAATTATTTCTGTGATTAACGATCTGGATCGACCCGTGGTATTCGTGCTTTGGGGAGCCTATGCGCAGAAAAAGGGGGCGATGATAAATGAAAAAAAACACCTGGTGATACGTTCAGCTCATCCATCACCACTGTCTGCTTACCGCGGGTTTTGGGGTAGCAAGCCATTTTCTAAGATAAATCAGTTTTTGTGTAATAATAATCAGCAGGAAATAAACTGGCAAGTGTAATAAAACTTTTCAGCTACTGTTGCTTTAAAAGCTGAATCGCTCGGCTATTAATGTATTCCTCGATAGCGGTATAGCCTGATGGAAGAATACTATTGCTATCAAGTATGCTGATTGAGTTAGTTAAGTTTATTTCCCAGCTATCTGGGAGTCCATCATTATCACTATCTTTTAAAACAGATTGCCTGCTAAGTTGCGGTAATAAATTTTTTGGATAGCTGATGCCCCACTGACCTTTTCTTCTTTTGATATCAGTAATAGTTTTTTTGTCAGTTGTATCTAGAGGAAGGGCACCGGAATGTTTTAGAACACGCTTGTATGTTATATGAGAAGTATCAGGTTTTACATTGTATGAACCAAAATTATTAATAGTACTAACTCTTGCAGTAGAAGAATCCCAGCCCCAGTTTATACCATTTGAACTGTTGTGCATAAACGGCATTTGCCATGGGTTGTTGATTACACCCACGAAGTCACCGGGGTCATCTATGTAATTATCCTTAAGAAAGTATTGTAGGCGTGGTGTCGCTGTACCTTTATTTGCATCATCAAAAAAGAAAGGAAAAAGCCGGTCATTTGAACCGCGCTTAAAATAATTTCCAATAATATTAAACTGTCCGGATGCGGGATTGTGATGAAGGAATGCATGGCGGACATTATAAATAACATTGTTAATAACTTCAGCAGGCCCATTAGCAATAGCCGGGTTACGGTGGCTATTATGAGCGAAAATATTATGGTGTACGCTGATGTGGCTGCCATCAGGACCATTTAAAAGACCGTAGTTATGTTTTGATTTTTTTGTATTCTGGAAGGTATCAGATTTGCTTATAACAGACCACTGAACGGTAACATTGCTTGCTGAATATAAATCAAAATTTTCATCGACACCACCCGATACAGAGATATGATCGAACATAAGATGAGAGCTTCGAGAGCATTGTATAGCATCAAATTGATGAGGTTTGATACCGGGGTTCTTTTTATAATCGGCACGAACACGTATATGTCTAATAATAATATTTGCGGGTCGTTTGCCATAGTCACAAGTGAGACGTCCATTAATCGTGATACCCTGAGCGGGTGAAGTTTGCCCGGCAATGGTGACGTTGCCATAGGGGATAGTAATATCACCTTCAATGATGCCGCTGACATTAAAAATAATAATGCGGGGTGATTTAGTATTAAGGGCGGCTTGCAAGCTACCTGGGCCATTAAGCTTTAAGTTTGTAACTTTTATTACTTTTCCAAAACGTCCACCACTGGCAGATGAACCAAAGCCTTCTGCACCCGGAAATGATTTGATATGTGTAAGTTGTGATTGAGCTGCTGATACAGCGCTTGAGAATATCAAATAGAGAGACAACGAAATAAAAGTAATAAGTGAACTGAATGACTTAGAGGTATGCATAATTCGTCCTGTGAATTTTATTTTGATATGGCCAATCAATAGTAAAGTAGAAACTGTAGTGTTGCCAGTACAATATGCACCTGAATAATATCAGTTCGGGAGTACAGTTGGGCTGATGTGAAATAGCATCAGGCTTAGTTTAAGTCTCCCCATTGAGCCTGTATTATACTGATGGCTGAAATGGCGGCAGTTTCCGTACGAAGAATACGTGGTCCGAATTTGACCGCTGTAAAGCCAAGTGTATCCGCAAAGCTGATTTCATCATCACTGAAACCGCCCTCCGGTCCAATGAGTAAAGAAATACTGTCAGGTCTTTCAGTGTTTAGAATGGAATGGTTTGAGTCTGGCTGAAGTACAAAACCCGTCTGATTGCTAGCAAGTTTAATTTCATTAAATTTAACCGGAATATGAAGTGTGAGTAACTGATTACGTCCGCTTTGTTCACATGCGCTGTTAATAATACCATTCCAGTGGCGCATTTTTTTATCAAGACGATCAGTCTTTATATTTACAACAGTGCGTTCACAAATAACGGGTATGATTTCAGTAACGCCTAACTCAACAGCTTTTTGTATGGTGATATCCATATGATCACCTTTTGAAATTCCTTGTAACAAAGTTATCTTAAGTGGAGAGCTGTTTGATTCAGAAACAAAATGATTAACAATAATTTCAACTGATTTAGTGGCAGTGCTAATTGTTGCCTGAAAATAACCATACTGTTGGTGAAGAGCGATTCCGTTAAATAAATGAACAGTAGTGCCTTCTGCCAGACGTAATACTTTGACAAGATAACTGCTGGCTGCTTTATCAAGTTTAACAGTTGATCCTTCTGTCAGAGTTTGTTCAGTGTAGAGTCGTGGTATACGCATGCTTAAAGCTTAATC
>Ga0316207_10005317_pt1 | contig 10734 bp, 7 predicted proteins | sample 6weekpyrite_MG_FD_204943 | JGI IMG/M metagenome (GOLD analysis project Ga0316207, IMG submission 204943) | Microbial mat bacterial communities from mineral coupon in-situ incubated in ocean water Damariscotta River, Maine, United States -... | ecosystem: Environmental > Aquatic > Marine >...
CTTCTCACTTCTGTGTCGTTTTGGCTTTTCAGAAAAAAGCCTACATCCTGACTACGACAAATGTGGTGCACCTGGTGTACCAAAACCCTGCGACCCCGATGGTCGTAAAAAAGCCGGCGCGAAAACTAACAAACAGAAAATAGCACAACAACAGGGAATAATATTGGAGCCTGAACAACCCGGCATGAGTTCAGAATGGACGACACTAATACTTGCTGCGGATAGCAGTATTCCGAAACCAAAACCTAAAATGCCTGATCGAGTTGTTCAAATTCATGAAAGTGCTTTTATTACTAAATACCAAATGGATGAAAAAGGGCACTTAAACCCGGTAGATCCTGGGCTGGGCACGTACCCTAACGCGCGACAAATTCGGCGGGTACTTGAACGGAAAATTCCACGTATCCAGAAGATACTAAACAAAACAACGAATGGGCACTACGCACGTTCCTTGCGGGGCTTAAGGGGGAAAAGCTGGGAAGGAATCGCCGGGCCAGGACACTTATGGGCGATCGATTCAACCGTTGGTGATATTTATCTACGCTCTTCAATTAATCGCGCATGGATAATTGGGCGCCCCATCGTCTACATCATCGTTGATGAATGGTCGACAGCCGTTGTTGGTTTTTACGTTTGCCTGAGAGGTCCAAGCTGGGACATGGCAAAACACGCCCTTTTTTGTTCAGGGGCTGACCCTGCACTCATCGGTTCGTTATGGGGATACGAACCGGTGTTATCCCTTGATCCACTACCGACTCTCCCTGCAGACCTACTTTGTGATCGCGGGGAATATCTTTCCTATGGCGCAAAACAAACGGGTATGAAGTTACTGCCTTGTGAAAGCTATACACCACCCTACCGCCCTGACTTAAAAGGTCTGGTGGAAGTCCTGCACCGAATTGAAAAAGATAAACAGTACCCCTGGACTCCCGGTGCTATTGACAGGCGTCGAAAAGAATACGACTTAAAGCAATTCAATCCACATGAAGCCGTGCTTACCGTTAGAGAATATGTCCACTATCTTCATTCCGTTTTTACCGAATACAACCTGACGGCAAATCGTGGAAATCGCCTTGATGCACACATGAAAGCTGATGGTGTTATGCCTTCACCAGCTGGATTGTGGAACTGGGGTCACCGTGTAGGCATCGGCTTGCGCAGGGCCGTCTCATTTACAGACCTTGTTACAGAACTTCTTCCCAGTGCACCTGCAACAGTGACTCGTGGTGGTGTCATGCTTGGCGGAAAACAATATGAATCTGACCTGGTAAACGAGCAACAGTGGACGACTCTTTCTCGCAATTATGGTAGTTGGAAAATCCCTGCCAATTATTTTCATGGGAGTGTTTCAACCATCTGGACACCAAAAGCTGGACAGGCCGGATTAATTCAGCTGGGGATATCTGACCAATCAACTGCTTCACCAGAACTGACCTGGGACGAAGTACTCGATGCAAATGAATATTACAAAATCAACAATGCAGAACGCGAGCATGCCAGGACCATAAACAAAGTCGCTGCTAAAAAAAACCGAGGCGAACTTCTCGATACTGCCAAGCGTCTGACACAGGAAGCCATCGAACGTGATACTGGTTCGCAACCGAGTGTGATGGAAGCTCGCGAACTCGAACGCGGTATCGATATCCCTGATGATTTGTACCCTGAAATAAACAATACCAACAGTACTGATGCACAAGTAGACGAGGCCGAGACTGCTTACCACGATGCTATGCGCAACCTTCTTGAATCAACCACTAAATGAGAGTAGCAATGTCCAGACGAAAAAATTTCAATCCTTACGGTGATAATATTTTAATAAAAGATTTAGGTCCTATTCTTGACAGAGATCAGGTCTATAAACGACTTCTAACAGTTCCATCTGTTCCTACTGAAATCACAAGGGCGCGAAAACTGGAGCGCCTCCACCATTTGATGTCATCACTTCTTGATCTTCATATCCCAAGTCTTGAAAGTGTCCGCATATACGAAACAATCGATTTACATCTTCGGCAGAGCTACCGATATCGAGACCCTGCCACTGCAAAAGCCTGGCAGCAAATTAATGGCGAACCTAATATTGCTTTTAATCATCGTTCACCTGCAATGGCATCAGCTGTCGTAGGGAACTCAGGAACCGGAAAAACTGAAACGATACTCCGAACTTTAGAAATGTACCCCCATCAGGTAATTACTCATAAAAAATTCCCAAACCTGGTTGGACAACATCATCAGGTGGCTTGGCTCAGTGTAGATGCACCTTCTAGTGGAAAAAGTGCAGATCTTGCTGAAAACCTCATGATCGCATGGGATAACCTTCTTGAGCAAAACGTACCAAATTATATACCGCGATTCACTGATAGCTTAGCCAGGACAAAACGCGATGGATTAAGAATGCTGAATGAATGGCGTCAAGTTGCATTAACTGGATGGCTAGGTTTCTTACATATGGATGAGGTACAGAATTATTTCAAGCTTGCCACACTAAAACAACGTCGCAACAACCAAAGGGATGAAAAACCTTCTGAACTAAGTATCGTTGAAGATCAATGCCTAAAGTGGATACTCTCATTTCTCAATACAGCACAGATACCTGTCATGTTTTCAGGGACACTTGATGGCATCGGTGCACTCACAAAAAGATTAAGTACCACGCAGCGAATTTCAACTGGGGGTTATCACAAACTTTTAACCTTTACATCATCAAACTTAAACGCATGGGAAATATTTTTTGAGACACTACTCAATTACCAATACGTCAAACACCCAATTTCAGATCCTGAACAATTAAGTAAGCTCATTCTTGAACTCACTGCAGGCGTACCACGAATCATTATAGCCTTATGGTTTGCGGCACACCGTGTCGCTTTCGAACGTCGTGAAGACAGCTTAAAACTAGAGGACTTCGAAAAAGCCTCTAACACATTAATGGCACCACTTAAACCTGCTATAGCAGCGTTAAACAGTGGCGACCCGGAAAAAATGTCCCGATTTGATGATCTACTACCTAGAGATGATGGAGTCTGGTCATCTTTCTGGCTTCCATAAATTACACCAAACGATATTTTATGTTTCGAATAATATATGGCTACTTTTCATCATGAATGAAGATAGTTTTCAACCACAACTTTTTGATTCTCTACCGCTGTTAGGATGGTTACCTGACGAAACGCTTTTTAGCCTGGCTAGTCGAATACATTTCTTGTCGGGTAGGCAACTTGCATCAGAAACATCAATCAGTCTATTTGGCGGCAATCACTCGGGTATTCATCACGATTTTCCAAACTGCCTGGATGTGTTTGAACAGAAGACTCAAAGTAGTTTAGGAACAGGACAAGACATTGCTTTTAATAAAACACTATTAAAATATTATCGAGCATTTATCCCTGTACCTCAGTCTGAATCGATTGCTGAAACTATGAGAGGCAGCAGCGTCGCCCATTTAAAATTCCAGCTTGGTCTAATTACTAGTCGATTCCGCGCTAATCATCCACTCAAGGCTTGTCCTATTTGTATTGAAGAAGACCGTAAACTGCATGGCTGGGGTTACTGGCATTTAGAACATCAATATCCTGGTGTCTGGTGGTGTGATCATCATGATACGCTACTTCAGGAATCAACGATGAAATCATCTGGCGTTGAGCGTTTCTTATGGCACCTACCTTCACTTAAGTCATTACGAGACTCATCAGAATCACGCATTCAACTTCCAGGTAGCACGATTGAATCAATCATGTCGCTTTCTCAAACAACAAAATTACTTGTAAAAGCAGGACATAAATCACCTTGGGATCCGAATAGTTTTTGGCTTGTCTATCGTAAAGAACTTTCTAAACGAGGCTGGTTAGTCAATAACCGTCTTCGATATTCTGATATGTGTTCTGAGTTTCTTAATTATTCAAATCGATTACGCTTGCAGCCTGAGTTTAAAGCTCTACCAACAACCATCAATGAGGCTAAAGCCCAGCTAGGACGACTTTTCCGTTGTCCAAGATCAGGAACCCATCCTCTTAGGCACATCATACTCATTGACTGGCTTTTTGGAGGAATAGAGAGCTTTGTTACTGCTTCAACTTCCTCCAGCTTTGATTCAACGAACCCAACTGACAGCAAACAAGATACATGTAACTTAGCACCTAATTCTCATCAGCAAGATTATGCACTGAAACTACTATATGAACAGAATATGTCCATGCGTTCCGTATCAGATAAGCTTGGTATTGATATAAACGTAATTATGTCATGGGCAGTAAGCGCAGGCATTCCAATTAACCGACGCCCAAAGACCATCAAGGATAATGTTCGTGAAGAATTGATATTAAAACTACAACAAGGAATAGATAAGTCGACACTAGCAGTAGAAACAGGCGTCTCTACCGTCACTATTAACCGACTATTACGTACGACTCCAGGCTTACAAGCCAAATGGAAGCTTGCAACATTTAACAAGGCATTAAACAAGGCCAGAATCCAGTGGAAATCTTTGATAAAAAAGCACTCTCATCTGGGAACCAAGTTTTTACGTAATCTGGAACCCGCTGTTTATGCCTGGCTTTACAGAAACGATCGTGACTGGCTAAGAGAGCATTCACCCCATCGAGAGAATTCAGCTCCTCTCAGGAATAACTCTACACTATGGGAAAAGCGAGATCTCCTGCTCTGCACCGAAGTCAAACGAGCAGCCTTAGTAATAATCCAGAATCATCCCAAGTCCAAAATCCATCTATGGCAGCTCTACCAACAGATACCAGAACTGAAGGCTAAGTTGGACGTTTTACATCGCCTACCCCTGACACAGCGAGCAATCGAAGAGATTCTCGTACGGCCAACCTCTCAGAATATCATCAGTTTATTTTAGACATATCCCTATATAGCATGTGTTTATCTTGAATTATGCAAATATGCATATTATTATGCATTACACATGAACGAAACAGACTTCCATGCCCGTGTACAACGAGCGGCTAAGATATGCCGAGAACGCGGTATTACCCAATCTGAAATAGCCGTAGCGGTGAACGCTAGCCAGTCTCAGGTAAGCCGAATCCTCCAGGGGAAATGGCATCGAAACTCAAGGTTATGCGAGGAAGTTTGCCTTTATGTGGAGCGTTTCAGTGTTGGCGTCACTGCAGACATGGTTCGATCAAACCATGTTCTAGTGAACGCATTAGCCACAACCTGGGATGGTTCCGCATCACATGCAAAAGCACTATCAACCATCATTACAGCACTTTCTGTATTAGGAAACCCTGAAATAACGAAGCGGGAATAACGATTATGCTCATACGACCAGAACTCCTACCTGATGAAATAGACCGTAGTTACCTTGGGCGAGTGTTGAGATTTAATCAAATAGAAAACAATAAAGAGCTCCTGAAACAAGTAAACACCTGCTTACATGATGGTGATGACCCAGTTGAAAAACTTTCCGTTCTAGAAGCTTTGAGTCGCATTTCAGGGACCAAAATAAGTGAATTTACCTGCAACCATACTACCTTACCCCTCAGACGCAGCATTACTGGAACATTTCCAAAACTAAGACATGGGAGCTTATCTAAGAGAAACGTCCTCATACGCAGTGGAACCAATACAGCCAGAGAAGGTGCTTATTGTTGCCAAAAATGCATTCAGAACGATGTTGATAAGTTCGGCATTAGCTATTGGCACCGAGAACATCAACTGCCTGGTGTATTCTGGTGCTCAGAACACCATACAACACTTAGCAACATCAAAGATGAAAATGCTTTTCATCATTCACCTGACTTTTATGCATCAGATACAATATCAATTGATAAAGCTCAAATTTCAGCTTTTAAAAAGAGCAAAACTATACAGAAATTTATCGAGATTTCTTCAGAGCTACTTCAGAGAGATAAACCTTTGTACCATAAAGCAGTTGCCCAGGCATTAAAACAACGAGCAATAGAAAGAAAGTTAAGGAACTGGGGTGGAACTCCTGACTCTCCATTGTTAAGTGATATCGTACTCAATACATTCAATCAGCGCTGGCTAGAAATAACCTACCCCAAAATAAAAGATAAAAAACAAGGTAAATTCATGCACCAGTTAGATGGGCTATTTTATGGCAAGGATGCATCGAAAGCACCTATCGTATATATCTTAGCCGCCTCAGTACTTTTCAAAACATCAAAAGAAGCCATTGATGTATTAACTGCTGCGCGATTCAAAAAGCAAAACAACTCGCCCAAAGACCCAACATATCGCACACCTCTTGGTGACGAGAAGTTAAAGCACTCATATATTGAAAATGAGGGTAATTACACCGCCATTGCTTCAGATATAGACAGAAACAGGATATCAGTAAGCAGCAGACTATCAACCCTAGGTCTCCCTAACCTGGCAGATAAAAAAGGTTCAACACTTGAATTTATCAAGGCTTTTCTTATAGACGGCAAATCTTTAAATGAAAGTGCTACCGAGAGTGAAATTAGCAGCCAATCAATGGAAAATGTACTGCGAACACTTGGTAATTCTTACATTCCTGTAATAAAAAATATTAAAGGGTCTAAGCAATTAGTAAAAACGTGAATATTCAACACAAAGTGACCATATTATTAAATCTAAAGAGAACGACGTCTTTTGACGGAAGCAGACGTTAGAAAATGTCACTCTGACCCGAATATATGGTTAACGACGAAATAGATAAAGTTGCTAGAGAGATCATGGAAGGACTCAATGGTCGTCCTTCCATAGATCGAGAATATTAAGCGTTTTATTATCTGGCTCATATTTCTTATCGATGCTACTTACATCCAGCAGCACAGGGACGTGTGCTGATAGGCCAGCAAGTATGCAAGTCCCAGTAGGGAGAATGGGTAAGTATTCAAATGAAACTTTATCTAAATAAGAAATTGTCTTTTCGATAGCTTGAATATCTTTATTATTTATAATTCGATGAAGAAAATAATTGTGTAGTTGAGACAAGATCGTTGCTGATATGTCAGCAGGACGCTGGCTTGCAACGGTCATAAAAACACCAAATTTCCTGCCTTCTTTAATGATTTCTTCAAATGTTTCGAGACGATAATCTTTCCATTGCTCACTTTCTCGCGAGGATATATCTGAAAAGATATTGTGTGCTTCGTCAACAACAATATTCAAATACGAATTGGCTCTCCCGCTTTGCTTTTTCGCTTCATATATCTGCTTACAGTAGAGTAAAGGGATAACTTTCTTTATTGTTACATTTACATCGTTAAGAGATATTACAGTTATATTTTTTGAACTGTCGATTTCCTCATCGACAGTTATAACTTTTTCTATATCATTGATTCTCTTCTCTAGCCTTTTTATAACTGGTGATAGGTGTTCTTTATTAGAAAACCCTCGAACAATTTCGCTGAAGTATTTTAAAATTATGGTAAGGCCGATCTTTTTAACCTCAGAAATATCGCTTTCGTTATATTTGACATTCGCAAAATTGTTTCTGATCAAGACCTCAAATTGATTTGGGTCGTTATTCGCAAACCAACCTTCAAGGATATAGGTTTGATTGTTGCCATGAAATTTTAAATTATTCTGAAAGTAATAGAATGTATCCCAAATGTTATCGGCAGCATCGCCTAGATATTTTGCTACTTCGGCCAATAAATCAGTTATAACGCTTTTTTCAATGGATTTATCATTTTGTGTTGTAGCAGAGTGGATGGTTTCTATAAGAAAACTCTTGAAATCATCTTCGCTATCGAGTTTTTCTCGTATGTAAGTATCATTTAGTGCACGTGCCAAGAATGGAGACTGCGTTTTTTCTGTAGCTTCTAAAAATATCGACCAAAAGGCTGAATCAGCAATAGAATCCTTTAGGATTGGTAGCTTTTCAGCACCTTGAGTCTTTCTTGTTGATAGATTAAATGTATTTTTAAACTTCTTTTCTATGATTGCATTATCATTAATGTATTCACCATTAAAATCAATGAACACAAAATCTGCCTTTTCTATAAAATCATCATTATCAACGTGTAATTTAAAAAACTCGTGATAGAGCTTCGAAAGCGTATATGATTTTCCGCTACCGGTATTTCCAAATATCCCAATATGACTTGCGAATAAACTATTAATTCCTAAATCGATTGATTGGCCTTTTTCTAATGATAATGACCCGATTCTTATAGGGGTGTCTTTGCCAGGATCAAAAAATTTGTGAATTTTCCTGAATTCATTCTGAGTTAATAAGAAACACTGGTTTTCTATTAAAGGAAGCTCTTTTATCCCTCGTTCAAACTTATTCGCATCAATAAAACCTAACAGACTTACAGTTAAGATTCTATGGAAGTTATCGTCGTTGTTTTTGTAGGTGTCGTTCTTTGCTCGGTTTTCCTTAATGCTTTCGCCTTCAACTTTTCCGATAATATCGATGAAGCCTTTAGAAATTTTTACATACCCGCCAACGGAAATATTCTGAATACTCTCACCTTTAAAAATGAGATTGGAATGATTTTTCCCTTTATCGACTTCGATCTTTACAGAGCGCCCTTCAACCCCAGTAACTTTACCGATGCGGAATATTGATTCATTCAAAACATCATCATAGATACCAGATCTTTCATCCATGACAGTTTATCCGTTTATCTTAGAAAGAAGAGCAGTGATAAATTTTTCATTTATCTGATCAAAACAGTTTGGAATGATTTTGATTTCACCCGCTTCGTTTTGCTCTTCATCAGGTAGAATTAGAACTATATTTTTGTTTTTGATAATTGTATCTTTAAATAAGGCATCAATATCAGTTGTGCTATCTTGATCATACGAAAATATGTATATCACTAAAGTTGGGTTAGCATTTGCTACCCGAATAGTTATTTCACGTATATGCTCATCAGCAAATGAAAAACCCATGACAAAAAGAGATGTGTTTTCTCTTTCTAGTTCATTTGAATAAATCCGTAATAAATCATAATAATTTTGATTAAGAAGTGTATCTTTGAACTTTTCTTTGGATGGATTGACGATACATAGCTTGTCATATTCTTTGATAAATGCGCCTGTTTCCTTCGCATCTTTAACCGCTACAACTTGATCTAGTCTGTCAGTAAAACCAATCGAGCCATCGTCAGTTGATTCCCAAGTCAAAGAACCATGCATTTTGATGATGTTTAATGACGGAATTTCACTTTCGTTGTCAAAGTGTTGGCTTTTTTGAAGGTATATTTTCTTAAAATTGCTTGAGCTGAACAATGGATCAAACCTGCCGATAAAACCATCATTGTATTCAAGGCCAATGTCGTCTAAAGCAATCTCCATGAACAAATCGATGTTTGTTGTAAAAACGTTGGCTTGTTTATTTAATATTGAACTTTTCCTATGAAATAGCAATTCCCGTAGTCCATCAAAAAAGAACTGATAGCTTTCAAGAACACTTTCTATCTTTAATCTATCTGCGGTGGGAGGCGTAATCGAAGGCAATATATTTAAGTTTTTTTCAATGACATCTTCGAAGTATGTTGAGTAATGCTGACTTAACTTTGCGCGTTTTTCGCTATCATCTGTTAGCTTATTCGCTTCGGTAATATCTTTCTCAATCGTGTTAAGGGTTGATAGATAACCAGCTGACAAACCAGATCCGATTAAGAAATTTACATTGCTATCTTGGAAAATGATTTTTATATCTTCCATATTTTGGGTATTAACTCTTATTTTTTTCATTATCCTGCAATCTCCCTTCTCTGTGAAAGGTTATCACAAAGGCAAATTATTACCTACACGACTTTTTACACTGCATCTAATTAGCGACTGCACTCCAACAAACCCATTGAAAAATGAACGAGTTGGCTCCTGTAGTCGACGCAACTCTTTTTGTGCCCGATTGGTATTATTTGGAATGTCTGCTAAGGGTTGTGGATTCAACCGGTCGATGCAACCTTTATAACAGGGCAAAGCCCCTACATTTCTCTCGAATCCCTACTAGTGTAGCAATAACCGTGGCAAGGTCGATCGACTCATTCCGAAAGGAAAGTATTTTACTGGTCGGGTTGTAGCTACGGTGGTAGACCCGCGGCAGGCTCATCAGTGTCGGCTCAAAGTGATCGATTCTAGAGTCCATATAAACGGACGATTTGTTACAATCGAACCAATCCTCAATACGCTCGTCATAGTGCTCAAAGTGATTTCGAAAAGTGCGATCAGAAAGCATATTGTCATCATCTACACCAAGAAGCTCCCTCAGCTGCTTCCCTCGATCCATGTATTGCTTCCTGGCTGGCCATAGAATTTTCGACACATTGGCTGCAGAGACCAGTATAGATTGAATCGAACCCCAGACTTCGACTGTATCTGAAGATCTATTAAGCTGATCAGCAGCCTGCTCTGCAATCTTCGTCTGGGTAACGATTTCACCGATGAGAGCCATTTCAGCGACTGGATTTAATTTTTTTATTTCAGCCATCTGTGCCTGCTTTGGATCGATACAATCAGATATATGGATTTATATCGTGACTATTTGTCCAGCTATTAACAATATTTAGCCTAAAACTATGTAAATCTCGCCTGCTCCACATAAGCCATTGATAATACAAGAAAATATAATTTCCTCTGTTGATCTGACCCAATATCTGTTGTTTTCGACTTTATTATCCAGTTTTCGACTTTAATAGCCAGTTTTCGACTTTAATAGGTCAGAACAATGCCTGTTTCTTGCTCAAGACTCTATTCCACTGTCACCGACTTCGCGAGATTTCTTGGCTGATCAACATCGGTGCCTTTTCGAACCGCGACATAGTA
>Ga0316207_10005318_pt1 | contig 10733 bp, 7 predicted proteins | sample 6weekpyrite_MG_FD_204943 | JGI IMG/M metagenome (GOLD analysis project Ga0316207, IMG submission 204943) | Microbial mat bacterial communities from mineral coupon in-situ incubated in ocean water Damariscotta River, Maine, United States -... | ecosystem: Environmental > Aquatic > Marine >...
CAATGAACTGATTGATATGTATGCAGGCTTTGGCATTGATAAAAAACGTATCTTGATTAAATTGGCAGCGACATGGGAAGGTATCCGTGCAGCAGAAGAATTAGAAAAACAGGGTATTCACTGCAACCTTACTTTATTGTTTAGTAAAGCTCAGGCGATTGCTTGTGCGGAAGCAGGTGTACGATTGATATCGCCATTTGTTGGACGCATCATGGATTGGTATAAAGCCAGTGAAGGTGTCGATGGTTATGCCGCACATGAAGATCCGGGTGTGAAATCAGTGACGGATATTTACAATTATTATAAAAAGCATGGTTATGACACACAGGTAATGGGTGCAAGTTTCCGCAACCATGATGAAATTCTTCAACTAGCCGGTTGTGATTTATTAACGATTGCACCAGCACTACTTAATGAATTACAAAATGCAGACGGTGATGTAACAGAATATCTTAATGCAACAAGTGCAGCGGCAATGGATATTGATAAGCATGAGTTAGACGAAAAAACCATGCGTTGGATGCATAACGAAGATGCAATGGCGGTTGAAAAGCTTTCTCAAGGGATTCGTGGCTTTACAGCGGATCTATTGAAATTGGAAGATTACGTGCAGGAACGTGTCATACGTGGGGCTGCATAAAACTAGTAAATAAAAAGAAGGAAAAAGAGTATGTCTGATGCAGATATCGGCCTAATTGGTCTCGCCGTAATGGGGCAAAACTTGGTCTTAAACATGAACGATCATGATATTAAGGTCGCGGTATTTAATCGCACAACCTCAAAGGTTGATGAGTTTATGGAGGGGCGTGCCAAAGGAACAAATATTGTTGGTACACATTCAATTGAAGAATTAGTGGGAAGTTTGAAAAAACCACGTCGCGTGATGATGATGGTGAAGGCCGGCGATGTTGTCGATTCATTTATTGATCTTCTTGTTCCTCATCTTGATAAAGGTGACATCATTATTGATGGTGGTAATGAGCTTTACACCAATACAGATCGTCGTACACGTGATTTAGCCAAGCAAGGCATTCTCTACATTGGTACAGGTATCTCGGGTGGTGAAGAGGGTGCGCGCTTTGGACCATCGATTATGCCAGGTGGTAACCCGGATGCATGGCCACATGTAAAAGACATCTTCCAATCAATTGCTGCACAGGTTGATGGCGAGCCTTGTTGTGACTGGGTAGGCGAAGAAGGCGCTGGCCAATATGTGAAAATGGTTCACAACGGTATTGAATACGGTGATATGCAACTTATCTGTGAAGCTTATGATTTCATGAAGCGTGGTCTCGGCATGAATGAAGATCAGATGCAGGGCGTTTTCTCAGAATGGAATAAAGGTGTGCTGGATTCTTACCTTATCGAAATCTCTGCCAATATTCTTGGTTTTAAAGATGAAGAAGGTTCACCTCTGGACCGTATCCTTGATCGTGCAGGCCAAAAAGGGACGGGTAAATGGACGGGTATCAATGCACTCGATTTAGGTATCCCATTAACGTTGATCGGTGAGTCTGTATTTGCACGCTGTTTGTCTGCAATGAAAGATGAACGTGTTAAGGCAGCTGAATATCTTGATGGACCAACACCTGATTTTGATGGTGATGTTAATGAGTTCGTTGGTTATATTCATGATGCCTTGTATGCCTCAAAGATTATTTCTTACGCACAAGGTTATATGTTGATTCGTGAAGCAGCGAAAGAATATGGATGGAACCTTAACTACGGCAGTATCGCATTAATGTGGCGTGGTGGTTGTATTATCCGTAGTGCTTTCCTCGGTAATATTAAAGAAGCCTTTGATAAGAACCCTGAGTTGGAAAACCTATTGCTGGATGATTTCTTCCGTGATGCGATTCAGAATGCACAAGCTGGTTGGCGTAAGGTGGTGGCCAAGGGTGCAGAAATGGGTATCCCAACACCAACATTCTCATCGGCATTGGCATACTTTGATGGCTACCGTAGTGCACGACTACCGGCCAACATGTTGCAAGCACAACGTGACTACTTTGGTGCGCATACTTATGAGCGTACGGATAAGCCACGCGGTGAAATGTTCCACACCGATTGGATTGGTAGTGGCGGTAATGTTTCTTCATCAACCTACAATGTATAAAGCGATCGTAAGCTAAATACATTTTAGGACACGATATGGTTGAACCGTGTACTTACGTCATTTTCGGCGCGACAGGTAATCTGTCGCGCCTGAAATTGATGCCTGCTTTATACCATTTAGAAGCAGCAGGTTATTTGCCGGAAGGTACACGGATTGTTGTCATTGGTCGCCGTGACTGGGACCAACAGCAATGTATTAATGAAATACGTGAATGGGTAACCGCAAAGGCACGCGGTGGCATTGACGATGAAATATTTGAAAAGTTTTCGAGTCGCCTTTTTTATTTTAAAGGTGACTTAACCTCACAAGAAAGTTATCAAGAAATGAATCAGACCCTGATGGGGGCTGAGAATTTCCCGAAGAATATCGCTTTTTACATGTCAATAAGACCGGCTGACTTTAGTACGGTGATTCGTTACTTGAGTAGTGTTGAGTTATTAAATGAAGATCATGGGTGGCGACGTGTCGTGGTTGAAAAACCATTTGGCTATGATCTGGAAAGTGCGGTCATGCTTCAAAAGAGCATGGAGAAATATCTTAAAGAACATCAGATCTACCGTATCGATCATTATCTTGGTAAAGGAACGGTACAAAATGTATTGGTATTCCGTTTTGCCAATTTATTAATGGAGCCACTTTGGAATAGAAATCACATTGAACATGTGCAGATAACACATTCTGAAGAACTAGGTGTTGGTGGTCGTGCTGATTATTATGATGGTGCGGGCGCATTACGCGATATGATTCAAAGCCACTTACTACAATTAATGACGATGGTCGCGATGGAAACACCTGTTTCAATGGAACCGGAAGCGATTCGTGATGAAAAAGTAAAAGTGCTTAAATCGATTCGACCTATTCCACAAAATGCAGTACACGCCCATTCTTTTCGTGCGCAATATACAAGTGGCATGATTAATGGTGAAAAAGTAAATGGTTATCTTGAAGAAGACAAGGTACCGAAGGATAGCGTGACAGAAACCTACGCAGCATTAAAATTATATGTTGATAATTGGCGTTGGGCGGGTGTGCCGTTTTATCTGCGAACGGGCAAGCGTCTTGAAAAAGGGCAGTCTGCCGTCAGTATAAAATTTAAGCATCCTCCTCAGCAATTATTTAGAAATACACAAATTGAAGTTATGCATGCAAATTGGGTGTTGTTAGGTATTCAACCATCGGAATGTTTACGCATGGAGTTATCAGTAAAAGAACCGGGCTTAGAAATGAAGACCCGTGTCACGAGTTTAGATGCGAGCTTCCGTAATGAGGATGAAGCACCGACAGATGCTTATGAAGATTTATTGCTTGATGTTATTGAAGGCGACAGTACATTGTTTCTTCGTTACGATGAGGTGGAATGGGCATGGCGTACGGTCGATCCCATTCTGAAAGTGTGGTCAACAGAACGAGAATATATTAATACCTATAAGGCAGGCACATGGGGACCAGTGGAGTCCAGACGTCTATTTGATAGTGAAACGCATTATTGGCGTCATTCCCTTAAACCAGAAAATGATGGAAGAGAGTAAAACTTGTGACATTTCCGAATTATGAAATTTTTTCGAACGGTGATGTGGTTGCAGAACAGGCATGTCAACGTATTTTGGCCGCTGCAGAAAAGGCGATTGCAGAGCGTGGGATATTTAAAATAGTCTTAGCGGGTGGTACAACACCGGAAGCGACGTATCGTGCTTTAGCTGCACAGACATCAGATTGGTCAAAGTGGCATGTTTATATTGGCGATGAACGTTGTCTGCCTGTTGATGACGCTGATCGAAATAGTGTCATGGCCGCACGTTCATTAACTGCACATGTAGCAATTCCTGATAAACAAGTTTACGTTATTGACGCTGAGAAGGGAGCAGAAGTCGCTGCTAAAGCATATGCTGATGTTGTCAGTTCCGCTGTTCCTTTTGACATGGTTTTGTTGGGTATGGGTGAAGATGGTCATACTGCCAGTTTATTTCCTGGCCATGAACATAACACCAGCGAAATGACCCATGCAGTACATAATGCACCGAAACCGCCATCGGATCGCGTGAGCCTAAGTGCAGTCGCATTAGCAAACACGCATGAATTGTTGATGCTAATCACGGGTGCTGGTAAACAAGAGCCCTTGGCTCGCTGGCAAGCGGGCGAAGTACTACCGATAGCAACAATTAATGCTGAAAACACTTTAATGCTGCTTGATGAAGCAGCATGGCCTAATGGTAATGAATAATAACAGCGTGACCTACGTCACCGTTTATTAAGGAGGAGTTGGCGACAATAACCAGCTCTAAAATTGATTATAAGGAATAAGCGATGCCTGATATGAATGCGATTTTTGATTCGATGCACAGCGCGATGAAGAAGAATCCTATATTTGGTGACTTGCTAAGTAAGGAAGATCGCGAATATTTGCTACATCGCGGTACGGTACGTGTTGTTGAACCGGGTGAGGTGCTTTGTAAACAATACCAACGTGATAGTAGTGTTTTTGTTTTACTAAACGGTGCAGTAGAGGTAACTGAAGAAGTAAAGAACTCTACAGTATCGCTATGTAAGTTATATTCGGGGGAAGTGTTTGGGGAAATCGCGGCATTGTTTATGATGCCTCGTATTGCAACCGTGACCGTGATTAAAGATTCGGTGGTACTGGAAATACCGGGTGAAGTACTCGGCGAATTAATTGATAAGGTTCCCGTATTGCGTGATGCGGTTTTTGAGCGTTACCATCATCGAACAATTAATACCGCACTGCGATCAGTCGCCATATTTTCATCACTGGATGATGATGCATTAGCAGACGTTGCAGAATCAGCATCATTGATTACGGCGAAGAAGGGTGAGCAATTAATTCGTGAAGGCGAATTGGGTGATGCGCTTTATATTATTAACTATGGTGTAGCACGTGTCTTTACGATGGTGGATGGTACTGAACTTAATCTTGCGTTGTTAAGACCAGGTGAATATTTTGGTGAATGGTCATTATTGACAGGGGCGCCACGTGCAGCATCCGTTGCTGCGATCACACAATTAGAGGCCGTGCGATTAGGCTGCGAAGAATTTTTGGATTTTATTCGTAAGTATCCGAATATTAGAGAAAGCATTGATCTTGTTGCCCATGAGCGTAAGGAACGTACTGCGTTTGCTAAAACTAGACCAGAGTCCGAGAATGATGTGCAAGTGATATTGGGCGAAATAGAAAAAATATTGATCGCTGAGCATACTTAATTAAAAAAACAATCCTGACCTTGTGTTGGGGGGAATAATCTTTCGGGGGGAATATTAATGTCTACATTGACAGAGTCACCAGCATGGAAAGCGCTTCAAGAGCATTATGAGAAAATATCTGAACAACATATGCGAGATATGTTTGTTGCAGATGAGGAACGCTTTAATCGTTTCTCAAGAAGTCATGAAGATATTCTTCTCGATTTCTCAAAAAATATTATTAATGATGAAACCTTCCGACTTTTGGTTTCACTTGCTGAACAAGCCGATATTCAAGGCTGGGCAAAAAAAACCTTTGCCGGTGAAAAAATTAATAACACAGAACAACGTGCGGTACTGCATGTTGCATTACGTAATCGAAGTAACTCGCCGATAACAGTAGATGGCGAAGATGTAATGCCGGCAGTTAATGCAGTGTTGGATAAAATACGTGGCTTTACTGACTCAATTCGTAGTGGTGAATGGAAGGGCTATACGGGTAAATCAATTACGGATGTCGTGAATATTGGCATTGGTGGTTCAGATCTAGGACCTGTGATGGTCACTGAAGCACTGAAACCTTATACGCAACGAGATCTTAGTGTGCACTTTGTTTCTAATATTGATGGTACGCACATGGCGGAAACCTTATTAAAGTGTGATCCTGAAACCACCTTATTTATTGTTGCGTCGAAAACTTTTACAACACAAGAAACGATTACAAATGCGACAACTGCACGAGATTGGTTGTTAAAAGCCGCCGGTGACAAATCAGCTGTTGCAAAACATTTTGTTGCATTATCAACCAATGCCTCTGCTGTGTCTGAATTTGGTATTGATACTAATAATATGTTTGAGTTTTGGGATTGGGTTGGTGGTCGTTATTCTCTTTGGTGTGCTATTGGGTTGCCGATCGCTGTTGCCATTGGTATGGATAATTTTGAAGAAATGTTAGCCGGTGCGCATGAGATGGATCAACATTTCTTAAACACGGAATACGAGAATAATTTACCGGCTATTATGGGCTTGTTGGGATTGTGGTATAACAATTTCTTTGGTGCTCAAACACTTGCTATTTTACCGTATGATCAATATATGCACCGTTTTGCTGCGTATTTTCAACAAGGTGATATGGAGAGTAACGGTAAACGTGTTAATCGTGATGGTGATGTTGTTGATTATTCAACTGGTCCTGTTATTTGGGGTGAGCCAGGTACAAATGGCCAGCATGCTTTTTACCAACTGATACATCAAGGTACAAAACTGATTCCATGTGATTTCATTGCACCAATTGAAACACATAATCCAGTTGGTGATCATCACTCGATATTGATGTCGAACTTTTTTGCTCAAACTGAGGCACTCATGACTGGTAAAACAGCAGCTGAAGCAAAAGTTGAACTGGAGGCTGCGGGTATGTCAGGCGATGAGTTAGAGGATTTATTGCCACACAAGGTATTTCCGGGTAATAAACCGACTAATTCAATTATGCTACAAAAAATTACACCACGTAACCTTGGTATGCTGATTGCGATGTACGAGCATAAGATTTTTGTTCAAGGTATGATTTGGGGTATTAATTCATATGACCAATGGGGTGTGGAATTAGGTAAACAATTGGCTCAATCGATTCAGCCTGAACTTAAGGGTGATGCGGATGTGTCGTCGCATGATTGTTCAACAAATAGCCTGATTAATCATTATAAAAAGAATAGGAAGTAATATTTCAATGAGTGATGATGATTTAAAAGACAATGAACGCTGGCGGAGTAAATTGACAGCAGAACAATTTCATATTTGTCGTGAACAGGGAACTGAGCCTGCCTTCACAGGTAAATATCATGATTGTAAAAGTCGTGGCATCTACAAATGTGTTTGCTGTGGTGAACCACTATTCGATTCGATAACCAAGTTTGATTCAGGTACGGGTTGGCCAAGTTTTTGGCAGCCTATTAATGATACGGTTGTTGAGTCAGAAATTGATACCAAATTTGGTATGCGGCGCGAGGAAGTACATTGTGAAAAATGTGGTTCACACCTTGGGCATGCTTTTAATGATGGTCCGCAACCAACTGGGGTGAGATATTGTATTAATTCAGCGTCACTTGAGCTGGAACTCGAAGATTAATAATGGGGAAGGGTAATGTCAGATAGTGCACAAGTAGTTGGGTCAATGGGGATGGATTCACAAGGGGGAAACCCACCGAGTGAGCCATGCATTATGGTTATTTTTGGAGCGTCAGGTGACTTAACCAAGCGTCTGTTAGTGCCCGCTTTATATAACTTGGCCTGTGATAATTTATTGTCAGATAACTTCGCAGTATTAGGTACAGGGCGAAGTAAAATTACCGATGAAGAATTTCGTGAATCGATGGCTAGTGAAGAGAATGGCCTACGTGGTTTCCATACGCGACAAGAATTTGATGAAGCCGCTTGTGATGAGTTGATGAGTCGTTTCCATTTCTTGCCGGGTGGTTTGGACGATCCAGAAAATTATAAGAATATGAAGAAAAAGGTCGATGAGCTGAATGAAAAGTTTCAGGCCAAGGCAAATGTGCTGTTTTATTTTGCGATGGCACCACGATTCTTCGGCATGATTTGTGATCATCTTCATAAAGCCGGATTTCAGGACGGTGAAGGTTGGCGACGAATTATTGTTGAGAAACCATTTGGTACCGATCTTGAGTCGGCGCTGGAGTTGAACAAAGCAGTACTCGCGAATTGGCGTGAAGATCAGATCTTCCGTGTTGATCATTATCTCGGTAAAGAAACAGTACAAAATTTATTAGCCTTCCGTTTTTCCAATGGTATGTTTGAACCGCTTTGGAATAAAAATAATATTGATAATATTCAATTTAATGTTTGTGAAGCTGTTGATGTTGGAGCGCGTGGTGGTTATTACGATAGCTCGGGCGTATTGCGTGACATGATGCAAAATCACATGTTCCAGATGTTAGCCTATTTGTGTATGGAAACCCCGGGTTCTTTTGAACCAGATTCAATTCGTAATGAGAAAGCCAAGTTGCTGGAGTCAGTACGTGTCTATGATGAAGATGAAGTGCCGGAAAACATCGTGCGTGGACAATATGGCCCGTCATTTAAAGATGATGGTGAGGTAGATCAACCCGGTTATCGTCAATCACAAGATGTGAATCCAGAGTCAAGTACAGAAACATTTGTTGCTGCAAAATTTCAGATTGACAATTGGCGTTGGGAAGGCGTGCCAATTTACTTGCGTTCAGGTAAAGCATTGTGGAAACGTGGTACGGAAATTGTTGTTGAATTTAAGAAGCCACCACAACAAATGTTTAAAGGCACAACGGTTGATAACTTAAATGCAAACCGTTTGGTTTTCCATATACAGCCATATCAAGCGATTGAGCTTTTATTCCAAGCGAAGATCCCAGGGCCAACTTTGCAATTGCAAAATGTTGATATGGAATTTAACTACGGAGACAGTTTTAAAGCATCGCGTTATACAGGTTATGAGGTCATGATTTATTCATGTACACATGGTGATGCAACATTATTCTCACGTGGCGATCTTGTTGAAGCAGCTTGGCGTATCGCGCAGCCTATCCTTGATTATTGGTCAAAGAATCCGGCCAAAGATTTCCCAAATTACACGCGTAATTCATGGGGGCCTAAATCAGCTAATGATCTGATTGAAAAAGATGGCCGCCGTTGGTTTGAAGTGGTTACACCTGATGTATTGGAGCAGTTGCCATTATTTGAAGGTGCGGAGCCATTATTATTGAACTCAATTATTATGGCATTACACGCAGATGCAGCAGAAGAAGGCGAAGTCATTATTCAACACGGCGACATGGCAAAAGAGATGTACTTGATTTGTCGTGGTGAGGTTGAAGTCCTTGATGCCAATGGCAATGTATTGAAGACACTTAAGGATGGTGACTTCTTTGGTGAGATTGGTATTTTGATGTCAACGCCGCGTACAGCTACGATTCGTGCGAAAACACTTTGTGATCTGTTTGTGTTACAGAAATCTGATTTTGGTCGGATATTACAAGATCATCCACAGTTTGCTGAAAATATAATGAAAATTGCTAAAGAACGCTATGATTTAGCAGTTTCAGCTGATGAGTTGATGAATTAGTGAACTAGGAAATAACTTGGGTTTATTTACGTTTAAGAATAACCCCAGCAAGTGGTGGTAGATTAATACTAATAGACCAAGGATGGTCTAACCACGGTTTTTTCTCTGCTTGGCAACCAAGGCTGTTGCCTTGGTTACTACCACCATAAAACTCTGAATCGGTATTAAATAGCTCATCGTACTGACCTGATGCGTCAACCCCAACACGGTAATTGTCTCTTGGAATAGGTGTAAAGTTTAAAATAACGATGATGGATTCATCGTCACTCATTCGCTGGTAACTTAAAACAGATTTCTCAGTATCATTGCAGTCTAGCCACTGAAATCCTTGTCGATCAAAATCATAGTAATGTAGCGCAGACTGATTCTTATTTAAGTGAGTGAGATCACTCACTGCTTTTAATAATCCTTTATGTAAAGGATATTTAAGCACGTGCCAATCGAGAGACTTGTCATGATTCCATTCAGGACCTTGTCCAAATTCATTACCCATGAATAAAAGTTGCTTACCTGGATAGGTGTACATAAGGCAATAGAGCAGGCGAAGATTTGCAAATTGTTGCCATTCATCGCCATTCATCTTATAAAGCAATGAGCTTTTCTCATGCACAACTTCATCGTGTGAGAAAGGTAAAATAAAATTCTCGTTATAGTTATACATGATTCCGAAGGTCAATTTATTATGGTGGTGTTGACGATAAATGGGATCAAGTTTCATATAATCCAGCACGTCATGCATCCAGCCCATATTCCATTTCATGCTAAAACCTAAACCATCATCATGTACAGGACGAGAGACGCCCGGCCAATCAGTTGACTCTTCTGCCATGATGAGCGTGCCGGGAAATGTCTCATGTGTAACCATATTTAGTTGCTTGAGAAACTCAACAGCATCGAGATTTTCTCGGCCACCGTACTGGTTGGGTAACCAATCATCTTTCTCGCGTGCAAAGTCGAGATAGAGCATTGATGCAACGGCATCGACACGTAAGCCATCAAAGTGAAATTCTTCTAACCAATAAAGGGCATTGGCAATTAGAAAATTTCTGACTTCATGCCGTCCATAATTAAAAATAAGTGTATTCCAATCGCGTTGCTCACCACGCCGAGGATCAGCATGTTCATAGAGGGCGGTACCATCAAAGCGAGCGAGCCCATGTGCATCCTTCGGGAAGTGCGCAGGAACCCAATCAATAAAGACACCAATACCATGTTGATGACATAAATCGACAAGATAACGTAGATCATCCGCATGACCATAACGTGTTGTCGGGGCATAATAACCTATCGTTTGGTATCCCCATG
>Ga0316207_10005320_pt1 | contig 10730 bp, 7 predicted proteins | sample 6weekpyrite_MG_FD_204943 | JGI IMG/M metagenome (GOLD analysis project Ga0316207, IMG submission 204943) | Microbial mat bacterial communities from mineral coupon in-situ incubated in ocean water Damariscotta River, Maine, United States -... | ecosystem: Environmental > Aquatic > Marine >...
ATGATGGGCTTCATTCATACCAGCCTGAAGCGTAGGTAATTCATTGAGTAGCATCTCAAACATCTGGCGTGCCAGGTCCTGGTTGCCGCCGGCAAGCTCAAGTGAGAGCTGTTCATCGTAGACTTTATTTTCCGTGTCCATAGCGTAATTTTATTTGTTTTATTAATTGGAGATAGTCTTTATACCGTGGAAGAGTCGGGAATACCAGCCCCCTGCATGTCAACGAAAATTAAGGTAAAATAGCGTGATGAAATACTTAACACTAGATAATTTTGTTGGAAATACGCCGCTGGTGCGCTTGCAGAGGTTGCCCGGCGAGACCAGTAATACATTATTGGTAAAACTGGAAGGTAATAATCCGGCTGGCTCGGTTAAAGACAGACCAGCGCTTAGTATGATTAAACACGCGGAGGCACGCGGAGATATTAAACCTGGCGATAGCCTGATTGAAGCGACCAGTGGTAACACCGGGATTGCGCTTGCAATGGCCGCTGCCATGCAAGGTTATAAATTAAAGTTAGTGATGCCTGAGCACATGAGTTTGGAGCGTCGTGGTGTGATGAAGGCATTTGGTGCCGAGATAGTGCTAACCCCGCGCGAGGGGAGTATGGAGGCTGCTATCGATAAGTCGCGAGAAATGGAAGCAGCGGGCGAAGGTAAGATCCTGGATCAATTTTCCAATCCGGATAACCCATTGGCACATTATGAAGGGACCGGTCCAGAAATTTGGCGTGATACCGATGGTAAAATTACGCATTTCGTCAGTTCAATGGGGACAACGGGTACGATCATGGGTACTTCTCGTTTTCTTAAAGAACAAAATGATGCTATTGAGATCGTGGGCGTACAGCCAACCGAGGGGTCCGCTATTCCTGGTATTCGCCGCTGGCCGAAAGAATATTTGCCGAAGATTTATGATGAAACACGGGTTGATCGAATCATCGATGTAAGCCAACAAGCAGCCGAAGATACAACCCGGGCACTGGCATCTGAAGAAGGTATTTTTGCAGGTATCTCTTCAGGCGGTGCGGTCGCTGCAGCACTGGAGTTATCACGCCACTTAGAGAATGCTGTGATCGTAAGTATTATTTGTGATCGTGGTGATCGTTACTTATCTACAGGTGTCTTTCCTGCCGAATAGTTTTCCAGTTAAGCAATCAACAAAAGTTTTTAATTTAAGCTAGGTACTTAGCATGGCTCGTCGTCGTAGAAAAAAACTGCCAACAGAACCCGTGGCGGCAACGGTTGAATCGATCTCACATGAGGGTCGAGGCATTGCCCGGTTGGATGGGAAAACAGTTTTTATTGATGGCGCATTGCCCGGCGAAGAGGTGATGTTTGTTTACACATCGCGTCGCGCTAAATTTGATGAAGGAAAAACTGTAGAAGTGTTAAAGGCCTCTAGTGAGCGGGTTGAACCGGTATGCCCTCACTTTATGCTTTGTGGTGGTTGCAGTATTCAGCATATGTCAGAGTCAGCACAGCTTGCACACAAACAATCAGTGTTGGTTGAACAATTCAAACACCTCGCGGAACTGGATATCCCCAAAATTATCCCGCCACTAACCACTCTGAGCACGGGGTATCGGCGTAAGGCACGTCTTGGTGTACGCTTTGTGATCAAGAAAGATAAACTGTTGGTTGGCTTCCGTGAAAAGAACAGTGGTTATTTGACGGACATGAACGTGTGCATGGTATTGCATGAATCCGTTGGTAAGCGACTTGAACACCTACAGTCTCTCATAAGGAACATGGAGGCATATCAGAAAATTGCACAAATTGAAGTGGCTGTTGGGGATAATCACACAACCTTGGTATTTCGTAACCTGGTGGAACTTATACCAGCTGACATCGATTTACTTAAGGCCTTCGCTGAGGAGACAAGTATTCACGTCTGGTTACAACCACAAGGACCTGATTCGGCAACCCCCTTATGGCCCCAGCAATCACAACTTGAGTACAGCTTGCCTGACTATGATGTGAGATATGAATTTTTACCTACCGACTTTACCCAGGTCAATGCTGAATTAAATAAGAACATGATCAGACAGGCGATTGAATTACTACAACTTGAAAAAGACAGCAAGGTGCTGGACCTGTTTTGCGGCATTGGTAATTTCAGTCTTCCACTTGCCCGGCACTGTTCACGGGTTATTGGTATAGAAGGCAGTGAGGCACTGGTACAAAGAGCTAAACATAATGCAGAAATTAATGGCATCGAAAATGTTGAGTATCTTGCCGCAGATCTGACCAAGGAAATTCCGGTCGAGATTAAGGCTGTTGATCGCATGTTGCTTGATCCTCCACGTAGTGGTGCACTTGAAGTTGTGAGTAGGATGAAGGAGATTGGTCCGAAGAGAATTGTTTATGTCTCTTGTAATATTGCCACGTTGGCACGTGATGCGGGTGAACTGGTTAAAAACCAGGGTTATCGTTTGTGCAGTGCTGGAATTATGGATATGTTTCCACACACATCTCATGTTGAGTCAATTGCCGTATTTGAAAAATTATAATGAGTAGCGTGAGAAATAATTCATCTCAACCTATCATCTGGAAAGATGATGTTTTATGTTTACTGGATCAACGTCTGCTACCAACGACGGTTGAGTACCGCAAACTTGAAACTGTCCAATCTATTGCTGGAGCCATTACCTCGATGGTCGTGCGCGGTGCTCCCGCCATTGGTATTACGGCAGCCTATGGAGTCGTCATAGCAGCCAGGCAACGTTACACCGAGTCGTCTTCGCAGTGGAAACAAAATATACAACCGGATCTTGATTTATTGAAGGCATCAAGACCAACGGCAGTTAATTTGTCCTGGGCGATTAATCGCATGAAAAATTTGATTGAAACAGTTGAGGGTGATCCGGAGAGTCCATTACTAGAAGAGGCTAAACTCATTCATGATGAGGATATACAAGCTAACAAAACCATGGGTGAACTGGGCGCCGCGTATATAACGTCGAATTCAGGAGTGTTAACGCATTGTAATGCCGGCGCATTAGCGACAGGTGGTTATGGTACCGCGCTAGGTGTGATTAGAAGTGCCTGGCAACAGGATAAGTTAACTAAAGTTTACGCGGATGAAACGCGACCCTGGTTACAGGGATCCCGTTTAACCGCCTGGGAATTATTGCAGGACGATATCCCGGTCACGCTTGTCGCAGAAGGAGCTGTTTCAGCACTGATGAGTACAGGGCAGGTACAGTGGTTCGTGGTAGGTTCAGACAGGATTGCGGCCAATGGGGATGTCGCTAACAAGATCGGTACCCTCGCAGGTGCGATACAGGCAAAACACTTCGGGGTGAAAGTAATGGTGGTGGCGCCAACCTCGACCATTGATATGCAGGCAGCAGAAGGGGCTGCGATCCCGGTTGAGCAGCGCAGCCCTGGAGAACTACTCGATTTTTCAGGTCAGCGGGTAGCTGCTGAAGGTTGTCAGGCTTGGAATCCGGTATTTGATATTACTCCGGCTGCTCTGGTTGATGTAATTGTGACCGAAAAAGGCGTTATTGAGGCCCCTGATGCCCGTAAAATGGCTGTCTTGATGCAGTCCTGAAAAAAAGCTCTGCAGGACGAGTTTTATACCACTTTCATCATGCTAAAACCCTGATTCCTAGTGCCTTTATAGTGTTTGCTGTGGTATTATTAGCGGCTTATGGTCGGGTGTTTGAAAGGCTTTGGCAGCATCACTTGAAAAGCACAATAACCCACTGAATTTAAAGAAAAATATAGCGAATAAAGTCACCGTCTGATGGAAGATATAGCACGCGAAATACTCCCCATTAATATTGAGGACGAGCTCCGCCAATCCTACATGGAATACGCGATGAGCGTCATCGTCGGGCGAGCCCTGCCTGACGTACGAGATGGCCTCAAACCGGTGCATCGTCGTGTCCTTTACGCGATGAATGATCTTGGTAACGATTACAACAAACCCTATAAAAAATCGGCTCGCGTAGTCGGTGACGTGATTGGTAAATACCATCCACATGGTGATTCTGCTGTTTATGACACGATTGTGCGCATGGCCCAGCCATTCTCGCTGCGTTACATGCTGGTTGATGGTCAAGGTAACTTCGGTTCTGTAGATGGCGATGCCCCTGCGGCGATGCGTTACACCGAAGTCCGTATGGCCAAGATTGCGCATGAACTATTAGCTGATTTGGATAAAGAAACCGTCGACTTCGCGCCTAACTACGATGAAACCGAGCGTGAACCAACGGTAATGCCAACACGGATCCCGAACCTGTTAGTGAATGGTTCAACGGGTATCGCGGTGGGAATGGCGACCAATATTCCGCCACATAACCTGAATGAAGTAATTAAGGCCTGCCTGGCGTTGATTGATGATCCTGATGCGGATATTCCAACCTTGATGCAGCATATCCCAGGGCCCGATTTTCCAACTGCTGGCATCATTAATGGTGCCCGTGGTATCCGCGAGGCCTACCGCACAGGACGTGGCCGTATTTATGTCCGTGCTCGTATTGATATCGAGGTGAACGATAAGAATGGTAAAGAAACCATTGTCGTTACCGAGTTGCCATACCAGGTCAACAAGGCGCGTTTGATTGAGAAAATTGCCGAATTAGTTCGTGATAAACGTATCGAAGGCATTAGTGGGCTGCGTGACGAGTCTGATAAAGACGGTATGCGCATGATTATTGAGCTCCGTAAGGGTGAAGTTACGGATGTCGTGCTGAACAATCTCTACAAGCATACTCAGATGCAGAGTGTGTTTGGTATTAATATTGTTGCCCTGGTTGATGGTCAGCCTAAATTACTCAACCTGAAACAATTACTGGAAGCCTTTATTCGCCATCGTCGCGAAGTGGTGACACGACGGACTATTTTTGAGCTGCGTAAAGCGCGAGATCGCGCTCATGTTCTCGAAGGCCTGGCTGTTGCACTGGCAAATATTGATCCTGTGATTGCCCTTATTAAATCATCCAAGACGCCAGCTGAAGCAAAGCAGGGATTGATCAGTACTACCTGGGCATCAGGTGATGTAACGGCAATGTTAGGTGCGTCTGGTGCTGATGCATCGCGTCCAGATGAACTCGATGATTGCTATGGCTTGCTTGATGATGGTTACCATTTATCGCCAGCGCAGGCACAGGCGATTCTTGAAATGCGTCTGCATCGACTGACAGGTCTTGAACAAGACAAGATACTCAAGGAATACGAAGAAATTCTTGAGAGTATTCGTGAATACCTTGAAATCCTGAGTAATGCCGATCGTTTAATGGAAGTTATCCGTGAAGAACTGGAAGCAATCAATGAACAGTATGGTGACGAGCGTCGTACCGAGATTATAGATTCACAGGAAGATCTAACTCTTGAAGATCTTATTAGTGAAGAAGATGTCGTCGTAACACTTTCACACGAAGGTTACATCAAGGCGCAACAGTTATCAGTTTATCGTGCGCAACGTCGTGGTGGTAAAGGTAAGGCAGCAACCAAGGTCAAGGAAGAAGACTTTGTAGATAAGCTATTTATTGCCAGTACCCATGACACCATGTTGTGTTTCTCAAGTCGCGGTAAACTGTACTGGAAGAAGGTATATGAGTTACCACTGGCAAGCCGTACTTCGCGTGGCAGACCGATTGTAAATTTATTGCCGCTTGAAGAGGGTGAACGCATTAACGCGATATTACCAATTCGTGAATATGAAGATGATAAATACATCTTCATGGCAACCGCTAGTGGCACAGTTAAGAAGACCAGTCTGAAAGAGTTCTCTCGACCACGCGCTAACGGCATTATTGCTGTTGAGTTACGTGACAACGATCAGCTGGTTGGTGTTGATATTACACACGGTGATTCAGATGTGTTGTTGTTCACCAGTGCTGGCAAGTCGGTACGCTTCAACGAAGATAAAGTAAGGCCGATGGGGCGTACTGCCTGTGGTGTGCGTGGCATTAAGCTGGCTGATGATCAGAAGGTCATTTCACTGATTATTGCTGAACAAGGTTATGTGTTGACAGCTACCGAAAATGGTTATGGCAAACGCACCAAGATGGAAGACTTCCCACTACATGGCCGTGGTGGTCAGGGTGTAATAGCGATCCAGACGACTGAGCGAAACGGTGATGTAGTAGGCGCAACCCTTGTTAAAGAGGGTGATGAAATTATGCTTATCACCAGTGGTGGAACCTTGGTACGCACCAAGGCAGATGAAATTTCGATTGTTGGCCGTAATACACAGGGTGTGCGTCTTATCAGCCTGGGTAGTGATGAAGCGCTGTCGGGTATTGAACGTATTGAAGAAGTGCAAACTGATGTTGATGCTGTAGCTGAAAGCGGTGAAGCTGATACGTCACCATCTGATGCGGATAGCACAGAAAAATAATTTTTTAACATTTTTAATAAAACTATAACTTTTTAAAATTAAAGGAGTGTGCAGTGGCACGCGTGTATAACTTTAGTGCTGGTCCGGCAACCTTGCCGCAGGCTGTGATTGAACGTGCTCGTGAAGAAATGCTCGACTGGAATGGTAGCGGCATGTCTGTAATGGAAATGAGCCACCGTGGTAAAGAGTATATGTCTATCGCCGCTCAGGCTGAGGCTGATCTACGTGAGTTAATGGCCATCCCCGATAACTACAAGGTGATGTTCCTTCAGGGTGGGGCAAGTTCACAATTTGCAATGGTGCCAATGAACCTGCTGCGTGGCAAGACAACGGCAGATTACATCAATACGGGTGCTTGGTCGAAAAAGGCTATTGCTGAAGCGAAACGTTACTGTGACGTGAATATCGCTGCAACAACAGAAGACAGCCAGTTTATGACAACACCAGCGCAAGCTGATTTGAATTTAAATAGCGACGCTGCCTATATGCACTTTACGCCGAATGAAACTATCGGTGGGGTTGAATTTCCGTACTTGCCAGAAACAAACGGTGTCCCCATTGTTGCCGATATGTCATCGACTATTTTGTCTCGCCCAATGGATATTAGTAAATACGGCGTTATTTATGCGGGGGCACAAAAAAATATTGGTCCTGCGGGTTTAACGGTTGTGATTGTGCGCGATGACCTGATTGGCCAAACAATTGATGGCACACCTGCGATGTTTGATTACAAGAATCATGCGGATAATGATTCAATGTATAACACTCCAGCAACCTATAGCTGGTACCTGGCAGGCCTGGTGTTTGACTGGCTAAAGAGCAATGGTGGTATTGCAGCCATGGGTGAAATTAATGAGCGTAAGGCCGCTGCATTGTATGCAGCGATTGATGACTCGGATTTTTACGCTAACCCGGTTGAGGTGAAATCTCGCTCCTGGATGAACGTACCTTTTACGCTAGCTGATAGTGAGCTGGACAGCGTATTCCTGGAAGAAGCCAAAGCAAATGGCCTGGTGACATTAAAAGGACATCGTTCTGTTGGTGGTATGCGCGCAAGTATTTATAACGCGATGCCAGAAGAGGGCGTAAATAGCTTGATTGCTTTCATGGCGGACTTTGAAAAGCGCCACGGTTAATAATATTAATTACACAGAGATGGCTCTGTTGTTAGCAGGATAAAAATAGCATGTACAAGATTCAGACATTGAATAATATTTCTGTTGTTGGCCTCGAACGATTGCCTCGGGATGGCTATGAAGTTGCTTCTGAGATGAGTGAGCCAGATGGAATATTATTGCGCTCATTTAATATGCATAACATGGAACTTGCCGACAGTGTTAAAGCAATTGGTCGTGCAGGTGCAGGGGTTAACAATATCCCTGTTGATAAAATGAGTGAACGTGGTGTTGCGGTATTTAATGCACCTGGTGCAAATGCTAATGCAGTTAAAGAACTTGTCGTAGCCGGAATGCTGTTGGGTGCTCGAAATATTTGCCAGGGTTGGGATTTTTCACGCAACCTTGAAGGTGCTGATGATGAAATCAGTAAGCAGGTAGAAGCCGGTAAAAAGAATTTCGGTGGCTTTGAGTTACCGGGGCGTACCCTGGGTGTAGTTGGTCTGGGTGCAATTGGTATTCTGGTTGCTAACGTAGCGCTGCGTATGGGAATGAAGGTAGTGGGCTATGATCCTGATATCACGGTTCAAAGTGCCTGGAAGTTATCTTCGGATGTGCAAAAAGCAAATAGTGTTGATGATTTATTATCACGCGTTGATTTTGTTACTTTTCACGTGCCGTTGGTTGATGCAACTCGCAACCTGATAAATGCAGAACGCCTGAAAATGATGAAGGATAACGTAACCATTCTTAATTTTGCCCGTAATGGTATTGTTGATGATGAAGCAGTATCAGCAGCGATTAAGGACGGCAAGGTGAACGCATATGTTTGTGATTTTCCTAGCAACTTGTTGAAGAATCATGAACGCGTGATTACTTTGCCTCACCTGGGTGCGTCAACCAAGGAGGCCGAGGACAACTGTGCCATCATGGTCGCTGAACAGGTAAAAGATTTCTTAGAGAACGGTAATATTACGAATTCGGTGAACTTCCCCGAGGTTTACATGCCACGTAATGATGGTTTCCGACTTGGTATTGTGAATTCAAATGTGCCAAATATGGTGGGGCAAATTTCAACGGCCATCGCTAATGCAGGACTTAATATTATTGACATGCTAAACAAATCAAGAGGCGATCTTGCTTATACAGTGGTTGATGTTGATAGTGAAGTGTCGGACGACATCCTGGTAGCGCTAAAAGCTATTGAAGGTGTATTGTCAGTTCGGGCAATGTAGTATTTTTAAATACGTAACGTAGAGTTTAAATGACTGAAAAGATTTCATTACCTGAAATTCGTGCTCGTATCGATGATCTGGATGAACAAATCCAGGACTTGATACGGCAACGGGCAGAGTGCGCGCTTGAAGTGGCACAGTCCAAACGTGCAGAAGCTGAACAGAACGGTGGTGAAGCAACTGATTTTTATCGTCCAGAACGTGAAGCAGAAGTGTTACGCATGGTGCAGGCGCGCAATGATGGCCCGCTTGATGATGAAACTATCGCGCACTTATTCCGCGAACTGATGTCAGCCTGCCTTGCTCTACAGGAACCAATGAAGATTGCCTACCTTGGTCCCGAAGGTACCTTCACCCAGGCTGCTGCACTTAAGCATTTCGGTCAATGCATCAAAACTGTTTCTCATGGCGCGATTGACGAAGTATTTCGTGATGTTGAGGCGGGCAATGCACATTATGGCGTAGTACCGGTAGAGAACTCTACAGAGGGTGTTGTTAGCCATACCTTAGATATGTTCATGCAGTCATCGCTACAAATTAGCGGTGAGGTTGAGCTTCGCATTCATCACAATTTATTGTCTGTTGATAATGATCTGGACGGTATTAAAAAGATTTATTCACATCAGCAATCGTTAGCTCAGTGTCGCGAATGGCTTGATGCTAACCTGCCAAATGCAGAGCGAGTTGCCGTGAGTAGTAATGCTGATGCTGCAAAACGTGTTGAGAAAGAGAAGGGCTGCGCAGCTATTGCGAGCGATACAGCTGCAAGCATATACAATTTAAATATTGTGGCAGAAAATATTGAGGATGAGCCGGATAACACGACTCGATTCCTGATTATTGGCCGCAACAAAGTTGAGCGCAGTGGTAATGACAAGACAAGCTTGCTGGTATCTATCGTTAATAAGCTTGCAGCACTACATGAGTTATTAGCACCATTTGCAGAAAATAACGTGAGTTTGACGCGTATTGAGTCTCGCCCGTCACGCAAGGGAATGTGGGATTATGTGTTTTTCATTGATATTGACGGTCATCGTGATGATGCCGTAGTGAAAAAAGCTCTGCAGGAACTTGAAAATGACGCGGCAATGCTAAAAGTATTGGGTTCATACCCCAAGGCTGTTCTGTAAGTTTCATTCATGAATACGAATACACAACCAACTGCGATTGAAGAGCTCGCGCTTCCTGGCGTATGTGGCTTGCGTCCTTATGAGCCAGGTAAACCCGTCGATGAACTTGAACGAGAACTGGGCCTTAGTAACATTATTAAACTGGCATCAAATGAAAATCCGTTTGGTGCAAGTAATAAAGTAATTGATTCAATTACTGCAGCCTTACCGGAGTTGTCGCGTTACCCGGATGGCAATGGTTTTGCGCTTAAAAAGGTGTTAGCAGATAAACATGGTGTTACTACTGAACACGTCACCCTAGGTAATGGATCAAATGATATTCTTGAATTGCTGACGCGTGCATTTGTTTCACCTGAGCATGAAGTTGTCTTTTCAGAGCATGCCTTTGCAGTCTATCCTATTGTTACCCAGGCAGTCGGTGCCAGGGCGATCGTTGTACCTGCTAAAGACTGGGGCAATGACCTGGATGCGATGCTATCTGCGATAACAGATAAAACCAGGGTGGTGTTTGTTGCTAACCCGAACAACCCGACCGGGACATGCATCGCAAAAGATGCCTTAAAAGACTTTATTAAGGCTGTGCCTGCGCATGTATTGGTAGTGATAGATGAGGCGTACTTTGAGTATGCGCTGGATCTTTTTCCTGGCTACGAGTCAGCCGAACATTATTTGTCGGCGTGTTCTAACCTGGTTGTGACGCGAACCTTTTCCAAGGCTTACGGTCTGGCTGCACTACGAGTAGGCTACAGTTTATCTTCACCTGAGATCGCTGATTTTTTAAACCGTGTTCGTCAGCCATTTAATGTTAACAGCCTGGCGATGGTGGCGGCAGTTGCTGCATTGACTGATCCTCAGCATTTGCAAGAGAGTCTGGCTATGAATAAGGCAGGACTGG
>Ga0316207_10005321_pt1 | contig 10729 bp, 10 predicted proteins | sample 6weekpyrite_MG_FD_204943 | JGI IMG/M metagenome (GOLD analysis project Ga0316207, IMG submission 204943) | Microbial mat bacterial communities from mineral coupon in-situ incubated in ocean water Damariscotta River, Maine, United States -... | ecosystem: Environmental > Aquatic > Marine >...
GGAGGTAACTGTGTCATCTTTTTTGGAAATCCTTGCGGCTCCATCTGTGAGAGCTTTTGCATATACGCTTGGTATTTTTTTGTACCAAGTCTTGCATGTATATCTATAGGATTTTTTGTTTCATAAGTCCCTACAGTATGATTATAACCCTCTTTTGCTCCAAAGCTCCAGAGCGCCCCTTGAATCTTTCCCTGTTCGGTCATCATCAAAGAGTTCATCTGTGCAGCTACTTCTTCATGATGACACATTCCACATGTATTTTGATTGACCCAAGTGCTTCCCGGTGCCGGGTAAAATTCTTTTGGACCTTCATGTGTTAAAAAATACTCAATAGTCCCTTTATGCGCCTTACTTTTGTGCTTAGTTGCCGGGTTTCCTCCGTGACAAACGATACAACTGTTCTTTGGGAATCCTGTTTTGTCTGCTTTTTTTGCGATTGCTTTTGCCATACCAGATTTAGGTGATCGAATATGCTCGATACCTCCATGACATTGTAGACAATTATTTTCTTCATGATAATTTATTGATCCATATAAAAAGGTCGATAAAAAAGCAAAAAAACAGAGCATCATTTTCATTTATTATGCCTTTTTATACCCACCAGATACATTAGAATCTTTAGCTACTGCATCCAAAACCCCATTGATGAACTTAGGCGATTGTTCTGTTCCAAATGACTTTGTAATTTCAACTGCTTCGTTGATTACAACAGCTGAATCAAGATCACCAAAAAGAATTTCATATGTAGCAAGCCTTAGTGTTGCACGTTCAATCGCACCAAGACGCTCAAAATCCCACTCTTTCAAATGCTCAATTATTGCTTTATCAATCTCTTCTATATGTTCCATAACACCTTCATAAAGTCCAAGAGCAAAATCTTTTTGTTTATTACGGATCTTTTTTTCTTCTAGTATCTCATTAGAATGCTCAGAAGTGTTACCGTTACCTAGATCGTACGCATATAAAAGACTTACAACAGCCATACGTGCTTGTTGACGAGTTGCCATTAAAGCACCTCATATAGATCTAACATTTCAATAACCACACCCATCGCTTCAAAGCCTTTGTTGCCTGCCTTCGTTCCTGCACGCTCAATTGCCTGCTCAATTGTATCTGTCGTTAAAAGTCCGAAACTTACCGGTTTTTGATATTTAAGGCTCATTGTTGCGATCCCTTTCGTCGCTTCTGCCGAAACATAATCAAAATGTGGAGTTGAACCGCGTATTACAGCACCTAAAGCACAAATAGCATCATATTTTCCACTTGCTAAGAGCTGATCCACTATCATAGGCAGTTCGAATGCACCAGGAACTAACACATGTGTGAGATCCTCTGCATTTCCGCCATGTCGGTCAAAGGCATCTTTTGCGCCTTCTACGAGTCTGTCAACTATGAAGTGATTCCATCTTGTGCTTACTATGGCAACTTTTTTGCCGTTTACTACTTTTAATTTACCTTCAATTAAATTCATATATTTTTCCTTATTTTATCGCTTGGATTTTTTTAATTTTTTCTATCAGTTTTTCTAATTCATCTAATTTTACCATATTTGGACCGTCGCTCAAAGCACAGTTTGGATCAAAATGCGTTTCAAAGAAAAATCCATCCACGCCTACAGCTGCCGCTGCACTTGCAAGGTATGGCACCATAGAACTGTCTCCGCCTGTCTTTCCGCCGAGTGCCCCCGGCATCTGTACAGAGTGTGTTGCATCAAAAATGACTGGTGCAAACTCTTTCATAATCACTAATGAACGCATATCGACAACGATGTTTCCATAGCCAAACGAACTGCCTCGCTCAGTAAGATATACATCATGTCTTTGGGAATTTTCATAACTTACCTCATCACATCCGCGTGTTTTAAGGACCTTCATAACAGAGTACTTCATATCGGGAGGATTAATGAACTGCCCTTTTTTGATGTTGACTTCTCTGTCTGTTTTTGCACAGGCAACAAGCAGGTCCGTCTGACGGCAAAGAAATGCAGGAATCTGTAGCATATCGACTACTTTTGCAACAGGTTCGACCTGAATACTCTCATGCACATCTGTCACCACTTTATAGCCAAAGTCATCTTTTACTTTTTGTAAGATATGAAGCCCTTCATCCATTCCAAGACCGCGAAAACTCTCCAAAGATGTTCTGTTGGCTTTGTCAAAACTTGCTTTGAAATAAAAATCTATCATATCATCATGATGATATTTTTCCAAACCTTTTGCTATCTTAAAAATATTTTCTTCATTCTCAATAACACAGGGACCTGCTAAAAGTTTCATTATGTATTTGCCTTTAAAAAATGTAGCTTATTATAGCCAAATGATTTTAATCTCTACTTATCACGTGCTACCATTATCCCTGCAACCACAATCAAAGCTATACCAAACGTCGTTACAAGCGATGGAAAAGCATCTCCTAAAAAAAGACCGATTATAATGGAAAAAAGTATGTTTGTATAACTCACTGCACCGACGATTCCTGCTTTTGTTTCACCGTATGCTTTCGTCATCAGCAGCTGTGCGAGTGTTGCAAAAAGACCCATTGCAAGCAGATAAAACCATGTGACTCCATGAGGCATTACAAACTCTCCGAGCATAAAATCAAACTCAGGAAAATTCAAATAAGGTGAAACCATAAAAAGCACTAACGGACCGATAGTTCCTGTAAGTACAAATGAAAGTACAATGGCACGAGTATCATAATAGGCTTTTAACTCTCGTACAGATGTGTATGCAAGAGCAGCTCCCACACCGCTGAAAACTCCAAGAAGGTCGTACTTTGAAAAACCGATCCCGCTCGGTTGCGTGATAAACACAATACCTACAAAACCGACAAGAACAGCCAGCCATCCTTTTAAAGAGAACTTTTCATGCAAAAAGAGCCAGGCGAATATCGCCGTAAAGATCGGTGAGGTCTTTGAGTAGGTCATGGCATCACCAAGCGGAATATGTGCAATGTTGTAAAAAAATGCCAAAAGTGCCACAAACCCCATGAAGCCTCTAAAAAAGAGTAAAAACGGCTTACCTCCTTTATGCTGCATAGGTTTTTTAAGTACGGCAAACCCTATTATAAGCACACCTGCAATATTTCTAAAAAAAACCACTTCAAGTGAACTTATATTTTGACTTGCCAATTTTGCAAAAGCGCCCATAACGGCAAAAGAGAAGCTTGCAATAAGCATATATTGCACGCCTTTATTGAGATTCCTTATTCTATTCATAACTGCTATTATAACTATATAATCTATATTGATGTTTAATTTACTATTAATATTTTAAAATGTATAATAATGTTAATGACCGATGGTCAGTCATTATCCTTGTCAAGGCTAACTAATGAAAAAGAATTTTATACTGCTACTGATTTTTATCCTAACTGCTGTTATTAATGCAGCTACATTGACAAAGGCCATCGACTACGCACAGAACAATCCTTCTCTCAAAGCAGCACAAAGCAATGCAAAAAGTTATGAGAAACTATATGATGCTTCCAAATCAAAAGAGTATTACCCATCACTCGAGCTTTCATACAACGGACTCTACTTAAAAGACAAACCTACCGTTAACTTCAATCTTCCCATAAGCCTTCCCGGGCTCGGCGGTGCCATTCAAATGCAGCCACAAAATCAATACAGTGGAGCAATTACACTCTCATATCCACTTTTCACCGGTTTTGCCATAGAGTCACAAGTAGAGATCGCAAAACTTCAAGCACATAAAGCGCGGCTCAAGGCATTCGATACCAAACGTAATCTTTCAATAGGCATCGTACAAGCTTACAGCGCAGCAGTGAGTTTACAACAGCTAATCGACTCACAAACACTGGCATTAAATGCAACGCAAAAAAGTTTTACAAAGGCACAAGCTTTTTACAAGCTGGGAATGATAGCTCCTGCCGGGCTTTATAAAATAGAATCATCACTTCACTCCATGCAGGCACAGCTCATTGAGACGAAAAACCGCTATGAAACCACTTTAAGTCAACTCTCATATCTATGTCATCATCATATAGATACTGTCTCGCATCTTCCACAAACAACTATTATTGACTTTAAAATTCTGCAAGCACAAGCACTTGCAAAGCGTCCTGATTTAAAAATCTTACAACTCATTGTAGATGAACATACCAATAATATAAAACTTGCAAAAAGCCGATACTATCCGAACATTGGTATTTTTGCACGTGCTGCATACACCGGTGACACACCAAAGCTCAATGGTGACGGATATACAAATAAGGACAAAAGTGCTCTTGGATTTATGATCAATTACAATCTTTTTGACGGCTTTGCAACAAAAAATGAGGTCGAGGCAGCAAAAGAGGCAAGGCTTACGAGTGAATTTATGTTAAGCTCTTATAAAGAGCAGATCATATCTACTCTCTATCAGGAATATCTCACTTTGTTATCCTACAAAGAACAGCTTAAGGCCGCAAAGGCAGGAGTCAGAGCAGCAAAGTCGTACGAAAAACTTGTGCAAGCCGAGTTTAACAATCAAATCAGTGATGCAGATACACTCAGTCGTGCCATCAGTAGTTCGGCAACTGCACGTGCACAACTTATCACGACCACTGCACAACTCTACCTCTCATATGCAAAAATATTACTTGAAATTGACAATGAGACCTTTTTAAATACCCTCGATAAGGATGAACAATGATCAAAAAATACGGGATGTACGTACTGATGGGTTTTTTAATATTTACTGCATCGGTTATGATATATAACAAACTCAATCCAAAGGAACTTCCAAACAATTTAATTGCTGCGAGTGGCAATATGAACGGTGACCTGATTGCACTCAATACCAAATACCCCGGCAGAATTACGCAGATCAATGTTAAAGACGGTCAAGAGATACAACAAAATGATGTTGTGGCAATACTTCAGAGTAAAGAATACAAAGCAAAATTGAATGCCCTAAATAAGAACATTCAATCTGCCATAGCAAATATCAAAGCAATGCAAGATGAATTCGCACTGACAAAAAAAACTGTTTTTATCAATATAAAAAAAGCAAAGCAAAGTATCGATGTCACTCTATTACAAAAAAGAGTACTACAGAATGAAATAAACAGCTTGGCAGCACTTGTTGAACAAAATAAAAAAGATTATGAACGAGCAGAAAACTTGTATAAGCAAAATCTCATAGCAAAACAAAAATTCGAGTATTCCCAACTTAAATTCACTACAAATCAAGACAAACTCAATGCTTTGCAGACAAAACTTGAACAAGCAGATAAAGCAATTGAAATAACACAAAACAACTATAAACTTTCAAAAGCACAGCAAAATAAAATAACAGCATTCAAAGCCAAAATCACTGCTGCTAAAGAGCAGATCAAAGCTTTAGAGGCAAATGCGGATGAAATACGTATTGTCATTGAGCAACTTACGATACAATCTCCTATAAACGGTCATATAATAGAACGAATTTCCCAAAAAGGAGAAGTTTTGGGTACGGGTATGGTCATTGCCACACTTTTAGATCCTAAAACACTCTATCTTAAAGTGTTTGTAGACACTATAAACAATGGAAAAATCAAACTTGGAGATAAGGCGGTCATCTTTTTAGATGCATATCCTAACAAACCGATAGCTGCAACAGTAGTGAACATCGCAGCAAAAGCAGAGTTTACTCCAAAAGAGGTCAGTGTTAAAAGTGATCGGATCCAAAGAGTTTATGCTGTTCACATAGCTCCTTTACATGTAAATCCGCTCTTAAAACTTGGTATTCCTGCTATTGGTGTTATATCCATTGACGGTAAAGGACTGCCTACATCACTTAATGATATACCGGTCATTTGATATGGCTGATCTGGAGGTTCATGATGTCAGCGTGAGATACAAAGATGTCCAAGCGGTTTCGAATATCTCTTTAGAAGCAAACAGCGGTGACATCATAGGTTTTATCGGGGCTGACGGTGCAGGAAAGAGTTCGCTGATGTATGCAGTTTCCGGTGTTATTTCCTTTGAAGGAACCATATCCTATATGCAGCATATTTACAGCTCTCCTAAAGAAGCTGAACCCATAAAGCCAAATATGGGATTCATGCCGCAGGGAATTGGACTTGTATTGTATGAGACACTCAGCGTTGCAGAGCATTTAAGCTTTTTTGCAGATTTACGAGGTTTGAAAAAAGATGAAAAATTTTATGCATATAGAAAAAAACTTCTTCATATGTCCGGTCTCACTAATTTTACCGAAAGGTTAGCAGGAAATCTCAGTGGCGGCATGATGCAAAAACTTTCCCTTATTTGTACTTTGCTACACCGTCCAAAACTTTTGATTCTCGACGAACCTACGACTGGTGTTGATCCTTTAAGTCGAATGGAACTTTGGGAAATCTTAGATAATATAAGAAAAGAAGAAGGTACAATTATTTTGGTTAGTACCGCTTATATGCAAGAAGCAGCGAAAATGGATGCAATTTTCCTTTTTGACGATGGAAATATTATTGCTCATGGCCGTAGTGACGAACTACTTGACTCCATAAGCGAATATACCTACATTCAATCCGATAAGAATCTAGAAAACACTATTAGTTTTGATAAAAGAACCTATGCCTTGAAAAAAATCGATCTAGCACATACAAAACCTACTCTAGAAGGACTTTTTTTTATCAATGCGCTTAAAAAGAACAAACGTTTACCTAAGATCACAATAGAACAAAGAGAAGATAAAGAGGTAATTCCCCAAGTCGTCATGCAGGCAAAGAGAGTCAGTAAATTCTTTGGTTCATTCATCGCAAATGACCATATCGATATGACACTTAATCGCGGTGAAATTTTAGGGCTGCTGGGAGCAAACGGTGCAGGAAAAACAACATTTATAAAAATGCTTTTAGGGTTATATAAAATTGATGAGGGAGAATTGGTACTTTTGGGAAAAAGCATTAAAAGTGCTGAGGATAGAATAAAGCTTAAAGGAAAGATAGGTTATGTCAGTCAGCATTTTGCTTTATATAATGATATAACGGTCAAAGAGAATCTTATCTATTTTGCAAAAATGCATAAACTGCCCTTATCAAAAGCTCTTAAACGTATAGATACGTATGCAAAAGAGTTGGGTTTTGAAAAATATATGCATGATCTGCCGACAGAACTACCTTTAGGTGTTAATCAGCGTTTCTCAGTAGCTGCAGCTCTACTGCATGAACCTGTAGTTCTATTTTTGGATGAGCCGACTTCCGGTGTAGATACGCTTGCACGCGCACAGTTTTGGCAAATTCTTCATAAACTAAAAGAAAAATGGGGAATTTCAATTTTAATTACAACGCACTACATGAGCGAAGCAGAATATTGCGATAGAGTTGTATTATTAAAAAATGGTAAAAAAATAGCAGATGATACGCTGGAAAACCTATATAATAGCAACCCAAATACGAAAACATTTGAAGAGATATTTCTTTCTTATTATAAGGAGGATCAATGAAAAAAAACATTATAAAAGCCTATATACTTAAAGAGTTTAAAGAGTTGGTCCGTTCACGACTGATATTAATGGTTTACCTGATGCCAAGTATGGTCATGCTTCTTTTTGGTTTTGGTATTAAAATGGATGTTTCGCATGCCAGAATCATAATCCTGGACAATGATCAAAGCAAGTTTTCTTTAGAGTTAGCATCCAAATTTGAACATACAAAATATTTTAATACCAAATACTTGCATATTTCTGAAAACGAAGCTCTTGAACTTATAAAACAAGCAAAAACAGATGCTTTACTTATTATCCCAGCATCTTTTGAAAAAAATCTTTTAAAAGGACAAAAAAGTGAGCTCGGTGTTTTCGTAGATACCTCATTCCCTGTCAGAGGCACGACAATTGAATCATATATTCAAGGAACAATAATATCTGCTGCACAGCAAATAAGTAAAACTATAGGAATTAAACAAACAGGCTTGATTCTCATAAACAATAGAAATCTTTTTAATCAAGCCTTGCGAGATGAAGATGCAATAATTCCTGGGCTTCTCGGACTTGTTTTACTGATTGCTCCTGCTATTTTAACAGCACTTCTTATTGTTAAAGAAAAAGAAAAAGGAACCATTTTTAATTTTTATGCCTCTCCTTTAAGAAAAAGTGAGTTTTTATTGGCAAAGCTTTTTCCTGCATTTTTACTACATTCTGTAAATATTTTCATTGTTTTGATTTGGGCACTTTATGTATTTAATGTTCCTTTTCGAGGAAGCTTTTTTCTCTACTGGTCTACTAGTGAGTTATACATACTTATCAGTACCTTAATCGGAATGCTTATATCAATCATAACTAATCGACAAATTGTTGCCATTGTTCTGACAATTATTCTTACTCTTATTCCTGGATTTTTATATTCGGGAATGTTAATGCCAATTTCATCTATGGATGGTGCATCACAGATTGAAGCTCATATTTTTCCTATCATGTACTATACTCATATAATGTATGATACTTTTCTCATAGGTCAAGGATTAGCATCAGACAAGATTATACTTTATCTCGCTATTTTGATTATGTATATTTTTCTTCTCTTTGGAATCGGTGTGAATCTGTTAAAAAAAGAGCTTAAGTCATGAAAACTTTTTTTGTAGTATTTACTAAGGAAATATTTAGTTTTATGCACTCTTTTATGCTGGTTCTTGTTGTACTCTACTCTTTTACAATTGATGTATATATAGCCGGAAGCGGAATACAGCTTAAACCTAAAAATGTTGTGGTCGGTTATGTCGATAATAGCGGTAGTGGTATTAGTGAAAAAATACTTTCACACTTACATAAACCGGAGTTTCTACCCCCAAAAGCCTTTTTATCTCAAAAAGCACTCTCTGATGCCATATTTAATAAAGAAGTGATTGTAGGCATTATCTTTGATTCAGATTTTGAAAAATCATATCGTGAAGGAAAGAATACGACCCTGAATCTTTTACTTGACTCTACGGCGGCTTCACAAAGCCTAACAACTTTAAGTTATCTACAAAATATCATTTTAAGTTTTGAAAAGTTAAACATTCCCATTCAAATAAAATCACACAAACTTTTCAATCAAAATGCTGATAATCACACTTTTATGGGACTTAGTGAACTTCTTTCCGTGGTCACAATGCTTGCTATTATTCTTACGGCAATCGTTTTTGTCAAAGAAAAGGAAGATGGTACCTGGGATATTATGCTACTTATGCCAGTTGACCCAAAAATAATTATTTTAGCAAAAAGTTTCTCACAGGTATTTATTGTAATGGTTGGAGTTGTATTAAGTCTCGGTTTTGTAACGTTTGGAGCTTTTGACACTCCAATGAACGGTTCATTTTGGACTTTTATATTATTAACATTCTTATATGCTCTCTCAACAGCCGGTATTGGACTTTTTGTAGCTGCTGTATCCAAAAGTATCATGCAAGTCGCCCAGCTTTCCATTATTATCATAATGCCACTTATCTTTTTAAGCGGATCATGGACCCCTATCTACGCTATGCATCCTTTCTTTCAATACCTCTCACTAATATCTCCTTTGCGTTACTACATAGAAGGAAGCGAAAGTCTTTTTTATCGGGGTACATCATTTGTTGATATGTTGCCTTATCTTAGTGGAGTAGCCATTATAGGACTCATTGTTTACTGGCTTGGATTTCGAAAAATAGGCAAACTGTTTTAATCGTTTACCTCCTAAGTGTATAATCACCATAACAGTTCTCAAGGATCTTTATGTCAAACATCATAATTTTTGCACTTTTGGGTGCAGTTTTTTACTATATATTTAAAAGTTACGGTCGCTACACGGCGCAGTATTCACAAGAAGCATTGAAAGATTTTTCTGTCTCCTATGAATCACTCAAGAACAGTGATCTTGGTCTTTTTGTAGCCCTTGTTGCCAAAGTGGCAAAAGCTGACGGACATGTAGACGCACTTGAAGCACAGCTTGTAGGCATTATGTTCGATGACATAGCAAAAGTGTTTCCAGAACCGCAAAAAACAAAAGATATATTAAAACGTATTTTTAACGAAGAGAAAGAGCGGAAAGATAATACAGAGGAAATTGCCCACCATTTGGGAGAAGCTCTTAGACGCAATAAAACACAACAAGAACAGTTTATGGGCTTTTTAATTCAACTGGCCTTTGCAGACGGTAAAGTTACAAAAAGTGAAGAGGATATTTTAGCACTCATTGCCGAAGCCCTTGAATTCGATCCAAATAAGTATCATGCTCTTTTTGACCAATTTGAAGCAATGATGAAAAACATTCACCCTCAAGCAACACTTGATGATGCATATAAAGTTTTAGGCGTCAATAAAAATGATGATATAGGCACTATAAAAAAAGCATATAGAAAACTCGTAAGAGAGTACCATCCTGACATCATAAAATCACAAGGAAAAAGTGAAGAGTACATCAAAGAAGCAACTGCAAAAACACAAGAGATAAACCAAGCTTACGAGATGATCAAAAAGGCAAGAGACTAAAGGTTACCTAAAGTCCTTCTCCCAAAAAAAATCTATCCAACTATTTGCTTCATTTATCCAAAAGTCTGGCTCATACATCGATGTTTTTTTATAGAAAAGCGTACAAGACTTAAATTCAACTTTTGGAAAATTTTTCTTTAAATAATTTATTATAAAATCTAGTGTTGCACCGCTATCAGCGATATCATCGACTACAATCGCTCTTTTAATATCTTCTAACTCACATTCACCAAAAAATGAAAGTTCTTCTCTTTTAGACTCTTTATCATACAGTTCCGTTCTTATGCTTTGGACGT
>Ga0316207_10005323_pt1 | contig 10728 bp, 15 predicted proteins | sample 6weekpyrite_MG_FD_204943 | JGI IMG/M metagenome (GOLD analysis project Ga0316207, IMG submission 204943) | Microbial mat bacterial communities from mineral coupon in-situ incubated in ocean water Damariscotta River, Maine, United States -... | ecosystem: Environmental > Aquatic > Marine >...
GAGCTCAAGGCGCGGGGGTTCACGCTGAACAGCAGCACCCGAGGGCACACCGCGGTGCTCGACCCAGACGGGGAGAGGATCTACACGCTGCCCCGCACAGTCAGCGACCACCGCGCCATGAAGAACTGCGTGGCCGACTTGCGGCGCCTTGGGGTGGATCTGAGCGTGTCGGCCAAGGACGCACGCCGAGCCAAGCGCCGCAAGGTGAAGGCGCGGGCCAAGGTGGCGCAGGCCAAGCCGGACACCACCGACGTGTGCGCCCCGGCCGAGCTTGCGCCGACCCCCAAGCCTGCGCCACCCACAGCGGAGCCTATGGACCTGCTGGTGGGGCTGGCGGACGCCTACGGCATGGAGCCCGACGAGCTCCTGCTGGATGCCCTGGACGCCTACGCCCGCAGCCGCAGCCGCAGCCGCAGCTACGGCCGCACCACCGGTGGAGAGAATCTGCCGCAAAATCAGGAAGAGGGTTGACGCACTGCGGCACATTGTGCCCAATATGTGTGTGGGCCGCAGCGGCGCGGCCCACCCCGCCCCACCACCACCGCCTACCGATGAACACCACCGCCTCCTACACCCGCGCCCAACGCTCAAACGCCGATCGCGAAGCCTTCCGCTGGCGCTGGCACGTAACGCTGCCCTGCGGCGTGGTTGAAGAGGTCGCCGCCGAGTGGGACCCCACCTGGGGCTTCATCGTGGTCACGATCGAGGGCGAGGTGGTGGGGTCCTACGAAGGGCAGCGCGCGGCGTCGAGCATCGCCAAGGCTGCCAAGTCCGCGATGCGCGACGCCTACGGAGTCTGAGCCATGCCCACCGAACCCAGAGAAGAATCCGTCGAGCGCAGGGGGGCCCACCTCACGTTCAGCACCACGCACACGCCGGTGGAGGGTGTGGCCTTGCTGCGCCAGTTCGTCGAAGGGGGCGGCCCGCTGCACCTCGACTCGTTCGCGCGCTCGCTGGTCTCCCAGTACGACAACCTCCAGAGCAGCCGGTACAGCAGCCGCCGGCACCGCACGGACACGTTCATGTCTCCCGTGCAAGAGCGGTGGGTACTGTACCTGGTGCACACCGTGGAGCAGCGGGACGCGTTGTTCGCCGCGCAGCAGGCGCCCACGCCGGAAGCGCGGACCGAGGCCGTTGCACAGGCGCCGCGCACCACAGCTTGGGTGACCCTGGACGTGGGCGACACCGCGGACGGCGGGCCGCTGATCCGGGCGTTCCGGTCGGCGCTGTCCACGCGACTGGGCGCTGGGGGCAGAACCTTGCAGCCCATGGCCAACCCCATCCTGCGCTTCCGCCGCACGCAGGGGCCGCAGTTCGAGCTGCGGATTCAGCTTCCGCGCCACATGCGCCGGCGGAACAACGCGAACGAGCACTTGCGCCTGGTGGATGGGCTCGAGGTGGCCGACGGGCGCCGCGTGGCGGCGCGCATCAGCGCTGACGGTACGGTGACCATGCGAGCCCAAGACTACGCCCGCGACGGCGAGGGCACGCTGCGCAACCTGCTGCGCCGGATGAGCGCCAGCACCGCGGAGCTGGCTGCGGTCACGGGGGAGCAGGGCCGCAACTCGGGCCGGTGTTGCTACTGCGCCCACCCGCTCACCGACCAGCGCAGCCTGGACGCCGGCTACGGCCCCATCTGCGCTGAGCGCTACGCTCTGCCGTGGGGCGGCCAGGCCAACACCCAGGCGTCCACGGAGAGGCCCCGCCTACGCCGCACGCCGAGCGAGATTACGCGCGATGCTCAAGCGCCCGCCGCCGCCACAGCCGTTCCGATCGAGGATGCCGACGCCGACGCGGAGTTCATCGAGCGCCGCACCCACGGGTACACAGGGGGGACCAGCGGGCGCCGACAGGGTGACGGCACCAACACCACCTGCGTCTGCTGCGGCGACCCGATGCTGCCCGCCGAGACGTATTCCGGGCCTCCCCCAACGGATCCGCAGGGGCACCGCGTGTGCAACGACTGCACCGAAGAGCACGCCGGCCTTCCGGCCGGCGAGTAACCTTGAAGCCATGAAGCACCTACTCGCTATCGCGTCCCTGGCCCTGTTGCCGTCGTGCCTGAGCACGCTGTACGGCGACGCCCCGAAGTCCTCCTACCTGCACCTCAACGCGCCCGCCACCGTGGTGTACGCGGAGGGGTTCACCGGGTGGGGGTTCTTCTACGAGCCGGTGATGCGGGTGAAGAACCTGAGCGACGAACCCATCAAGTACGTGGTGCTCGAGCTGGAGTGCTTCAACGCCGTGGGCGATGTGCAGTTCATGGGTGACGCTGGCACCACTAAGCCCCTGGTGCGCGTCACCGGCCCGCTGGAGCCGGGCGCGGTGCGCACGCAGCGCTGGGAACTGCTGAACTGGAACCAAGCCAACATCGCCGGCTACTACATCCTGTCCATGCACGTGACGTTCATGGACAACACCACGTGGTTCAGCAACGACAGGGCCGAGTTCCTGCCGGCGCTGGACCGCCTGTAACCCTACCTTCACCCCCTTGGGCTTCGGCCCATCCACCAAAAACAAGCAGAGGCACCTGCTATGTGTGTGATCATCTGCGGCTCCGCCGCAAACAAGCCTACCGACGAGCAACTGGAGCAGTGCTGGGCCCGAAACCCGCACGGCGCTGGCATCGCCCACTACGACAGCCAGGGGCGCATTGTGTGGCGCAAGGGCATCCGCGACCTGGACGAGGTTGTGAGCTTTGTGCACAACGTGCAGCAGCAATGGATTGTCCACATGCGGTTCATCACCGTGGGGGGCGACCACGACGTGCTGTGCCACCCGTTCCCCATCAGCAAGGAATCGCCGGCGAGCACCAGCGGCAGCGGTAGCGGTCCGGTGCTGTTCCACAACGGCACCGTGCGCGACTGGCAGCGCATGGCGCGCGACCTGTCCATCTCGGACCCCGATGCGGTGATTCCTGACGGCCGACTGAGCGACAGCCGCATCGTTGCGTGGCTGTGCGCGCACAAGGGGTACAGGTTCCTGCGCTTGCTGGACCAGGGCCGGTTCGCCGTGATGACCACGAACCGCGGTGTGCGGCTGTTCCCCGAGAACGGCAGCGGGCGCAACACGTGGCACAAGATTGGCGGGTGCTTCTACTCCAACCGCGACTGGCTGACCATGCCGAGCCGGGACGGCTCTGGCCGCACCGGCGGCGCCAAGTGGGGCCCCGACGACACCAGCCGGGCATGGGCGCAGGACAGCACCTCGCTGACGCAGCGCACGCTCCCGGGAGTGGACAGCACTGACGACGAGGAGTGGAGGAACCGCCAAGGGGACCTGCCCGAGGGGTGGCCGCCCCCGGAGGAGACCGCGTGATCCTCCCCAACACCTACGCCGACAGCCTCGGCGTCACCAACGCGCTGGTGGCCGCGCTTTACACCGGGCACGTTCAGCGTGTAGAGCGCGGCACCTCGTATGTGTCCATGATGCTGGGCGAGGAAGGGCAAAGCCTGCTGAACGGGCGCTCGGTGGGCGAGGTGGCCGACGAGGCTCGCGCCAAGTTGGTGGAGCTCTACTCCGCGCCGAGCTGTAACGGCGACACGCTGGGCATGCCGCCGCGGTGGGCGCTGACGCTCCTGCTGGCTTCCGCCACGGGCGCGGGGATGGCGCCGTCTGAGGATGTCTCCTGGACTGAGCACTTGCGCGCCATCGGCGTCAACTTCATGCAACTGCAAAGTCTGACCCGCTGGACCGCGAGGGATTGGCGCAACGCCCGACATACCCTGTGGGCTGCGGTCGCGCAGGCTATTTACCCGCATGAAGGGGAATGGGAGTTGCCCAGCCTGGTCAACGCGCAGCTCCCCATGTTCAACGCCGTGCCCGGCGGTGACGTCCTTGCGCTAGGGCTGCGGCGGGCCGGTGGCGCAGCGGCCACGGAGCAGCCCTCGGGCGTCTCGAGTTCGGCCCCGGTGTTCTCCCCCGACATCTACGCCCACGGCGTGGTGCTCACCGTGGAGAGACCTGCGGAGGCCACCCGGGCCAGTCCGCTGCACTACGTGGTGCACGGGTTTGCAAGCCCCCAAGCGCGTGTCCGGTGGCTAGACGCTCACCCTGCGGTCGCCGAACGCGTGCACGACCAGGTGCTGGTCAGGAACCTGGACCTACTCCACGCGATGGACGCGCCGAACTCGGCCGGGCTCCAGGTGACCGCCATTCCGTCCTGGGCCTACGCCAGCGCATTGAACGTGTGGGAGAGGCACGCCGCCCCGTACCCGAGCAGGCGGGACGTGGACGCCGACACCCACGTGGTGGCTGTGCTTCGCGACGCAGCCGACCCCAGCGAGCGCCGGCAGACCGATCGTTACGTGTTCAGGCTGAGCCGGGAGCACACGCGCGAGCTGGCCGAGCTGTTCCCTGCAACTGTGCGGGGGCAGGCGCGCGAGTGGGCTGAGGCTTACGAGATGGGGCAGCGCTTCCTCGCCGCCGTGCGCGAGCGGGGCGGCGTGCTGGAGCCCGTCACCGCGCTGGAGTACAGCCAGATTGAGGCGAGGGCCCGCGCTGAACGCGCTCAACGCCAAAGGCGCGATCAACAGCAGCCCCGCATGACTCGCCCGCTGGCCACCGGCGGGATTTTGCCGCAAAATCCGACGGGCCCGGTTGACGCGCGGCAGGCTGTGCCGCCTAATAGTGGAACGCCCGGGGCGCCCACCACCGCCCCGGTGACCCAAACCACCGGACACGCCATGCCTACCGACACCCGCCCCTTCCTCCCCGAGATGCCCCGCCGCTTCGGCGTGGAGCTTGAAGCCTCTGGCCTCAACACTCGCGAGGCTCACGCTGCGCTGGGCGCGGGCGGCATGCACTCCCAATACCAGGGCAACACCCACAACGCAGCAGCGGGGCAGGACGGCAGCCCGTGGCGCGTGGTTTACGACGGCAGCCTGTCCGCGGGCTTCGAGGCGGTGAGCCCGCCCACGCGCAGCACGCACGAAGTGTGGAAAGCGTGCCGCCTGCTCCGCGAGGCTGGTGCCGTGGTCAACACGCAGTGCGGCACGCACGTGCACGTGGACGCCACCGGCATGAGCGTGGGGCAGGGTCGCACCTTGGCCAAACTGTGGGTGCGCTTCGAGCCTGTGCTGGACCGCCTGGTGTCCGCGAGCCGCCGGCGCAACCGCTGGTGCCAGTCGAACCGCCAGTACGCCATGGGCGGCGGCCGTCCGAACTCGGGCACCTTCGCCCACGCCTGGGAGCGGATCGAGGGAGCCCGCGACCTGCGCAGGTTGAGCACCGCGATGGGGAGCGAGCGCTACTACAAACTCAACTTCCGGGCGTTCTGGCAGCACGGCACGGTGGAGTTCCGCATGCACGGCGGCACCTTGAACGGCGCCAAGCTGGCCCGGTGGATCGCCACCTGCGTGGGCATGGTCGAGTACGCCATGGCGACCCCCCACACCAACGTGCCCCAGACGGACGGCACCTTGGACGAGCTGCTGGAGCTGGTAGGCGACGCGCTCCCCAGCGTGTTCGGGGGGAGCGTGCAGGAGCCCACCACCCAGCGCGTTCTGCGCGAGGTTGAGCGCCACGAGCGCACGCCGTGGGTTCCCCGCGAGGGCAGCCTTGGTCACACCGTGGCGCACTGGCTTGACGCCATGTGGAACGGACTGGGCGAGCCGGCGCAGGTGACCGACGAGCAGCAGCGCGTCATGCGCGCCGCAGCCATGGCTGCCTGCAACGACGAGCTGAACAGCGGGGCATGGCGCCAGAACTGGCGGCGCTGGAGCCACTCGCGCATTGGCCGCACCGTCACCGTGACGGAGACGGAGGAAGTCGAAGTGCCCGGCGAGCGCACCCCGCGCGACTCCGAGCGGTTCGAGACCTGGTACGCCGACCACGTGCGCGGGCGGGATGCGGTGCTGAACGCATGATCCGCGTGATCTGCAACACGGGGGAAGCCTTCGAGGCTTCCTCCGCGGAGGACCTGGTGCGGCTGATGATTCGCAGCGACCGGCTGCACCGCCGCAAGCGCTTGGCGACGTTCATGCGTGGCGTTGCCGAGCGGTGCGCGGTGGACTCCGCGGCGCACATCGACACCAAGAACGCCAACGACTTCCTGAACTCGCTGGCCCGCGCCGGCTACATCACCATCGAATGGGACACCGCTACCTGACCTCCCGCGAGCGCGCGTACCGTCGCCGCCTGTGGGCTCACCGCATGGCCACGGCCGAGACCGTGGCGTGCATCCTCCTCGTGCTGGCCGTCCTGGCTGGCCTCTTCCTGAACTGACCCATGTTTGGATCCATGACCCCGCCGGAGGCGGCGATCGCCTTCGCCGCAGCTATCGCCCTCGTCGCGCTTGCCCGCGCCCTGTACGCCGCCTTCGAGCCCATCGAAGGCGTCAACGAGCCGCCGCGCAGCGGGAGGCACGACCGGTGAGCTGTTGGGCATGGGGCATCGCGCTCTGCGCGTGGCTCCTCGTCGCGTTCGTCGTGTCCGTGGGTCTGGGCACGCACATCGACCGCGAGGAGCGCCGCCGGCGCCCGCCTCGAGCAAGCGACAGGAAGGTGCCGCGGGGCTGGTAGGCTCCCGGGGCACTGGGCGTGGTGGCCCACCTCCTGTCTCTCTCGCGCCCCCCGTCGGTTTCGGCCGGCGGGGGGCGCACTCATTGGGGGCGTTACACTTCGGGGCAAGTTTTGCGAGTTCCTGTGTCCGCGAGCGATCCGGTTCTCGGCAGTAGCAGGCGGGGCCCTGTGCCCTGGCCGTGCCCCAGCCACCCCAGCCGCCGGCACACCCACGGCACACCCCCATCCACGGGGCCTAGAAAGGTCCCAAAAAGGTCCCGGCCGCCAGGGCCGCCTGGGGCGCGCTGTGGTGCCACCGTTAGTTTTGCGACCACAAGGGCACATCGTCTCGCTGTGTGGCCACAGCGGGCCAGCCAGAGGCCGTAACGCAAAGGGGCGCCCCCCGCCGAAGTGAGGAGCGCCCCAGGGGCCGCGTGAGGCACGCACGTGACCCCGTCCCGGCCGGGGGGTGCGTTAGTCGGTGTCGGCGGGTGGCTCGAGCACCTCCGCGCCAGGCACGACCACCGCGGGGGGGTCGGGCAGGAGTTGGGCCCGGGTGCAGATGGTCAGCACCAGCAGCCCCCCACGCAGGAACGCCGCGCGGGTGCGTGGGGTCAGCGCAGGGTCCGCCAGGGTGTAGGCGGTCTCCACGTCGTAGAGCCCCTGCACGTGGGCCTGGAGCTCGGGAGCCGGCACCTCGTCAGCGCTGCCCAGCAGCTCGAGGGCCGCGTCGCCGTACACCAGCAGGGCCGCAGCCTCGCCGGGGTTTAGCCCGTCGTCCGCGGCCACGTAGGCGTCCACGCGCTCGTCCATGACGGTGACGATCCCGAGCACGGCGTCGGTGCGCACCTGGGGCGCGGCGCAGGAGGCCAAGCAGGCCAGGGAGCCCACGAACATGCCGAGGGCCCAGGCGTTGCGCGCAGGGCGCGCGAAAATGAAACCCATCACTCTCCACCCTCCAGCGCTTCGGACAGCTTGACGGCGCCCTGCGACACCAACCCGATCAGCACGTCAGCGCCAAGGGTGGTGAGGGACAAGACGAACTGCGCGGACGCGGCCGCACCTGTTACACGCGTGAGCTCGGGCACGCCAGCCTTGAGCTGTGCGGCGAGCGCGCGCTGGAGCTGGTCCCGCGTGGTGGGGTCTTGCTCGGAGAGCACGAGGTCAAGGTCGCGCACTACCGGCGCGGCGAACCTCTCGAAGTCGTCGGCGGCGATGCCGACGAGGGCGGTTGCTTGCTCACGCAGTTGCGTGACGAGCACTTCGGTGGCTTTGGACATAGTTATGCCTCAGAGTTGGTGTGTGCCTGCCGCTTGCGTGCGAGCACACGCCCGCCAGCCAACAGCAAGATGAGGGACCCCAGCCCACCGCCGCCCAGTAGCGTGCGGTTGACGGAGTCCCAGGAAGACTCGGCGCGGTCGAATGCCTCGCGCATAGCGCGTGCGTCCGCGGCGAGCTGTGCCATGGTTTGAGTCTGCGCCACGATGGCCAGGTGCAGCTCCTCGAGCACTTGCTTGGTGTCGGTGTCTTCGACCACCAAGGGAACGGGTCCCATCGCATCCTGCCCCTCCCACAGGCCAAGCGCAGCGCCGGCATCCCAGGGGTGCCGCTCTTGCTGGCCGGCGATGACCACCTCTTGCGGGGACAGGTCGTACTCCACGCCGAAGCTGACCACGTACTCGTCGGTCTCGGTGAGCCGCGGGTCCCACGGGTTGTTCGCTACCTCCGTGTAGACACGGTCGGGCAGTAGGCTGCACGCCGAGACGACCAGGGCGACGAGCACGCCGCCTAGCAGGGCGCTGGGCCCGTTCCATTCGCGGAGGTTCATTCTGGCGTGGTGGGTGCGGGTGTGGGGCTGGGAGCAGGCGCCGCCCCAAGCGATGCGCGCTTCACCGTGCTGCGGTGGTTCGAGTAGAAAATCACCGCGCACGTGAGGCAGATGAGGGCCACGCTGCGCACGGCTGCGTCCGCTGCGCTTTCCATGGGGCGCATGGTGACCTCACGAGCAACGAAGCCCAGCGCGCCCGTGAGGATCGCTTCGGTGCTTTGCCAGCCCGGCTTGGTCGCGTTCTTGATTGCGAGCTCAGTCATAGGGGTGCAGGTGCTCGGGCAGGAACGCCGTCTTGTCGTTGGAGAGGATGGTGCGGAGTCGGTTGGCGCAGCCGCGGACGGCCTCGGTGTTCACCGCGATCTGGTCGGGCTTGCTTTCGGTGCACACGACGGACAGGTAGTTGAACCCCGTGTCGTCGGCGACCACCGCGCAGACCATGGCGCAGGCGACGCCCGCTGCCTCGTAGGACGTGCGCAGCGAGCCCGGCTCCATGCTCGCCGTGTCGAGCTGCACGTAGCCCTTTGTCGCCAGCTCGTGCAACAGGCGCGCGTACTGCTCGTCCACCTTCATGCGCTGCCACCGCTCACGGATCGGCTCGAGGCTGGTGCCGTGCACCTCGTGCAACACGCTCGAGTACACCGGTCGATTGGCCGAGGGGATGCCGCCCCCGTTCTCCGAGCGGAGCAGCATGGCCCGGCCTGCGCCGCCCACCTCCATGAGCACGTCGTTCAACGCCTCGTAGACCTCGCGCACCTCCGCCATGGCGCGCACGGTGTCGTTGACGTTGGCTGCGCGCTTGCGTGCGAACCACCACTTGAGCACGAACGCTAGAGCGCCACCGCCGCCAGCCAGGGCGGTCAGCAGCTCTATCACGTTGCTCCAGAAGTCGGGGTCCATCGAATCGGGTGCGGTTTCAAGCAAGGGAAGAGACTGGGAGAGGGACGTACAGCCGGGCCCCACGCGCAGGCGTGAAGTACAGGCCCAGGCAGAAAATCAAACGGACGCGATGATCTCCCAGTTGCTTGAACCGTCAGCAACGATGGTGATCGAATCGCGGCCGCTCATGGCGTAGTCGCCGGTGGCTCCGTCGATGGTGTCGCCAGCGGTGGGGCGAACCGTAACGGCAAACCCGTTGGCTTTGATGGTGACCTGCCGGTTGCCGTGGCCGCTGGGGTCGGGCAGCGTCGCCACCAGAGAAGCGTTGCACGCGTACAGGTCGGGGAAAGAGCTGGACCCGTCGTCCGAGAACACCGTGAAGTCCGCGGAGTAGACACGGCGGTCGTGCTCGAACTTGGCGAACCGCGTGGAGTTGGTGTTGAGGGTGTTGACGAGCTGCGCGAAGTCGTCGCCAGCGCTGAGTTCGGTGTATGTGCCCATGGGATCAGTTGCGGTCGGTGTTGGCCTTCTTGCTGGCCTTCTTGCTGGCCTTCTTGCCTTTCTTCTTCGACTTCTTTTTCTTGGGTTTGGCGGGGTCCTTCTGCCCCAGGCTGTCAGGGAACTCCTGTTGGTGCAGCTCGTCCACGGCCTGAGCCCAGCCGACAGCATCGAGCTCTGCCAGGTCGGTGGCGCTCTCCACCAGGCTGATCTGTTCGTCGTACACGTCGCGCACCTTGGTGCGGTGCTGTTGAAGCTCGCCGCTGACCGAGCCGCTTTGCTCGAGGTCGTCCAGAGCCTCGGCTGCGGTTTGGCCAAGTGCCCGCTCGCGCATGAACGCCAGCATCTCCAGCGCGTGGAACTGCTCGTCCTCGAACACGCGGTCGTCGCTGCTGGACAGCAGACCCCAGGAGCCGTCGGGCAGCTCGCCGTATACCTCTTCCTTCGGCATCACGCGGCCCTCACGACGACGGCGGGGTAGTCGATGCTGACTGACCCCACAAGGGTGGCTGAGGCAGGGAACGCTCCGAAGGCGTGCACCTGATAGTAGGCGTTGTCGATGGAGAGCGGCAGCACGCTGTCACCCAGGATGCCGCCGGCCACCGCCAGGTTGTCGATGCACGTGAACGTGGCGCTGGAGGTGTCGGTGTTGAACGCCAGCCAGTACCACCCGCCAATGAAGGTGCGCGACAGGCTCCAGGTCTTGAGCCCTGTGGTGCTGGTGCTGATGGCTCCCGACTCGAACAGCAAGTCGCCGGGCTCGCCGTTGTCGTTGTCGTAGATGGCCATGCGCAGGTTTCCGCTGGCCGCGCCGATGACGTTCACGTGCAAGCTCTGCGTGGACGCCCCGTTGGCGGCACGCACGCCACCGCCGATATGGATGGGTGAGTAGCTGACGATGTTGGCCGTGGTGCTGGCGGTCACGTAGGCGGTCAGCGGCAGCGCCGAGTTGTAGTAGTAGCCGCTCTTCCACCCAGGATTGTGCGAGTACGGCCACCCCACCTGAACCCCACTGACGGCCGT
>Ga0316207_10005324_pt1 | contig 10725 bp, 10 predicted proteins | sample 6weekpyrite_MG_FD_204943 | JGI IMG/M metagenome (GOLD analysis project Ga0316207, IMG submission 204943) | Microbial mat bacterial communities from mineral coupon in-situ incubated in ocean water Damariscotta River, Maine, United States -... | ecosystem: Environmental > Aquatic > Marine >...
TCACGCACCACATCCCACATTAAACGACCCTCAGGGGTTCGGTTTACACTGGCCCAGCCAGCGACCTTGTAGGTTTCATCAGGTTCAATTTTATGCCCATTATCCAGCACCGCATTCGAGATACGCTGATATAGAGGCTGCTTCGGATCAATCGTGTAATCCATGCCACCTACCCTTACCATATCACCGCCTGACTGTAGATAAGGATCGACATCGAACAGGTTATCCGCAACACCTTCAAGAATATTGATGAGTTCACGACCGGTCATTTCTGACACATAGGTTTCACCGTAGGTCATTGAACACTGTGTCATCACATCTTCCATGGTGATCCACTCGCCTTTTAATGTCGTGGTTCCCCAGCGCACACCTGCAGACATGGCCACATCCGCATTATATTCTTCACGCAGTGCATTACATAACACCTGATCCCAGGTGCCCATAAAGTTACCTCGGCGATATAGCAGACGATCCGCAATCGCCAGTTTCTCGGAGAGAATTTCATGATAGGTTTTACCCACACGATCCTTGTTGTAGAAATACTTTCTTGCGCGACTTTCAACAATGTTTTCGTCGTAAACCGTGCTTCGCATCTGATCCAGATACGCCTGCATTTCCTTATCAGCTGGCAACCAGTCAGTAATCACTGGCAGCATTTTGTAATCCATCGACTTAACTTTACCGTCCTTGATATCAAAATCCATGACGCCAACAAATTTTCCGTTAGAACCTGCATTGGTCACCAGGCAGGTGCCACCTTCTACATTCTTCACCTTTAACGGTTTTGGAATACCATCGTGGGTATGGCCACCAAATACAGCATTCAGGCCAGGTACGCGCTCTGCCATTTTAATGTCTACGTCCATACCGTTATGCGATAACAGCACGATAGCATCTGGTTTTTCATCTTCACGTATTTTCTTCACCAGTGAAATCATGTCATCTTCACGTAAACCGAATGACCAGTCTGGAAAGAACTCACGTGGATTTGCATTGGCAGTACGGGGGAAAGCCTGACCGACAATACAGATACGTGCGCCGTTAATTTCCTTAATCACATAAGGCTGGAAGGCATGGCCTGTATCTTCATCAAACAGGCCACTGCCATCATATTTCTCTACCAGTGCGGGATAGGTTTCACCAAACAGAGAGGCTTCTTTTACGCGCACATTCTGGCCAATAAAGTCACCTTTAAATAAGGCAACATTACTCAACACTTCATCTTCTTTATAGGTAAATTCCCAGTGCCCTACCATCACATCCAGGCCCAGAATATTCGACGCCTCAACCATATCAACGCCACGCGTCCATAATGAAGTGCCTGAACCCTGCCATAAATCACCGCCATCAATGGTTAGCGTATTCTGCTTACCACCGGCCTGTGAGCGTAATTGCTCAAGCAATGTTTTGATATGCGCATAACCACCGGTTTTTCCATAGGTACGGGCGGCATTTTCAAAATCCAGATAGGTGTATGCGTAGGCTTCAGGTGTAGAGACCTTTAAGCCCATTGCCTGTATCAGTTTATTACCCACCAGATGCGGCGGACGACCATAGGCTTCACCTACCCCAAGATTGACATTCGGCTCTCTGAAATAAACCGGATTCAACTGACCATGTACATCCGTAATATGCAGCAGGCGCACATTGCCTTTTGCAGGTAAATCATAAAACCCTTCAGGCATGGCTGAAGCCGGGGCTGAACTAAACCCCTGAGCAGTTTTTGTCATTACGGCAGGAACTGCAGCTGTCGCAGCTGCTGCACCCATAAATTTGAGAAATGAACGTCGATCTAAAAATGGCATGACTTCACCTTAGCGATGGTGGTTATATGAATATTATTGCTCTCACCGTGTCATTTACAGCTGTTATAAACAACTGTTATGACCAGCTGTTCTAGCAAGTAGCGGCTAGAGCAAACTGCCGGACGAGGCTGTTTAAGCGTCCATGTGTAGAAATATCGCTGGCCTTGTACAGGCCTTATTTGTAGTTATAATAGCAGAGCCCAATCATAATGATTTTTTATTTATTTTTCAAATGCTTAGATACAAAAAAACCATTCAAATTGCAATTCGAAAAGTGCATTTTGCAATCCTGTTCTTTCTATTAAGTGCATTGGGCGTGGCAAATTATAGCACTGCTGATATCGTTAAACCCGCATTAGTTGAAATCAGCGTTTACGCCAACGGCACCTACCGTATCGAGTTACGCGCCAGCATTGAAGCCATATTAACGGGGATAAATTCTGCATATAAAAACACTCAGGATTCACCCTTCGCGGAAGCATATGATGAACTGCGCGCTTTACCACCTGCAGAGTTAGCAGAAAAATTCGAGGCATTTAAGCCCACATTACTCAATGAAATTAAACTCGAATTAGACCAGCAACCCAGCCAGCTACACATCACTCGTGTTGAAATTCCTGAAGCTGGCTACACCAAAGTTCCACGCATCAGCCTGATTATGATGGAAGGCGAAATTGATCGGCAGATAAAACAGCTGAGCTGGTATTACCCCGCGCGCTTCTCGGATAATGCCGTTAGAGTCCGACAGGTTGATCGTGAAAATGAAAAATGGCACTGGTCACAATGGCAATGGATTCGTGATGACAGCGTCAGCCAGAATTTTTCACTGCAGGAAGTCTTCACCGAAGCCAGAACAAGCGACATCATCATTGAGTATGTACTCGCCGGGTTCGACCACATTATTCCCAAAGGGCTAGATCACATCCTGTTTATCCTTGGCATTTTTCTGCTGGGCATGCAACTCAAACCCATTGTGATGCAGGCCACTATGTTCACCCTGGCACACTCGATAACCCTTAGCCTTTCAATGCTGGGTATTTTTTCATTACCGGCCAGCATTGTTGAACCATTAATCGCACTATCGATTGCCTATATTGGTTTTGAAAACCTTTATGCTCACAAACTGGGTACGAGTCGACTGGCGATTGTATTTGCTTTCGGGCTGTTACATGGAATGGGTTTTGCCAGCGTACTGGCAGATTTCGGGATGCCGGAAGGCTCATATGCGGCAGCACTCATCAGCTTCAATATAGGTGTCGAACTGGCACAACTGGCTATACTGGTTATTGCCTATGTGTGCATTACTCACTGGTTTAATGATAAACAGACATTTTATAAATATGTGACCGCACCCGGCTCATTATTTATCGGCATTATCGGCCTGTACTGGACATGGGACAGACTCAGCTGGAGCATGTTTTAATTATTGCCCCCATCTTAACCCTCTCCCGTAAGGCGGAGGGAATTCATACTGAATAATTATTTAGGTTGTGCACGGTGCGCGTGTATTTATTGCGCGCGTCCTGCGCTCCATCCCGAAATCGCACGAACCGGAATCGCACGAACCTGTATGTTAGTGCGTTTTCTTTTTCCTGCTGCCCGCCATCGTCATCACTGATATTTTTTATAAACGCGATACCCCAAAAGCAAACTTAAAATCACCAACAATATAACCGGTACCAGATAATCTGCTCGTGTCATCATAAAGTAATGCAACAAAGCAAGCATCGAAATCGGATAAACCAGTTTATGCAGTCGCGACCAGTTTTTTTTAAGTCGGCGCATCATTTTATTGGTTGAAGTAATAGCCAGGGGTAACAGCAACAGGTAGCAGATAAAACCGATGGCAATAAAAGGTCGCTTAATAATATCTTTTACTATTTCTTCAACAGCAAAAAACTGATCAAACCAGATGTAACTTAGAAAATGTAAACTGACATAAAAAAATGCAAACAAACCGAGCATTCGCCTGAATTGAATCAGACCGGGTGTTTTAAAAATCTGTCGCAGCGGGGTCACGGATAATCCGATCAGTAGAAAATAAATACCCCAGTCACCCAAACTTCGAATCATCGCTTCAACCGGGTTTGGCCCGAGCTGATCAGTGAATGCACCATAAACGATTGACATCAGCGGATACAGACACAGTAGAAAAATAGCTGGTTTCAGGGTGGGTAATTTTTCCAGCAATGTTTTTAAACCTTTAAAGCGGGGTGTATTCTGTTGTTTTAATGCGACATCCATATCAACTGCCTAGAAATATTTCTGCAGATCCATATCTTTATATAAATGCGCAACCTGTTCTGCATAGCCGTTAAAGAGCTGTGTATCAGTTTTCGGATCCCAGAAATTAGCACCTAATTTACGTTCGCTTTTCTGGCTCCAGCGCGGGTGATCAACATCCGGATTTACATTCGAATAAAAACCATACTCACGGGGCGAGACCCGGTTCCATGTACAGGGCGGTTCATGTTCAGTAAATGAGATTTTTACAATAGATTTAATACTTTTAAACCCATATTTCCACGGCACCACCAGGCGAATCGGCGCACCATTCTGATTGGGCATGTCACGACCATATAAACCCACTGCCATAAAACTCAGGGGATTCATTGCCTCATCCATGCGCAGGCCATCTTTATATGGCCAGTCAAGTACACGGCGTTTCTGCCCTGGCATTCGCTGTGGATCATACAGCGTTTCGAATGACACATATTTGGCGTTTGATGTCGGTTCAAATCGCTTCAGCATATCAGCCAGTGAAAAACCAACCCAGGGAACCACCATCGACCAGGCTTCGACACATCTAAATCGATAAATACGCTCCTCGATCTGTGCCTGTTTAAGAATATCTTCTAGATGGAAAGTGCCGGTTTTGTTTGCTTCGCCTTCAACGGTAATCGACCAGGGATCAGTGACAAACTGTTGTGCATTCTCCACTGGATCTTTTTTAGACGTACCAAATTCGTAAAAATTGTTATAGGTGGTTGCGTCTTTATACGAGGTGAGTTCTTCGCCCTGCCCGTACGCTGTTTTGATACGATGATTAAAATCCCTGCCGTAATCAGCCGCACTCGCTGAGGCTAACCGGGATGAGCCACCGGCCCAGAGCGCTGTGGCAAACAACCCTGTCTGCTTGATGAAATTTCTGCGATCAAGGTAATCAGATTCTGCGGTAATTTCAGACAGCCTGATCGCGCTTTTATCGGCTGTTTTTATAATGATGCTCACTGGGGGCTCCAACGTCTAGTGTAAAATCATAGACCCTGACCGCCCACAGGAGTTCAGATACTTTCGGGATGCGCCGATTGAGCAGGCTAAACGCCCGGCTGAAATATCAGCTACCTGTCGTGCAAGGTGTTCACATAAAGCAGCTTTGCGTCTATTCGCGCTGTTCGCGTTTTTAGCGTTTTCTTTTTAAATGTGCCGTGCCGAGCAAGCTGCAGCCCGCCCATGATTCACCAGTTATTAGTATTAAAGATTAACGCCAACCACGCAAAAGACGCAAATGAACGCGATTATCTTTAGATTTAGGTGTAGCAGGTTCCGTTTTCTGTCATCCCTCTCTGTCATCCCGGTAGGCTTTTAGGCCGGGATCCAGCGACTAAAGAACCCAGCGAGTTTAACAACAAGGAACTCTATCTATCCTCTGAACCTATGGTGATTGCGTGATTAAGATGACTGCTACCTGTAGCACAAAATGCTCACATAAAGCAGCTATTGCGTCTATTCGCGCTGTTCGCGTTTTTAGCGTTTTCTTTTTAAATACAAGGTGAGCGCTAACCACGCGAAAGTCGCAAATGAACGCGAATGTATTAGATGTATAGAACACCCTTTAACCTTTGCTATTTTACTTAGCTATCACGCTTCCAGATACAGGCATCACCGAGCGCACCGAGACGCTCCTCATGAGCCTGCAGTTCTTCGATTTCAGCTCTGATGACGGCCAGTGGTGCGCGATTACTGTCAACCCGGCGAATTGGACTGACCTGACCTTCATGTGAGCCATTGCCTTCAGAGGATAACTGAAGTGCTTCCTGACCACCGGTCATGCTCAGATACACTTCCGCCAGCAACTCGGCATCAAGCAGCGCCCCGTGCAGCTCTCGGCGTGCATTATTCACTTCATAGCGTTTACACAGGGCATCCAGATTATTTTTCTGCCCCGGATGTTTTTTTCGTGCCATCACCAGGCTGTCGGTAATCCGGCAGTGATCACTTACCTTGCCCCAAACCGGATCCAGCATCGCCAGTTCGTGATCGAGAAAGCCCACATCGAAAGGCGCATTGTGAATCACCAGTTCTGCGCCATTCACAAACGCCATAAAGTCTTCCGCAACATCGACAAATCGGGGTTTGTCGGCAAGAAACTCGGTGCTGATGCCATGCACTTCAAACGCACCTTCATCAATCTCACGATCCGGCTGGATATACTGGTGGTAGGTATTTTCGGTAATGCGTCGATTAACGATCTCGACACAGCCAATTTCAATAATCCGGTGCCCCTGCTTGGGTTCAAGCCCGGTGGTTTCTGTATCCAGTACGATTATTCGATTTGACATAATTAAGCCATCATCTCGTCTATGCCCTGGTTCGCCAGCGCATCTGCTTTTTCATTACCTGCATGCCCTGCATGCCCTTTTACCCACTGCCAGTCGACATCATGCTGCTGGCGAGCCAGATCAAGGCGCTTCCACAGGTCATCATTCTTCACCGGTTTTTTTGCTGCGGTTTTCCAGCCCCGGGCTTTCCAGTTATCAATCCACTCGGTAATGCCCTGCATCACATATTTGGAATCGGTATAAATCACCGCCTGACAGTTTCGCGTCAGTGATTCCAGCGCCATGATCGCCGCCATCAGCTCCATCCGATTATTGGTGGTGTTTTGTTCACCCCCGCACAGCTCTTTTTCGTGTTTACCATAACGCATCCACACCCCCCAGCCACCCGGGCCCGGGTTACCTCGGCAGGCACCATCTGTATATAACTCAACGATATTATCAACTTTACTCATGAGGCGAATAGTAACCGATTGCAGTGAGTTTTGAGAAATTAATCAAGCAAAACGATGATGAATGAATTACACTTTGGGCTAACCTCAACCAAGCTAATGAAGAATTTAAAAAAAGAAGCTAAGCAATTGTTTATTAAAGCCATTCCAAGCACCTTAAGACTTTACATTAAATATACGTCAAGCGCCCTTACCGGGGTTATTCTGGGGGCCTCATTAATCGCCTGCACCCCGACCCAGTCTACTCGCCCCACAGCGGACACCGAGCTGCCCGACACTCAGGCAGAACAGGCCGCAGCTGAGCTGGCAGAAGAACAGTTATTTGCGATTAACCCGGAAGATTATCAAAGCGATATAGAAGATATCTGGCCACGCGTTCGGCAAGGTTTCGATATTGCAGATATCACAGATAACCCGCGCCTCACAGCTGAGCTTAACTGGTATGCGCGGCATCAGAATTACATCAACCGCGTAGTTGAACGTGCAGAACCCTTTATTCACTTTGTATTGAGTGAGACAGAAAAACGTAATCTACCGACCGAGCTGGTGTTACTGCCGATTGTAGAAAGCGCCTATCAGGCATTTGCCTACTCCCATGGCCGAGCAGCCGGTATCTGGCAGTTTATTCCCTCAACCGGAAAGATTTACGGCCTCAAACAGAACTGGTGGTATGACGGCCGACGCGATGTATATGCCTCTACCATGGCCGCACTAAAATACCTGGAAAATCTGAATCGAGAATTTAAAGGCAACTGGTTACATGCCCTGGCAGCCTATAACTCGGGTTCTGGCACGGTAAGAAGAGCGATACGTACTAACGAAAGGCGCGGTAAGCCAACCGATTTCTGGAACCTTGATCTTCCCAAAGAAACACGTGCCTATGTACCCAAACTGCTTGCATTAAAACGCCTGGTAAATGAACCCGAAAAATATGGCATCACCTTAAACTGCATACAGGATATCCCCTATTTTCAGGTGGTCGATACCAAATCTCAACTGGATCTGGCGATGGCTGCAGAAATGGCCGATCTTGAGCTCGACGAGCTGTATCAGCTAAACCCGGCTTTTAATCACTGGGCAACCGATCCCTATGGCCCACACCATTTATTGATTCCCGTTGATCATGCCGATCTGTTCCGTAAAAACCTGGCGAGCATACCCGAAGCTGAGCGTGTTAAATGGAAGCGCCATAAAATCAGTGAGGGTGAAACTCTGAGCCATATCGCTGACCGTTACTCGGTTTCTGTACAAAGCCTGAAACGACTCAACAACCTCAGATCAATGAACATACGTGCCGGTAAACATCTGGTCATTCCAGTGGCCAGCCGTAAATTATCTGATTACAACCTGACGGCCTATCAACGCAAAAAAACGCTGCAGAATATTCGCCGCCAGGGGCATAAAGTCACCCACATTGTGCAACCCGGTGACACCTTCTGGGATTTATCTCGCCAGTACAAGGTTAATTCACACAGCCTGGCCCGCTGGAATGGTATGGCGATACGCGACCCTCTACGCGCCGGCCAGAAACTGGTCATCTGGACCAGCAAGGCAAGTACTAATCGTGTATCTGTACGCCAGACGGGAAATACGATACAACGTATTTCTTACCGCGTGCGCAATGGCGACTCGCTTTACCTGATTGCACAGAAATTTAATGTGGCCGTCCGTGATCTAAAACGCTGGAACAGCTTCACCAGTAAATACCTGCAACCCGGCCAGACCATTAAACTGTATGTTGACGTGACACGACAAACAGGTGAAAGCTAAATAAGCGCTCAAACCAGCAGCTGATACTGGCCGTAATGAGGATTAGAAAAGGGCATCCATGAGCGAACCCATGAGAGATCATATCGACGTTGCGCTTCTCGCACGTTACCAGCCATTAAACGCGCTGAATCCCGATCATCTGCAGGAAGTCCTGAAGCAGCTTAGTCCTGAGTCTCTGCCGGCAGGAAGCACCTTGTTCAATAAAGGCGATATCGATCTCCCGGGTAACGCTTCCGCGTACCGTAACTGCAAAAGCCCGAACAGATTGCGTTACCTTAAAACTTGACGACGACTGGATGACACGCATCCTGCAAACCGAAGCGTTTTCATCGAATCCCTCCGGCGAATATTCAGGTGATTTTCATTGATCGCTGTAGCAATCAGTTTTATAAGTGTTTCAAACAGTACTTTCTGCTCATCAATTAGTTTTTTGTTTGTTAGTGCAACCGCAGCCTGTGATGCAAGCGATTCGGCCAGTTTTAAATCCTGGTGCGAAAAGTCGAGCACCTCACCTGTGTGCTTATCTGTCGAATTGATTAACTGAAGCACACCGATAATTTGGGCCTGATGGTTTTTCATCGGTATTGTTAATATAGATCGAGTGCGATATTCCGTAGTTTAATCAAATTTTCGTATGCCTTCAAAATCATATCCATCGGCATCGGTCAGTTTTTTTGCGCCCTGCAATATCAGCTCAAGCACCCGGCGATTATCTTTTTCAGAGGATAAGGCAATACCAATATCATTGAGCATTTTTATTTTTGATATTAAGTCATCCATTTGCCTGTTACCTTCTGGGTAAAGAGTTACATGTTTAGAAATCACCCGACGCAGCACGCTGCATTATCTGATTCAGAATATCACGCACTTTAATAATTTCGGCTTTTAATGCCGGTGGTATCGACTTGCCACCATGAATTAACAAATCCAGATTCAAGGTGTAAATCCATAATTCTCCCTGCGGGTTTTCGACCACCGATAACTTGCATGGCAGAAAACTGGAAAATGCGTCGTTATGGTTCAATATACTGGCAGCCGTCATCGCATTACATAAAAGATAAATTTTAACGTAACGATACGGTTTTCCGGACAGCAGCTCTACCTGGCGTGATAGATTAAGCTCACCCACATTTTTAATATTTAATTCACTGGCAATATTCAGAATAGATGCATCAATATCTGCAGCCGTAATATTTTCATTAACCTTAACCTTATAGGCCAGTGCATCTATGGCCGAACCGGATTCATAGGCTTTCTGGATAAAGTCGCTATAAATATCGAGCGCCCTCTCATCGAACCGGTTCATCTCATCAATAACTGACTGCACCTGAATCGCTGCAACGATTAACCCGATCAGGCTGATCAGGCCAATCACGGCCAGTAGATTACGCATAAAACTCATTTAGTAATGCCACCTTGCGTGAGCTTCGCAGGTGACAGCAAGGCCTCCAGTTCTGCACGACTTAAATCGGTCATGTCTTCCGCCACATCCACGACAGCGCGTCCTTCGGCATAGGCCGTTTTGGCTATTTTCGCCCCCAGCTCATAGCCAATCACCGGGTTCAGCGCAGTCACCAGAATCGGGTTTTTACCCAGAGCGCCATCAATATTCTGCTGATTAACCGTAAAACCATCTATGGCTTTATCTGCCAGCATACGCGCACCATTCGATAAAATATCAATGCTCTGTAATAGATTGTAGGCAATCACCGGCAACATCACATTCAGCTGGAAATTACCCGACTGCCCACCCACTGTAATGGTTGCATCATTACCAATCACCTGGGCACACACCATTGCCATTGATTCTGGAATCACCGGATTCACCTTACCCGGCATAATGCTGCTACCCGGCTGTAAGGCTGGAAGTGCAATTTCACCCAGCCCGGCCAGTGGGCCAGAATTCATCCAGCGCAGGTCATTGGATATCTTCATTAAACTCACCGCAACGGTTTTTAACTGACCGCTAAGCTCTACGGCTGCATCCTGCGTACTCAGTCCTTCAAATTTATTGGGGTTGCTACTAAAACCATGTCCGGTTTGTCTGGTCATTTGTTTAGCGAACATTTCGGCAAATTTCTCGTGCGCATTAATACCGGTACCCACGGCCGTACCACCCTGCACCAGCGCAGAAATGCG
>Ga0316207_10005325_pt1 | contig 10724 bp, 9 predicted proteins | sample 6weekpyrite_MG_FD_204943 | JGI IMG/M metagenome (GOLD analysis project Ga0316207, IMG submission 204943) | Microbial mat bacterial communities from mineral coupon in-situ incubated in ocean water Damariscotta River, Maine, United States -... | ecosystem: Environmental > Aquatic > Marine >...
CATCGTCAATTAATGCTATGGTCAGCCAACGTGTATCAACCCGGGCCTCTTCGAGTAAAGCTGCAACAGTTAACAAAGAATTATTAAGTGCAAATTCATCTAAAGGTAGTGGCGGTGTTGCAAAGGAAAAATTTACAACACGGGTCAGCAAGACCGTTTTAACAGAAAAAGAAAAAATTGCATTTAGACAATCACTGGCTTCAAATGGGAAATTAAGAGGTAGTAGCGCTGCGAACAGGAAACGTGGAGATAATGTTCGTTCAGAAGAAGATGTGATCTTTGTAATGGATCAAAATAAAAGCAAGCTACACTCTATATATAGACGCGCACGCCGTGTTAATCCTGGTTTAAAAGGTAAAATTGTTCTTGAAATAACGATTGCACCATCAGGTAAGGTTCTGAATGTTCGAATTAAATCAAGTGAACTTCATGATGCGAAACTTGAATCAAGATTAGTCGCGCGGATTAAGCGTTTTGATTTTGGCTCTCATAGCGTGGAGAAAGTTACGGTGGTATTTCCTATTGAGTTTTTACCTTCTTAATAGGTCGTCTGACTGTAGCGTATAAGGGAAAGTATAATCGAACGTTGTAAATGAGATAAATTGATAAAATTATTCTGTTATATATTTTAGTTGTAATTGTGCCCCTCTAAATTACCGGGCATGGTTATAATATTCAAAGGAAAAAAAATGCTTGTACTAGAAAGGAAATCTGGCGAATCAATTGTTATCAAAAATGGTAGTGATACAATTGAAATAAAGGTTGATAAGTCAAATAAAGGAGCCGTGAAACTGGTATTTGATGCGCCAATACATTACACCATTCTCCGTAAAGAACTCACTAAAAATAAATTACTTTAGCTCTCTGAAGTCAATTAATAATATATAATAAATTTTTTACATTTTTATTATATATTATTATGAACTTACAAAGACCTGCAAAAATACTTACTTATTTTTTTACTATTTTATTAATCAGTAGTGTGCCACTGAGTGCGATAGCCATCGTAAATATGGATGGGTTACATTTTGGAAAGAATAAGGATGCTTTTACCGCGGATCTTGATGTAAGAGTAAGTGGTTCTTCAGGTAACAGCAGGAAATCTGAAGCAGCATTGGATGGTCAGTTTAGCTGGATGGGTGAAAAGTCAATTAATCTGGCTATTTTTGGCTTTTTATATGGCGAAAATGATCAGGTGCGCAACATGAATAAGGCATTTATGCATTATCGCTTTATTCGCCAATTGAGCGATTCAACTGATTGGGAATTATTTGCCCAGCTTGAAAAAAATGAATTTACCCGATTGTCTTATCGAGGTTTAATGGGAGCAGGACTGCGCTTTGACGTTTTTCAGTCACAACAACACCATGCTTTTTTGGGGTTAGGAGGCTTTTATTCGAAAGAAAAAGTTGAGTTTGTCTCTGGCTTGAGTGATCATGGTATTTACAATTTCACTCGCGCAAATTTATATTTTTTATCAAAATATAAGATAAATTCGGCTGTTTCATTTTCTAATGTTTTTTATTTTCAGCCACGTTTAAATCAATTTTCTGATTATCGTGCTTTATTTCAAACAAAATTAGATTTTAAAATTAACAAAACACTGAGTTTTCGCTTGAGCCTGGATGTGGAAAAAGACAGCAAACCTTCGCAAACTATTAAAAGCACGGATATAAATTATATGACCGGGCTTAAGTTAAATTTTTAAATAGTCATGTATTTTGTATGGGTATAAGATATTACAAAGGTTAACACATAACTTTACTTTAAATAGGTTTATAATCTTAAAACAAATAAAAAAGCTTTAAATTACTTTTCCTTAGCTTGCGCACAATGGAATTTTTAAATGGAATCCGAAGTCAAGAATACTGGTTCATCATCTAAAATTAAAATATTGCTAGTCGATGATAATGTCGATTTTTTAGATATGTTAAATGAACTTCTTATTGATGAAGGTTATGAGGTTAAGAATGCCGAGGATGGTAAAAGTGCGTTAACACTCTATTCAGAGTTTTTACCTGATATCGTTGTGACCGATATTGTAATGCCAGAGGTCGATGGAATAGAATTACTTTTAAACATACGAAAACTCCATCCAACTGCACGTGTTATTGCAATGTCTGGCGGCAATAGCGGGCACGCTGCTACATATTTACGTATGGCGGAAAAGTTAGGTGCAAATGCCATATTAAACAAACCCTTCGAATTAATCGAACTGGTACAACATATTAAAAATGTTGAATCAAATGTATAAGAGATTGTCGCTATCGTTCTTTTATATATGAGATAAATAATTGGTACAAAAAAAATCAAAAATTATTTCTAAAAGTACTGGGAGACAGAAAAAATCTGGTCATCCCAGGACAGAATATGATGCCATTCTAAATTCAATTCCCGATGTCATAATTAGATTCAATCTTGCAGAAAAAGTAGTATGGTGGAACCAGAATCTGGAGGATGTGATTTCTCTCTCAAAGAAAACGCTGCTTTCCTGTTCATTTCTCGACTTATTTAAACCAATTGAATTGGTGTCAATAACTTCTATTTTTAATGATACTGTTAATGATGGAAGTGCTGAAATTGATGCCTATCTTGTTACTTCTAATGGGAATAAACGTTACCATTTAAAATGTACTTTGATAGACGGTTCTTTTGAAAAGGAAATCCTTATCGTCGGGCGAGATATTGATGAACGTGCTCAAATGTCTGATGCCCTTAAGCAGAGTCAAACTCAATTACAAAAACTTATAGACTCACTTCCTTTTTTCGTCTTTTTAATAAGCCCGGATAATATTTGTCTGTCTGCAAACAGTAAATTTTGTGAATTTGTGGGTTTACCTGAATCTAAAGTTGTAGGAATTAATCTAAATAATATTATTAATCCTGTTATGGCAGAATATTTTCGCAGCGACAATGACAAGGTATTATCAGAAAGGTGTTCAGTACAATACGAAAGCACTATCGAAATCAGCCGAAAAAATGTCAGTTTAGCGATTAATAAATTTCCATTATTTGATGAAGAAAATGAGATATATGCAATTTGTGTTGTTGCTGAAGACGTTACTGAGCAATATCAATTACAAAGACAGTTGCGGCAAACACAAAAAATGGAAGCAATTGGTCAGTTAACCGGTGGAATTGCTCATGACTTTAATAACGTGCTTGCCTCAATACTTGGCTATACAGGTTTAATTAAAAGACATACATTAACTTCTAATGATGACATTATTAAAGGATATATAAAGCAAATTAACCGCGCGGGTTCACGGGCGCGTGATTTAGTACAGCAATTGTTAGCTTTTAGTCGTGGCGATGTGAGTGGTTTTCAGGTATTGCAACCTGAGCCATTAGCCAGGGAAGCCATTAATATGTTGGCATCTGTTATTCCCAGCAGTATCAATCTTAATTTGAAAATAAGAAATAATAATATAAAACATTACATCGAGGTTGATCCCGTCCAGTTTAACCAAAGTGTTATGAATCTTGTTATAAATGCAAAAGATTCGATAAGGGATGAAAAAGGTTTTATAAATGTTTCTCTGGAATTTTTCCCCCATTCCAGGGGAGTGTGTGATTCCTGCCATAAAAATTTTTCCGGTAGTTATATCAGGTTATCTGTTAGTGATAGTGGGGAAGGTATAAGTAAAGAAATACTTGGCCGAATATTTGATCCCTTTTTTACAACAAAAGAAATTGGTAAGGGTTCTGGAATGGGGCTTTCAATGCTTCATGCCATAGTGCATGGTAGCGGGGGGCATATTGTTGTTAATTCTGCAAAAGACAAGCCATCCAAAAACAGGCTTTCAGATGTTTCGCTTAACAAAGGTACCACAATAGAAGTTTATTTTCCGGAAGTAAAACCAAACAATATTAATGAAAAACAAAGTCATTATATTGTTGAAAAATTAAAGGTTATTGATACCAGTAACATAAAAACCATATTAATTATTGATGACGAACCATTAATAACAGGTTATTTAACTGAGTTATTAAAAGGTGAAGGATTTAATGTTGTTTCATTTAATTATCCCGTTAAAGCATTAACTTACTTTAATGAGCAACATCACAACATTGACCTGGTAATTACAGATCAAACAATGCCTGAACTAACCGGTATTGAGCTGGCAAAAAATATGCGTCTTACATCTGAAAAAACACCCATAATCTTATGTACGGGTTACAGTGATTTTTCATCAAATATCGTCTCAGCTGATAGTGATGTAGATGTTTTTATCAATAAACCTTTTGATGATGGTTTTTTACTTCAGAGTATTCATAAATTAATCGAGTACAGCAGTCATTAAGGCATGCCTTTAAATCGATAGTTTTAGCTTTATTTTTCTTGCTTGACTCTTCTCCATTATTTCTATTTAATAACTGACCGGTCAGTTATTAAATAAGGTATATTTTGTGAGTGATCTAACCACCTCAAAACAGGAATGCAGCCGTTGGCGCCGACGCAAAGAAGATCGGCCTGCTGAAATTCTTGCTGCAGCGCTGAAAATGTTTACGGTTAAAGGCTTTGCAGCCACCAGGCTTGATGAAGTCGCTAAGGAAGCGGGGGTATCAAAAGGTACCCTGTATCTTTATTTCGAGAGTAAAGAGATCCTGTTTAAAGCCGTGGTAAGTGAATTTGTGTTACCACATATTGAAAAAGCTGAAGAGCAGGCGGAGCATTATGAGGGATCTATTCAGGTGCTTCTCGGTTTATTGCTTGAGCAGTGGCGCCTTAATGTTCTTGAAACAGAACTTAGCGGCATACCTAAAATCATGCTCTCTGAAGCATCTAATTTTCCTGAGTTGGCAAAATTTTATCTGGAAAAAGTCATTCTACGATCACGTAATTTTGTTACAAATTTAATTAAAACAGGCATCCAGCGTGATGAATTCAGGCAATGTGATGCCGCGCATGCCGCACGCACATTTCTTGCACCTCTGGTGTTTGCAGCAATTTGGCAACATTCTCTCGCGCCATTTGATGAAAGCTACAATATAAAAGAATACCTCGATACACACCTGGATATTTTCCTTAAGGGTATAGTAAAGGACAAGCAAGGATGAAGAGCCGAAAATTATTTGTCATGGTGTTAACTATTACTTCGTTTTCTACCCTTGTGACACCACCAACATTTTCAGATACCCTGAAAAATAACCCATTAACTATTTACCAGGTTATGCAGTATGTTCTTGATCGATATCCATCATTAAAAATTTCTGAGATGGAGGTTGCACAAGCGACAGAACAACGACAGCAAGTTGAAAGCAGTTTAGGCTGGATATTAAACAGTTCGGCGGGTATTTCGCGTGAATTATCAGGACTGGGTACACCTTCTGATAGTCTGGATGTGAATGGTTCAGTTTCTCGCCAGTTAAAATCCGGAGCCACTTTAAGCTTGAGTGGGGGTTATCGGTATGAAGACAGTTCTTTATCTTATAGCCCGATTTTACCTAATCCAGCTCATACCACAAAACTTGATTTAAGTTACCGCTTACCTTTATCACAAGGTGAAGGTAATCCACAATATTTAGAGGGAATTGTTTCATCAGAAGCTGGATATGATTTAGCCAAGGCTAACCAACTACTCACTCGAATTTCGTTAGCTGAAAAAGTGAAAGATCTTTTTTATGCATCCGCTTTAACATACGCAAGATTACTTAATGCAAAAGAGGCGGTTGAACGATCGAGAAAACTTGAAGCGTATATTTATAAAAATTTTAATTTAGGTTTGTCAGAAGAAAAAGATCGCTTGCAGAGCAGAGCACAACTTCGTTCCAGGTTAGCTGATCTCAGTGCCATTCAATTAACCTGGCAACAACAAAAAACATCACTGAACCGTTTAATGCTGGAAAATTGGGAACAAGAGTTACAGCCCAGATTGCTGACGCCTGATAATAAACATTATGATATTAATGAGATTATTCATATTACAAAAGACTATCATCCAGCAGTTAAAATTTCCCAGGCAAATCTTGATATTGCAGAGAGTCAGATAATTTCAGCAAAAGATACAAAAAAAGACAATCTCGATTTGGTTTTATCTATTGGCTCACGAACATCAGATGGTAAGAATACAGCTGGTAGTACTATCAGTGAGAAAGATTTAGCGGGTGCAATTCGTCTTGAATATCGCCATTTATTTGATGATAAAGGCGTTAATTCAAAATATAAACAAGCCCAGTTACAAAAATATATTGCTTTACAGGATATAAAAAAAGTAAATGATGATATTCGTTATACCGTCGCCGGATTGGTTGCGGAAATTAATGCAGCAAAGTTAGCGGTTAAAACCGCTTATCAAAAATTACAAAGTGAATCATTAAAACTAAAGGAAGCTGAACAGCGCTATCGAAGAGGTCGTGCTGACATAGCACAGCTTATCCAGTTTCAAAATGAATATTCGTTATCTGAGTTAGCTTATCAAAATCAGAAAATTGATTTAAATAACCGGGTTATTGCTTTGGAAATATTTTCAGGAAGATTCTGGATCAGCTTAAATCAGGGTTCAAGTTCATACGGAGTAATAAAATGAAATCTGTGTTCCGTTATTTTGTGGAAAGAGCATTAATGGTTAACCTGATTTCGATCTTTTTAATGTCCGTGGGTATCTATGCTATTTTTGATATTAATAGAGAAGCTTTCCCTAATGTAAACCTGGATAAAATTCGTATTGATATTCCATATCCAGGGGCATCTCCTTCAGAAATAGAACGTCTGGTCATAACGCCGATTGAGCAGGAACTAAAAGCGCTTGATGGTATTGATAATATGGATTCTATTGCCTTTAGTGGCTCCGGAATTATAAATCTAGAGCTTGATCCGGATTCTAAAAACAGGCAACAAATTTCTAATGATGTGCAGTTAGCGGTTGACCAGGCTGTTTTGCCAGATGATTTACCGAGAAAGCCTTCTGTGCTTGAAATTGATGGTGCGGTTTTTCCCGTAGTACAACTTGCAGTTTCTGCACCTGTTTCTGAACTTGAGTTAAAACGCCTGGGCAATAAAATTAAAGATGATCTTTTAATTCTGCCGGGTGTTGCCCGGGTACAGGTTCAGGGTGATCGTAAAGCAGAAATACGAATTACAGTTGATCCGAAGAAACTTGCTTTGCATAGAATTTCTATTGGAGAAATTTCCACATTATTAAAAGCATGGAATATTAATTCACCTGGTGGAGAGGTAGATACAGCAGATGGACAAAAGATGGTTCGTATTGTCGGCCAGTTTCAAAATGTAAATGATGTTTCTGAACTTGTTCTAAGAGCAAATGATCGTGGTGATAATATTAAAATTTCTGATGTTGCCATGGTAGAAGAATCACTTGTTGTTCCCACAATATATCTTGATTCAGGCGGTAAACCGGCATTGAATATGATTGTCTTGAAAAAAACAGATGGTGATATAATTGATGTTGTCGATAAAGTTAAAAATTATATTGAGACAATACCTGATCGATACGGTTCTGATATAAATATTGATACCTTTCAGGATTTTTCACGTTTTGCACGTGTGCGTTTAGGTGTTTTAACAAACAATGGTATTGTTGGTTTAATCCTGGTTTTTATATCATTAGTTTTATTTTTACGCTTTTCCGTTGCTATGACAACGACATGGAGTTTACCTATTGTATTTTTAACAGGATTGTTCCTGTTATATTTGTCAGGTATAACATTGAACCTTGTTTCAATGTTGGGTTTTATAATGGTATTAGGGATGCTGGTGGATGATGCGATAATTATAGGTGAAAACATTGCGTATCATATGGAACAGGGTGACTCGCCAAATGATGCCGCGGTGAAAGGTGCATATGAATTATTTGGTCCTGTAACGACAACCATTTTAACGACAGTAGCGGCCTTCCTGCCATTAATGTATATGTCAGGAATGATAGGAAAATTCATAATTGCTATTCCGGTTGTGGTTATATCACTGCTCTTTTTCTCCTGGTTAGAAGCGTTTTTAATCTTGCCCAGTCATGTAAGTCATTTAACAAGTCCAAAAGTTAAAACAAAAGAAAAGAGATGGTTAATCACAATGGAACACGGTTACGCCACTGTTCTTGCCTGGGTCTTACATCATCGCTGGATAACAGTGTTTTTATCAATACTGGTTTTAACTGGTAGTTTTATCCTGGCTAAAACATCAATGCAATTTCAACTATTTCCTGCGGTTGCTGTTGATCAGTATCTCATTCGTGTGACTGCGAAACCTGGTACTAGCCTTGATGCAATGCGTGCCTACTTAAAAAATATTGATAAGGTTATTCGTGAAGATATTAAACAGGATTATTTAGAAAGTACAATTTTATCGACAGGACAAACGCAGCGTGATGCTGGCGATCCTTTAACTCAACGTGGTAGCCGCTTTGGACAAATAAGGGTTCTGTATTCTCCGGCAATATTACGACCAGATCATGACGCGATTAAAGATCTTCGTCACATCGAAAAAACACTGCCGATAAAATTTTCTGAACTTACTTTTGCATTTGAAGTACAGAAACCAGGCCCACCAACAGGTCGGGCGTTAGAAGTTGAAATTTCAAGTAGCTTTGGAAAATATAATGAACAGGTTGCGCTTAACCTGATTAAATTTCTCAATAAAATAAATGGAGTTACAAACGTAGAAAGTGGATTACAGCCAGGTGATAAGGAAATACATATTGTATTAGATAAAAGCCTTGCTACCTATGCCAATGTTGATTTAGTGACAGCAGCTTCGCACGTACGCGCGGCAGTTGATGGTTTACGAGTAACAACTACACGTTATGGCACTGAAGAAGTTGATGTCACTATTCGTTATCCTGGTGAAGTTGAAGATATTCAGGCGTTACAATTGTTACAGATTCCAAATAATCGAGGTGGTTTAATCCCGTTAAAATCAATTGCAAAATTTGAAGAAAAAATTGGTTATACCACAATTCGGCATAAAGATGGATTAAGGGTAATCCGTGTTTTTGCCAATATAGACGAAACTAAAATAAGTAGTTTTAAATTAAACAAACAAGTTTTAGAACAAAAAGATAAATGGTTAGGTCGCTATAAAAAACAGGTGAATATTCATTTTGGTGGTGAAGCAGAAAAAAATGATGAATCATTCAAGGATTTATTTACATCTTTTATATTTGCATTAATCGCAATTTTTTTCTTGTTGGCGATTCAGTTTAATCGTTTAGGTTATCCCGTAATTGTTATGCTGGCGATACCGTTTGGCGTGGTTGGCGTAATTATTAGTTTTTATTTACATAACATTTTCTGGAAACCCATGCCGTTATCTTTCTTCTCAACGATGGGAATGGTTGCACTAACCGGTGTTGTTGTGAATAGCTCAATGATTTTACTTGTCTTTATTCAGCGTGCACGTGAACAGGGAATGGAAACACTTGAAGCTATTTTATTAGCAGGGCGCAGACGTTTACGTGCGGTTATTCTTACCGCAACGACAACAGTAGTTGGTTTATTGCCCACGGCTTATGGCTGGGGAGGTATGGATCCTTTTGTTTCACCCATGGCTTTAGCCTTATCATGGGGCCTGGCTTTTGCTACCTTGATTACGTTAATTGTTATACCTGCAGCATTAGCGGTAAGTATCGATACAGCTGAACATTTTAGAAAGTGGCGGGGTGAGTTAATGAAACGGATTAAAAGTAATTAATCAATTAGAGAACGCGCCCTGCACCAGTAAAACGTTTGCGCCAATATTTTTCATTCATGGAACTCACTTTCACACGCTTACCAGAAGAAGGGGCGTGTATGAATTTATTGTTTCCAAGATATATGCCAACGTGTGAAACTGCTCGTGAAACGGCGGTTTTAAAAAACACCAGGTCTCCCGCTTTTAAGTATTTACGAGATACTGGTCTGGTCGCTTTATATTGCTGCCCGGTAGTGCGGGGAAGTGAAATTCCAGCCGCTTTATGGCTGTATTGAACCAGCCCACTACAGTCAAAACCACTGCCTGGAGAGGTACCACCATAACGGTATTTGACGCCAATCATATTTTTAGCGGTTTTAATGACAGTATGTTTTTTTGCAGCATGATGGCCAGAACCATGATTTGGACTATTGCCACAGCCGGAAAGAAGCAGTGAAAAGCCTAAGAATACCAGCAGGGCCAGGGATTTTGTTATTGTAGATAAAAGCTGCATAAGTAGATTCTAGTTAAAATAATCTAAAAATCAATAAGATATAGTAATAATTTAATAATTTAATCAAGTAAATGATTAGTCAAAAAATCCTCTAAATGATGATATGGGCACAGAAAAAGTCCGGGACATGTACTAAAATCGGTCTATGGATATTTCTTCAGTCTCAAATGCTTCATTTAACCGCTCTGTCACTGAATCAAAGAGTAGCAGTGATCGCCGCTATAATGAAGAAACACAAGTCACAAATGAGCAAAATAAAGCTCAGGAAAGTGCGCAAGAACAGCGTGCTATCCGAGAGCGCTTGCAACAGAATAAAGAAGAAAATCAACGTCGATTAGATGGTCGTTTAGTCAGTTTCGGCCAGCCACAAAATGAAATAAGCAGTGAGCAAAAGCAAAATTCGTTTAATCGTTCTCGCGTAAATGAAGCCTATAGCCCGCCACAAAACGATTACTCCAATTCACACACGCAAGACAGAAGAGAAAATGATGTCGATGCGATCGATATCGTTGTTTAATAATATTTCTCACTTTTTTAATAAATTCTCATAAATGCATATCCATTCTGTTGTTGCGATGTGAT
>Ga0316207_10005326_pt1 | contig 10724 bp, 11 predicted proteins | sample 6weekpyrite_MG_FD_204943 | JGI IMG/M metagenome (GOLD analysis project Ga0316207, IMG submission 204943) | Microbial mat bacterial communities from mineral coupon in-situ incubated in ocean water Damariscotta River, Maine, United States -... | ecosystem: Environmental > Aquatic > Marine >...
CGAGAAGCTGGCAGGTGAAGCCGGCGACACGATCACGCTGGGCGACGTCCTGATCGCTGGCGAAGGTGACAAGCTGGAAGACGCGTCGAAGGTGACCGTTTCTGCCGAAATCATCGCCCAGGCGAAGTCGGAGAAGGTGATCGTCTTCAAGAAGCGTCGCCGTCACAACTATCGCCGTCGCAACGGTCATCGCCAGCAGATGACCCTCCTGCGCATCACCTCGGTCGGCGCTGCCAAGAAGGCCGCGAAGAAGGCTGAAGACGCGGCCTGAGCCGCCCATACGAATTCGGAGCATTAAACCATGGCACATAAAAAAGCAGGCGGTTCGTCGCGTAACGGTCGCGATTCGGTCGGCCGTCGCCTTGGCGTGAAGAAGTTCGGCGGCGAAGCAGTCGTCGGCGGCAACATCCTCGTGCGTCAGCGCGGTACGAAGTTCTATCCCGGCAGCAATGTCGGCATGGGCCGCGACCACACGCTCTTCGCACTGACCGAAGGCCAGGTCCGTTTCCATGACGGTAAGCTTGGCCGCAAGTTCGTGTCGGTAGAGGCACTCGCGGAAGCCGCGGAATAACGGATGGCCGTTGATGGGCCATCCCGATGGGGTGGCCCCGCCGGTCCTTGATGGACCGGCCAGCAAGGGAGAGGGGCCTTCGCCCGTCTCCCTTTTCTTGTTTTGCTCTCCCCTTGCGCGGTGCGGCTCGGAAAAATTCCGGTCCGTTGCCACGGACTTGAAATGCTTGTGTGCCAAGACGCGCGCATCAATTGGGAGTGAGCAGACATGTTCATCCGTAGCGAAAATCTGTTTTTCCGCCCCGCATGGCCCGAAGACCGGGCCAGCCTGGCAAGGCTTGACGTTCCTTCGCGTCACGATCCGCTCGTCCCCGGCCAGAGCGGGCGCGGCTTCGTCATAACGATGCCGTCCGAGCGGGGGACGAAGCTTATCGGCACTGCGGGTTTCCGCGAAATACGGCGCAAATGGGAAGCGCAGGTATGGCTTGCGCCCGCATGGCGCCATCTCGGTTTGTTCGGAGAGGCGGAAGAAACGCTGGCCCAGCTTGCCGACAGCCTGCCCCCTGCGGGCGGCGAGGTCAGTCCTGCGCCTCGCCCTCGCGCGTTGGTTGCGGCCTGACCGCTTCTGCCCGGGCGACCAGATAGCGGTCGTCGCGGTTCCACGGGTGAAATCCCGGAAGGAAGTACGCGATCCATTGCGGTATCACGCGGCGGACCAGCCCCGGTTTGGCAAAGGCGTACCGCAAGACACCCCAATGTGCGCGCCAACCGGTTATGCCGTCCTGACGCAGCAGTTCGATCGCACCTTGATAGCGAAGGGTGAGAAAATTGCGCGTGATGAGAAGCATCATCAGCGCCTTTAGCTTCCACCGCTTTAAACGGGGCCAGTCCTTCGTCGCGTGCAGATAGGTGTCGTACGCGACGGCCTTGTGCTCGATCTCTTCGATGGCGTGCCAATGCCACATCTCTGCCAGGGCCGGATCGGTTGCGGGTAACAGGCCCGGCGCTGCCAGCAGGAGGTGGGCGAACATGGCCGTGAAATGTTCCAGCCCCATGGTCGCGGCAAGGCTGACGATCGCTGGACGCTGGCGGGCCTGATCGAGGACGTTACGGATTATTTCGTCAAGATCGCGGGTATCGTATCCGCCAGCGACGAGAGCGCGGTTGAATCCGAGGTGTTCACGGCTGTGGTTCACTTCCTGCGCGATGAAGGCGCGGATGTCTTGGGCCAGCGCGGGCGGAACGCCATCGCGAAAGGCGCGTACCGATTCGACGAAATAGGCCTCTCCGCGCGGAAAGCTGAGCGACAGGGAATTGAACACCGCGGTTGCAAAGGGATCGCCGCCAACCCACCAGCGATCTGCAACAAGCTTTGGCCCGGTATCCGCGGCATGCGAAAAACGGCGGTCGCGAATCGCGATCTCGCTGCCTTCACTCTTCGCGTTTGCAGCAAAGAGTGCAGCATCTGTCTGCGCCGACTTTTTCATGCTACGGACCATGACAAAAGAAGCTGGAGGTTACTGACAGTTATGTCAACGAAGAAGCGTCTCAGTCCGGCGGACAGTCGCCGTATGGCACTGACTGCGGCGCGCGAACTGCTTATCGATTCCGGGCCGCAGGCCGTGACGCTCAAGGCTGTTGCGGCGCGCGTCGGGCGAACCCATTCCAATTTGCTGCACCATTTCGGTAGTGCAGCAGGTCTGCAAAAAGCGCTTGCAGGGCATCTTGGCCAGACCGTTTGCACCACGATAGCAGAGGCGGTTGCGGCCCGCCGCGCAGGGCTGGGCTCTGCGCGCGAAGTTGTCGATCTGGTGTTCGATGCTTTCGGCAGCGAAGGCGCAGGCGCGCTGGCAAGCTGGATGACGCTGTCGGGGAACGAGGATGCGCTCGACCCAATCTTCGATGCGATCCATGCGCTTGTCGATGAAATCGGGCCGGAGGGTGAAGACTGGACGCGTGTGCGCGAAGTCACGATGGTGCTCGTTCTTCAGGCGCTGGGCGATGCGATGATCGGTCCGACGCTTGCTGCTTCGCTTGAGCTTCCGCCCGAACATGCACGGGAATTGGCGACCCGCCAGTTGCAGGCTCTTTTGCCGCGCGGCGAAGAGGTGGCTGCTCGTTAAGCCTCGCCCGGCGCGATCGCCGCGGCCAGCCACTTGGGGAAAATACCCTCTTTCGCATCAGCCACGCGCACGTGATCGACCGCGACGGATAGATCGGGGTAGACGGCGCGGCGCCGCGCTTCGTTGGATGCGGCGATCGGCACCACGGCCAGCCTGCGGTTCACTTTTTGACGCCAGTTCATGCGCGCCGTGTTTTCCTGCCCCACATAGCACCCCTTTTTGAAGCTGACGCCGTGCAGTTCGGCGGCATTGCATTCGAGCCAGAGCGTCTTGTCGTAGCCGAGTTCGTCGCGCCCCTCGGTCACGCCAAGCGAAAGCCGGTGGGCGAGGTAGGCATCGTCGGCGCATACGCCCTCGCCATCTTCGGCAGGGCTCAACCACCGCTGGCCGATGGATGCCATGCGCGGGTCGTCGGCTCCGCCATCACCGCGATGTGCATTCCAATGCACCGCGACCTTTTGATCGCGCGCGATGTCGATCTTGCGGCGCAGTCGATAGAGAGACAGCCGTTTGACCAATTCGTCGGCATGTTCAGCCTCGCAATCGATCAGCATCGAATCGCGCGACGGCCAGACGAAGAAATCGAACAGAACCTTGCCTTGCGGCGACAGCAATGCAGCCCAGACCGGCAGCGTGCCGGCCACGTCGTTGGTGACGAGGCCCTGGAGGAATTCGGCCACGTCCGCGCCTTCGCGCCCCTCCTCGCCGGAAAGGCGGATCACTGCGCGTTGGCACAGACGGGTTCCGGTTACATTCGCACTCATCAAACCACCTTTGCCAAATCGTTCTGCGCGGCCTAGATCACTGACCATGACTGATACGCACCAAAACCCCGAGTGGGTCCTGAGCGGGGGCACCGTCCATACGCCGTCGGGCCCTGTGAATGCCGACGTTGCCGTGGCCGATGGCCGCATTGTGGGAATTGGGGACTTTCCCGGCGTTCGCAAGGTGGATTGCACCGGACTGGACGTTCTGCCCGGTGTTATCGACAGCCAGGTCCACTTTCGTGAGCCGGGTCTGGAGCATAAGGAAGACCTCGAAACCGGCAGCCGCGCGGCCGTTATGGGCGGGATCACCGCCGTGTTCGAAATGCCGAATACCAATCCCAACACCGACACCGCCGAACGCGTTCACGACAAGCTGAAGCGCGCCCATCACCGGATGTGGTGCGACCATGCCTTTTATGTCGGTGCTACGGCGGAAAATGCGCCGCACCTTGCGGAACTCGAACGCATACCCGGCACGGCGGGGGTAAAGATCTTCATGGGCGCATCGACCGGCAGCCTGCTGGTGGCAGAGGACAAGAACCTTGCCCGCGTACTGGCATCGGGCCGCCGCCGCGTCGCCATTCATGCCGAGGACGAGGACCGGATGAATGCGCGCAAGGATATGCGGGTCGAAAACGATCCGTCGAGCCACCCCGTATGGCGTGATGACGAATCGGCGAATCTGGCCACGCGCCGCATCCTGCGCCTTGCGCGCGAGGCGAAGCGCCCGATCCACATCCTCCATGTCACCACCCCGGCGGAGCTTGAGGTCATTTCTCAGCACCGCGACATCGCATCGTGCGAAGTCACACCGCAGCATCTCACGCTGGAGGCGGAAGACGCCTATCCGCGGCTGGGCAGCTATGCGCAGATGAATCCGCCGATCCGCAGCAAAGCGCATGTCGAAGGGCTGTGGCACTGGTTGCAGCAGGGCGTGCCCGACGTGATCGGATCGGACCATGCCCCCCACACAGCGGAAGAAAAGGCGAAGGCGTATCCAGCGAGCCCCAGCGGCATGCCGGGCGTTCAGACGCTTTTGCCGTTGATGCTGAACCACGTGGCGGAGGGGCGCATGACACTTGAACGCCTGATCGACATGACCAGTTCGGGTGTGCAGCGTATCTTCGGGCTTGTCGGCAAGGGGCGCATCGCCGCCGGTTACGATGCCGACTTCACGATCGTCGACCGCAAGGGCAGCTTTACGATTACCGATGAGTGGCTGGCTTCGCGCTGCGGCTGGTCGCCGTTCACCGGCATGGAGCTGAAGGGCCGCGTCGTGGGCACCATCGTGCGCGGGCATACCGCGATGTGGGACGGCCAGCTTGGCGACAGCGCGCAGGGTGAACCGCTGCGCTTTGCCTCTGCGCTTTAGTTTGCGGCAGGTCGGCGGCGGCTTTTCATCGCGATGTCGCCGCAGAACAGGGCGATGGCTGTCCAGATAAGGGCAAAGCAAATGCCTTGCGCGGTTTTGAGCTCTTCGCCGAAGACCAGCAGCCCCTGAAGAAAGACCATCGTCGGGGCAAGGAACTGGACAAAGCCAAGGGCCGAGTAAGTCATGCGCCGCGCCGCCGTTGCAAAGAGGACGAGCGGGGCGCCGGTCATCAGGCCCGCCGCCATGAGCAGTAACGATACGTTCCAGTCATCGCCGAATGCCCGAGCTCCTTCGGGCAGGACGAACAGTGCGGCAATGGCCGGAAGCGTGAGCAGCAGAACCTCTACCGTCAGGCCGGGGACGGCTTCTACCGACACCTGTTTGCGGATCAGCCCGTAGAACCCGAAGCTGAGCGCCAGCGCAATACTGACGTAGAGCGTCGCCCGCGCCTCTAGCGCAAGGATGGCAATGCCCACGGCGGCCACCGCCACGGCCAGCCATTGCAGCCGGCTCAGCCTCTCCTTCAAAAAGATCGTGCCGAGCAGCACATTGATCAGCGGATTGATGTAGTAGCCAAGGCTGGCCGCATAGAAATAGCCGGCCTGGACCGCCACGACATAGACGATCCAGTTGACGGAGATGAGCAGCGAGGCCAGCAGCAGGAGGGCCAGCGCTCTGCGGTCGGAAAAGGCGGTACGAACGCGCCTGAACCCGCCCCAGATCAGCAGGAAGACGAGGCAGACCGGTATGGTCCACAATACGCGCCAAGCCACAAGGCGATAGGGATCGACTCCGTTCAGCAGTGTGATGAACGCAGGCATCATGCCCCACAGGACATATGCGCCCACGGCAAAGGGCAGGCCGTGACCTGGTTTCGAAACGGAAGTCATGGCCCGCGCCTTAGGCCTAGTTCGTGCTGGCCGATAGGGCGTGCGATGGCCGGGATGAAATTGCTCTGTTCATTCTCCTGACGTTCAGGTTTGCAGGTTTATTTATGAACATGCGATCAAGATACAGAGTTTCAGGAGTCCCCCCAATGTCCCATTCCTTCTTGCGTTCAGGCCTGGCCCTTGCCGCCATTCCCGCACTCGCCTTCGGCGTTCCGGCTGCGCAAGCGGCCACGTTCGACGCACCCGTGGCCGCCGCTTGGCAATCCGATGGCGTGTCCTATGGCCGCGACCGTGACCGCGATTATCGCCGCGACGGTTACCGTGATTACCGCGAGTCGCGCTACAGCCGTCACGACCGCCGCGATCGGTATCGGGGTGACCGCGTTCATCGCAACACGCGCGTATGGCGCGACAACGGGCGTTACTATTGCCGCAAGGACGATGGCACGACCGGACTTCTGATCGGCGGCGCGGTTGGCGGCCTTATCGGTAACGAAGTCGCGCGCGATCGGACGCTTGGCGCCATTTTGGGCGCGGCGGGCGGCGCACTGCTGGGCCGCGAGATAGACCGCGGGAATACCCGCTGCCGGTAAGCCCTGTTGTTTGAGTGAGGAAACCCCGCGCCTTTCCCCCTTGGGCGCGGGGTTTTTGCTGTCTGCGATCAGGAAAGGCCGACGGTGATTTCCCCTTCGACCTCATCCCCTTCGGCCGAAGCGACGGGGTATGAACAATAATCCGCGGCATAGAACGCGCCGGGCCGGTGATTGCCTGACAGGCCCGTGCCGCCAAAAGGCGCAGCAGACGATGCCCCGTTGGTAGGGCGGTTGCGATTGACGATTCCGGCCCGGCTTTCACGCCAGAACCTGTGCCACTCCTCTTCGCTTCCGCCGACGAAGGATGCCGAAAGGCCATATGCGGTATCGTTTGCCGCCGCGATGGCCGCGTCCATATCGGCCACGCGCCGAACCTGCAGCACCGGGCCGAACAATTCGCGGTCGGGTATCCCCTCGATCCCGGTCACGTCGAGTATCGCAGGGCTAAGGAAAGGCTTGTCCGGGTCGGGTCGGTTGAGCGCACGAAGCACTTTCGCGCCCATCTCAACGATCTGGGCATAGCCGCGTTGCAGCGCGTCTGCCGCGTCGTTGTCGATCACCGGGCCCATATAAGGCTGCGGCTCGTCAAACGGCGCTCCGACGCGCAGCTTGTCTACCAGCGTGAACAGATGGTCGAGCAGCGCGTCGGCGATGGTGTCCTTTACGATCAGGCGCCGCGCCGCGGTACAGCGCTGTCCCGCCGTGGTGTAGGCGGACTGCACGATGATGGCCGCGGCCTGCGCCAACTTGTCCGTATCCCAGATGACGAGCGGGTTATTCCCCCCCATCTCAAGCGCGCAGATCGTGCCGGGGCGGTCGGCCAGCGTCTTGGCGATGGCGATCCCGGTGGTAGACGATCCGGTAAAAAGCACACCGTCTATACGCGGGTCGGAAGTAAGTGCGCGCCCCTCTGCCGCTGTGCCGACGACCAGCTGCACAGCATCGGCCGGCACGCCTGCTTCATGGTAATAGCGTACCAGTCGTTCTCCCACCGCAGGGGTCTTTTCCGAAGGCTTGAACAGGCACACGTTGCCGGCCAGAAGCGCCGGGACCATGTGCCCGTTGGGCAGGTGCGCGGGAAAGTTATAGGGGCCCAGCACCGCCATGACGCCATGTGGCTTGTGGCGAAGGGCAGAGCGCCCTCCCGCTGCCTCGTCGACCCTCTCTCCGGTTCGTTCGGAATGGGCGCGGACCGAAATGGCGACTTTTGCTGCCACCGCGCCGACTTCGGTCTTTGCTTCCCAAAGCGGCTTGCCCGTTTCGCGCGCGATGAGCTGCGCGAAATCCTCGGTGTCGGCCTTTACCAGTTCCGCGAATTTCTCGAGGACCGCGATCCGTTCGGCCAAGGGGCGTGCGGCCCATTCGGGAAACGCGGCCCGGGCCCGCGTTATCGCGGCAGGCACGTCGCCGTGGGCGCCGCTCCACAATGGCTTGCCGGTGGCGGGTTCGATGGAGACGAGTGTGCCTGTCATGCCGGTGTATCCTCTGTCGGCAGCAGTCGTGCCGTTCTGGTGCTTCTTCAAGACCTATCTAGGGATTTCCGGTTGCAATTGAAACCGTATCCTGCCCGGCCGGCACCGGGGCGTCGCCGTGCGCCTCGCCCATGCGGCGCAAGGCATCGACCTTGGCGTAAAGCGGGGACCAGTCATCGTCTTTATCGATCGCGGACCAGATCGCTTCGACTTCCTCGATCAACATCGATTGGGGTGCCTCGTCCGTCCAATAGGGATGGCTGTCTACCGCCCTGTCACAGTCGCTGAGGTCACAGTCGCTGAGCGCGGTGCAGAATGCCGCGATCGCATCGCCGTTCGGCAGGCGGCCGGTTCGCGCGGCAAAGAAGAAGGCATCGGGCTGCATCTGGCTTTCCGCCAGCGCTGCTTCGCCTGTTTCGACCAGCTTTGCGGACTGTTCGGCGCTGGCTGTCACGCCCAGTCGCCACGCAAAGCGGCGCCCGACATTGGCGGTGAAAAGGGCGGGAAAGCGTTCCAGCGCCGCAACCAGAGGCGGTGCCTCGCAAATCGGGCGAAGCGCGATGGCAAGCTGAGCGCAGTTCCAGTGGATCGCCTCGGCCTGGCGGGCAAAGGCATAGAGGCCGGAGTGATCGAAATAGGCGGCGGTAAAGCCCGGCTCCCATCCCGGCAGCCAGCGCCATGGGCCATAGTCGAAGCTTTCGCCCGAAACGTTCATGTTGTCGGTGTTGAGCACTCCGTGGACAAAGCCCGAAGCCACGTAGGACGCAGCCAGATCGGCCAGCCGCTCCACGACAAGGTGCAGCAGCCGCGCCGCCGGTTCATCGCGTCCCGGCGCGTCCGCGGGCGGGGGTGGGCCGGGGTATTGCGCAAGGGCATAATCGACCAGCTGGGCCAGCTGCGCGCTCTCTCCCACTGCGGCAAGCCGCTGGAAACTGCCGATGCGGATATGACCATGGCTAAGCCGCACCATAACGGCAGAGCGTGTGGGCGATGGTTCGTCATTGCGCTCCAGCGCTTCGCCCGTTTCGATTACCGAGAAAGTCTTGGAGGTATAAGTGCCCAGCGCTTCCAGCATTTCCGTAGCCAGAATCTCGCGCACCGCGCCTTTGAGCGTGAGCCGCCCGTCACCGAATCGGCTGTAGGGAGTCTGACCCGAACCCTTGGTGCCAAGGTCGAGAAGCCGGTCCTGCCCATCGCGCATCTGGGCGAAAAGGAATCCGCGCCCATCGCCGATGTCGGGATTATAATTGCGAAACTGGTGACCGTGATAGCGCAGCGCCAGCGGCTGGGGCAGGTTGCCGGGCAAAGGTTCGAACCGGCCGAAATGACGCAGCCATTCTTCGTCGCTCAGCCCGGCCAGTCCGACGGCCCCGTCCCAGCGCCGATTGCGAAAGCGCAGGCGCGTTTCGGGAAAGTCTGCCGCAGCGACGGGGTCGCCGATCCAGTCGGCGATTGCTGCAATCTGCGGGTCGGGCCGATAGCTCGATGGTTGCGGTTCGCCGATCATCCCGCGATAGTGGGGACCATCGACCCCGTGTGCAAGTCGCGGGGCGAGATGGTGGGGCAAACGAGACATGACGAAAGATACGGCCACCGCGCCCAGCGGCTGGCACGACGGATTCTGGCAGAGCGCGGATGACCTTGCGCTGCATTACCGGGATTACCCCGGACCCGAAGGCAGCATCGCGATTCCCGCGCTTTGTATTCCGGGGCTGACTCGCAATGCGCGTGATTTCGACGAACTGGCGACCCATCTTGCCATGCGCCGCCGCGTTATCGTGGCGGAATTGCGCGGACGCGGGGAAAGCGAATATGCAAAGGACGCAGGTACTTACACCCCGCTTCACTATGCCCATGATATTCAACGCCTGTTCCCGGCGCTGGGCATAGAGAATGCAGGGTTCGTCGGGTCTTCGCTGGGCGGGCTGGTGACGATGGTGCTTGCCTTGCTGGAACCGGCACGGATTGCCGGCGCGGTCCTGAACGATGTCGGCCCCGTGATCGAGACGCGGGGGCTGGAACGTATTGCCGAATATGTCGGCGTGCAGCGCAGCTATCCGACATGGATGCACGCGGCCCGCGCGCTTCAGGATATGCGGAGCGACGTCTATCCCGACTGGGGCGTTACCGAATGGCTGGCCGAGGCAAAACGCGTGATGGAACTGGGCGGCAACGGGCGCATCAGTTACGATTACGACATGCGCATCGGCGATGCATTTGAAGATGGGCCGGGCGAAGCGGCAAAGACCGATTTGTGGACCGGGTTCGAAGCCTTGTCGGGTAAGCCGGTGCTGGTCATTCGGGGGGAGAATTCGGACATCCTTTCGGGCAGCACCGCGCGCGAGATGACTTCGCGTATTCCCGATGTCGAACTGGTCGGCGTGCCGCGCGTCGGCCACTTGCCGATGCTGACAGAGCCTGATGCGATAGAGGCGATCGACCGCTTGTTCGATGAGCGGCTTCCCTCTCCTGCCCAAGGCGGCTAACACCCGGCGCGCCATGGCCGACAAGAAACCGAAAAAAACGAAAAAGCCGATCAAGGTCCTGCGCAGGCGCAAGGTGTTGCATGTCGGGATCGATCTGGAACGTGCGCCGTGGACCGGGACGCTGGTCCGTGCGCTGCCTGAAAATGTCGAAAATCATGGCCCCCACGCCGATGATACGACAGCATCCCAGCTGCAGCTTTACCGTCCCAAGTTTCCGGAATTGAAGCCGCAGTCCGGTCCGGGGCCGATGAACCGCATGGCGCGGGTGATGCGCGGCTATGATTTTACCGTAACGCATGGGGAGCGTGCGTTCAGCGCGGCAATGGCGCACACTTTGTTCGGACAGGCGTTGAAGCTTGGCCCGATTGTCCATGTGCACGATGGGGCCGACGCGGTTCCTGCGGGCTGGTGGCACAGGTTTCGCCACAAACTTGGCCTTGCACGAACGCCGATGATCGTTGTCCCGACAGAGGCTGCGGCCCGTTCGGTGACGGCGAATTGGGACGTTCCG
>Ga0316207_10005327_pt1 | contig 10723 bp, 8 predicted proteins | sample 6weekpyrite_MG_FD_204943 | JGI IMG/M metagenome (GOLD analysis project Ga0316207, IMG submission 204943) | Microbial mat bacterial communities from mineral coupon in-situ incubated in ocean water Damariscotta River, Maine, United States -... | ecosystem: Environmental > Aquatic > Marine >...
TAAAGCCGGGGTAAGGGTGGAAATTGTTTTCGCACCATTCCCATGCCTCACCTGTTCTTTTTAAGTCGCCTGATTTATCAGCTACCTCCCATTCATATTCATGAGGTAGTCTTGCGCTTGAATACTGACTATTATTTTCTCTTAGCCAATGAATAAAGGCATTCGCTTCAAAATAATTAATCCCTGAAAGTGTATTGGTCGGTTCAAGCTCATTTGCCCCTGTACTCGAAATCTCGTAAAAATAGCCACGATCATTTTTTAACCACGATTCAGGCTGAGTTATTTTATTATTCTGACACCACTGCCAACCTTCATTATCCCACCATTTTCTAGTTTGATAGCCAGCATCATTTATAAAGGTTAGCCAGTCAGAATTAGACACGGGTGATTCGGCTAGCAGGAACTCATCCAGTTCAATTTTCTGAGGTGGTAATTCATTGTCAAAGGCCTCTGGGCTTAATGGGCTACCAATATCAAACTTACCACCTGCATAACGTTGGAACTTATAGTTTAATTTTTTATTCTCAGTAATGGGAACAGTGATACTTAAACCAGGTTTTAGTTGTAATTGGCGCTGAGCTAACACCATTGCCATGGTTTCAATGTGTTGGCTATGATGTTGAATGATAAATTTTAAAATATAATTTTTCTTATTGAGAGAGTGCTCAATTAATTGTGTTGGTGCTTGTTTAAAAATGAGTGCATTTTCATTTGCTAACTTTTTACACCAGTTTAAATGATCTTCAATAGGGGGTAGGGCCGGGCCGCGTTTTGGTTTAATTATATTTTCAGGGATATAAAGCCAGGCCAGATCCTTTGTAATGGAATCATCACCCAGAATAACTTCTCTTAGCCAATATGTTTCAATAAATACGCAATGGCCAACATGCCAACCTAAAGGGCTAAGATCGTGATGATACTGGGTTCGGTAATCTTTATCGTTGAGTTGTCTCGCTATGCTGTGCATAGTGAGGTGAAGATCTTTAAGTGTTGCTAATAAACTCTCAGTCATTGCTAAGAGGGATTAATTCGGGTGGATCATCATTAGATAAAATAAGAATATGATGATCCGGAACAGGCTGCCATAACGCATCAGGTGTCATCGGTTCAGAGGCAACAATTTGTGCATCCGGAAACAGTTCATCATCGGTGGAGTAATAAAGCGAAGGACTGTCATGATTCACACCATGGCGAATGGCGTAAATTAATTCACCATCGCTGATAATAAAATTGAGTAAAGCTTTGGTGTCGTCTAAATAATCAGCAAGCAAGTTTTGCATTTGAATACAGGCTTCCTCAATGGATATTTCCTTGTCATTACTAAGTAACTCACGAAAGAGTGCAAACAGGTACTCCGAGTCGGTTGTTCCCTGTATGCCTGCTCGAATGTCATTGCTAAGTATGTCCGATATTCTGCGGCGAGCATGTGAAGTAAAGTTCTCAATATAACCGTTATGCATAAACAGTATTTCATCATCATAAAAAGGCTGGGTATTTTCATGATTAACAGAAGAACCCTCTGTTGCACTACGTATGAAGCCTAACCAAAGCCCGGATTCAAGACCCCTCCCCATATTTTGCAGGTTTGGATCGGACCATATTGGCATAGGGCTACGATAGTTACAGGGCTGTTGATCATTGTTGTACCAGCCAAAGCCATAGCCATCGGCATTCACTTTGGCGTAGACCAATTCTTTTGGCGCATAGGACTGAACTACCAGACTGTGTGTGGGTCTAGTTAAAAACTGATCAAGACGGATTGTCGGGCCCAGATAGGCTGCCATACGACACATGTTTTTTTCCCGTTTTTGGTCGGTTCGACAGAGTACAAACTAGATGTTAGCCTATCATGGCAATATAACGAATACTAATTCGCGCTATAGACCCTGTCAGAATAAATATTAGAATTTGCAGGAGCAAAACATGGAATTGTCGGCGAAAAAACAAATAATGGATCCCCAGTTAAATTGTCAGAAAGTTTTACCCGCGCGGGGTGTGCCTTCATTGCTTGACGATGTTAAGCAAGGTTTGTTGCAAGAGCCTCGTCGATTGCCAGCCAAATATTTTTATGATGATCACGGCTCGCAGTTGTTCGATAGGATTTGTGATACACAAGAATATTATCCAACCCGTACAGAGGATGCGCTTCTTGAAGATGCAGCAAGTGACATCATTGAATTTTGTAAGCCACAGCATGTAGTTGAGTTAGGTAGTGGTACTTCGCGTAAAACACGTCGATTATTTACAGCTTGTGAGGAACATAATTGTCAGGTTAAGTACTGGCCGTTTGATGTCTGCGAGGAAATTGTTAAGGAAGCATCAGCCAGTTTGCTGGATGAATATCAATGGTTGGATGTGAATGGTTTAGTCGGTGATTATAATGCAGGGCTTGACCACCTTCCTTCACTAAACGGCAATAGCTTGTATGTTTTTTTGGGCGGAACGATTGGTAATTTTGAACATGATCAGGGAGTTGCCTTTCTCAACGAATTACGTAAAACCATGTCGGAAGATGATATGTTGTTAATGGGTGCAGATCGGGTTAAAGACACAGATGTTCTAAATGCCGCTTATAATGATGAGCAAGGTATTACAGCCGCATTTAATTTAAATTTGTTAAATGTTTTAAATCGTGAAGTTGATGCTGATTTTGATTCCGAGAAATTCAAACACCATGCATTTTTTAATCATGATGAGTCCCAGATCGAAATGCATCTGATTGCAACAGAAAAACAAACTGTTCAGTTAACTGCTCTGGCGGAAGAAATTAAATTTGAAGAAGGCGATAGTATCCTCACAGAAATTAGCCGCAAGTTTACACATGCCTCGTTACAGAATATGTTGCAAGAAGCAGGTTTTGTTTTGAGCAAACATTTTTCACCTGAAAATAATTATTTCTCACTGGTGTTAGCAACACCCGCAACATAAAATAAGTTATGCAAATAGAACAAGGTCAACTGGTTGCCGCACGGCAGCAATCCTCCCCCAATTGTGATGAGCGTCAGGATGAAGTTTCATTATTGATTGTTCATGGTATCAGTTTACCTCCTGGTGAATTTGGTGGCCCCTGGATTGACGCTTTATTTACCAATACGCTTGACCCTAATGAGCACGAGTATTTCAAGCAGATATCGAATTTAAAAGTATCCAGCCATCTTTTAATACGCCGCGATGGTGAGTTAGTGCAGTACGTGCCGTTTAATAAGCGCGCATGGCATGCGGGTGAATCACAGTTTGACGGTCAGGACTGTTGTAATGATTTCTCAATCGGCATTGAGCTGGAAGGGACGGATGATCTTGCCTATACCGATGAGCAATACAATCAGCTAGTGGCCGTTATTACCAGCATACAAGCTGAGTATCCGGCCATTACAACAGAGAGAATCGTTGGCCATAGTGATGTTGCCCCCGGCCGAAAAACAGATCCGGGTACGGCCTTTGATTGGGCTAGACTGCGTCGATTACTATTGGTGTAAATGTTGTGGATTATCAATACGATTCTAGGGATAATGATGATTGAATCCGTCGTATGGTGAGTTGCCTTTATGAGTTTGATAGCAATCCTGATTAGCTTAATTCTTGAGCGTTCTTTTAGTCACCTACGAGACTACCGTCAATTCGACTGGTTTGATAAATACACCGATAAGGTAAAAAAATGGTCAGATGAGCGCAGCTGGCAAGGGCCGGTTGTTGTTTTATTGGTTATTTTAGGTCCGTTACTCGCGGTTATAATTGTTAATAATCTGCTGGATGATGCGCTTCTTGGGCTGTTGTCGTTAATCTTTTCTACTGTCGTATTATTTCTATGCCTTGCGCCTCAGGATATTGAAAAACAACTCGATACCTTTTTAACCGCTTGGGACAACGAAGACGAAGATGAGGCTAAACAGGCAGCAAAAGAAATTCTCGGTGAAACTCCGCCTGAAGCCTTGAGCGAGTTACAGCAACAATTGGTACAGCGAATACTCATTATTGGCAGTGAGCAAATTTTATCGCCGATTATCTGGTTTACTGTTTTTGCCTTATTAGGTTCAGGACCTTTGGGTGTGGTGTTGTACCGTATGTCATGTCATTTACAACAGCGGTTTGGTGAGCAGTCAGATCATTTTGCCAATGCAGTCAATCGTCTCTATGCCATCCTGGGTTGGGTACCGGCTCATTTGGTGGCAATGTTGTTTGCGATGGCCGGTAGTTTTGTTGATGCTATTCAGCTATGGCGTGAGCGCCGTTCCGAGTGGCAAGATGATTGGCAAAAGGCAGCGTCTCTGGCCGTGGTAACTGGCGGTTTGGGTGCATTACAAATGCCTGCAGTAGCAACAGAAGAAGATGTAAGCAGTGAAGATGTTCCTCAGCATGTTCGTGCGGTAATGGGGCTGGTGCTGCGCAGTATTGTTATTCTGGTTGTGATTATTGCGATGATTACGTTGACGTTGTTTGGTACGTAGGTTTTTAAAGTGGCTGTTAGTGGGGAATGCCATCAGTGTAAACTATCTCCTCCACGCTAGCGCTTGACGTCGGTGATAGTTCACACTGATGGCATTTTTGTCTAATTCTAGATCTTGCGTGCTTTGTGGTCATAATGACTGGTCTTTTTTAAATCTTGTAAATCTTGTCTAGTATTTAACTCTTCCTGATTATTCTTCGCTAATTTTTTTAAGTGTAGGCAAGTCAATACCGGCTTTATCCGCCAGTTCAAGCGCACGTGCTAAACGGGTTGGCGCACTACGTCCCATGCAACCGTGATCAGGATCGCCTTCAAAGGCTTCAAGCATGCCAGTAATCAGTTTTTCTTCATCGACACTATCAACGTTGGTTAACCAGGCTTGTAGTTTCATTACATCGACGGCAACATCGCGTGCCAGCTGTTGGTGATTTTTCCATAACTCACTCACTGTGCCACCGGCTTTAAGACCCGCAATATTAGTTGTCAGAATATAGACATTTTTTCTGACCAACTCATAACAAAGTTCATCCATATCAGCGGGAATCGTTGTTGGAATATCAATGGCAGCGAGTGCAGCAGCAATTAATTCAGCATTAGGGCCAAATACAGGCGATGGAATCAATACTTTGTAATCCATGCCTTTTTTCTTTTCAAACCAGACTGAGATAACCGTTGGGTTGGCTAAATCATGGGCATGCCAGTCACGCGGTAGTAATTCATTTTGTAACAAGCCTAAACGATCTAACCAGAGGGTTGGTATTTTCTCAAGCACAGGGTGAAGATCGGCTTCACCAACGGCAACCAATACTAATGCCGGTGTTGGTAGTTCTGCAGCAAAGGTGTCCAGAGACATATCACGAGTAACCGGGTAGACAGGATGGCCAAGACGTAAAAAACCACGTGCGAACACACCCGCCATTTCGCCCATACCAATAATGACAACAGGATCTTTCATGACCAACACCTATATAGAAATAAATTCATGCAGTATATCGGATTGTTGCGAAAAAGGGAGTGTCCTTGAGAATTAGACTGGTTCAGGAACTATGCCGTCCAGGTTGCCAAAGCACTTCAGCACCATTTTCATGGCGTGCCAGCACACGTGCAATCACAAATAATAAATCTGATAAACGGTTGAGATAACTAATAACGTGAGGTGAAATGGGTTCTTCACGGTTCAGACTGACGGCACGTCGCTCAGCACGACGGCAAACAGTGCGAGCAAGGTGGCAGGCTGATGTAGCATGGCCGCCAGCAGGCAAGATGAATTCTTTCAACATGGGTAATTCAGCATTTAGATCATCAAGCACTTCTTCAAGCCGTGTGACGTATTCAATATCCAACTTGCTATAATTAGGTACACAAAGTTCACTGCCCAGATCGAACAGATCATGTTGCACACCTTCAAGACAGGTTTTTATTTCATCAGGGAGAGAATGGGCGAGAATCATGCCGATAATGCTATTGAGCTCATCGGCCGTACCAAAAGTTTCAACTCGAAGGCTGTCTTTAGCAACACGTGAACCATCACCAAGACCGGTATCACCTTTGTCACCAGTACGGGTGTAAATTTTTGATAAACGGTGTCCCATAAAGAATCCTTAGAGTAAACGATAGGTAACGGGTAGAACGACATCGAGACTACGACCATCGAGTAGCGCGATAGCTTCTGGTAACACTTCTACTTTGTCGAGACTATCAATTGCTGCTTGATCGAGCAAATCAAAGCCGGAGCCTTGTAAAATAGAGACATTACTAAGATGACCATTGGCTTCAATTTTAAGGCTCAGGCGTACTACGCCACTCCAGCCACGACGTACTGCTAGCCTTGGGTAGTAAAAATGCGCATTAAATGCGTTCCGTAATACTGATTGAAGTTGTTGTTTGGAATCGTGGTCGGTGTTTGATGGCGATGTACTGTCTGATTTAACAACACTGACTGGCGTTGCCTGTGGTGTAGTATTGTTTTCAGCTACCATGGCGGGTTGTGGTTTTTGTTTACTGGTTGCAGTGGTCGTTCGAACAGGCTTCTTCACTTTTTGTTTGCTGACAGGGGGCGATATCTGTTGTGGATTGGACGTTGGCGTTATCTTTTTAGATGACTTTTTCTCAGCAATTACAACCAGTGAAACCGACATCGCCTGGCCACCTGTTTTTAATGTTTGGCTCGACTCAGGCCACATGCCAATAATCAATGCGTGCACACCAAAAGAGAGTAGTACGGCAATTGAAAATCGGAATGTGGGCGAGCTAATCATCTTAATATGAATATTGTACGGTTAAACTAATATTTCGTTCAGGAGCTGCGTATCTAGCTACCTCAGTGGAAAAACTGGCACTATTGAAACCGGTGACAGCATTGTCACTGTATTTCTTGTTTGTCAGGTTGTTAATACGCAAGCCCGCTAACCAGTTTTTATGTTGGTAGTTTAGATTCATATTGAAAATAGTGTAACCGCCAACTTCTTCAAACTGGTTCGATAAATCACCTGCAGCATATCGACTTCCTATGTACTGGGCTTCGCCAAATAAATTCCAGTTTGGGCGGAACTCATAGTTAGCACTAAGGTGGGCGGTATGCTTGGCTACGAAAGGAATATCGTTACCTTTGAAAGAACCTTCGTCAAATTCCGCATCGATAGCGGTATATTGGCCAGAAATAGATAACTTCTTGCTTGCTTGCCATGTTGTTTCAAGAATTAAACCATTGCGCACGGTTGGATCAAGGTTGATATTGACAAAATTAACGGGATCATAATCAATTTCATTTTTCAGGCGTAACTGAAAAAGAGTGGCTTTCGCGCTGTGACCATTTTTCTGCCAGCTTGTACCTAGTTCATAAGAAATACCGGTTTGTGTATCCAGACCGACGACTGTTCCCAATGTGCTGGTGTTTTCATCGAGTTTGGCAAAGCGGAAGTTTTCATCCCGACGTATAAAACCACGCCATTCATTATTGAATTGCATAGAAAGACCTGCCTCAAATACAGTTTGGCTATCATCAAGTTCAACACCGTTTGTATAAGTGAAACCATCCATAAGATCATTTTCTACTTTTGCACTACGTGCGCCAATTGTTCCGGATATTTTTTTCGTTAACGGGTAAACAACTTGTGCGTAAAGGTTGCGAACTTTTTGCTTGTTTGTAGTGGTGCCAAAAGCGGTTAAGCTGTAATCACTATTAATAATATCACTACCAATCGTGACGAGTGATTCGCCATGCTGTGTGTTGAAACTGCCAATTAAACGTGGTGTAAACTCTTCTACCTCACGGCTTTGGGTAAGGTTGGTATTACTCAGGCGGCCGATCACTTCACTATCACGATCAGTGAATTCTGCTTCGAGTTGCCAGTTATTGCTAAGGGCATAACGTAAACCGAGGCGAGCAGTATTCGTATCGGTATCATTAAAGTCGCGCAAGAAACGAGGGGCACGTCGGTCCTGAGCAAAAGCAGTTGCAAATAAACCGCCAGGCCGTTGTGCATTCTCTCGAATTTCTTGATATTCGAAGAAAACGCTACCTTGTTTAAAGTCGTAGTTAACTAGGCCAAGTACATTGCCATATTCTACATCGTTGCGATCACGGAAGTTCTCAGCTTTACGCGTTACTGCGCTAAAGCGATAACTCAAGCCATTGTCGAATAGATTGCTAATGCCAAGTGACAAGCTGTTGTTGCGATAGCTGCCTGCTGTTGCGCGCACATAACCATGACTACCCGTTGGTGTTTTGGTAATAATATTAATTACACCACCCACGGCCTGATCACCAAATAAGGTGCCGGCACTTCCCTGAATAATTTCGATACGTTTGATATCTTTTAGATGAACATTACTAAAGTCAGGGCCAGCCAAATCTGGGTTGTTTAGTCTTCGACCATCGATTAAGAGCAGTGTGTTAGCTGCTGCGGTAGCACCAAAACCTCGCATACTGACGGTGAAGCCGGTGCCATCACTAACCAGATTTGAAACTTGAAGACCGCCTTGCCCACGTAGAATCTCATCAAGGCTTTTAGCCCCACTCGCGGCAATTTGTTTGCTATCAATAATTGTAATACTACCGGGAACGGAGACATTACTTTGTTCCGAGCGTGTTGCACTCACAACAACGGTATCAAGCTCAGTGGGTTCTGCATGCGCTAAAATAGGAAAAATAGCCAGACCGACAAGACCAGCAAGTAAAGATTTATTAAAGGATTTCATTACAACTCCGTATAAACAGACCACGCGACCCGCATAGTCATATTAAATAAAACAGCTACGGAAGGAGTTGGTTGAGGCAGAAAAATGCCCGCTACCGTCGCCCGCCGCAACATGTCGCTATGTGCATCGGGCCGGTCTCCGGGCTTACGAGTGGTTTTTCCTGGTCTGTCGCCTTCCCATGCTTTAAGCACAGTGGCTGGATGACAGGCCTTTACTCGATTCACCGTTGCGGGGGCAGCGTCGGAATAAATAGCATTGTGGCTATCGCACCGACTTCCCGTTTCACTCCGTTCATTGAAAAAATGGCAGGAGCACCTGATGCAGGTGGAGCGAGATTAGGGTGATCGAGCTAATGAGTCAAGCGAAGAATAAAATCTTGGGATCAAATCAAGGAGTTAGAGAAATAATGGTTAGCTAGGCAACATAATCTGTTTTGGCAAACGCTTTTTCAGCAATGGCAGGGCGAGCATAATGATAGCCTTGGCCGCAGTTAACGCCCAAGTTAAGAACGGCTTCACGCAAGGTATCATTTTCGATGCTTTCGGCAATACTCACTGCGCCAAAGGACAATGCCAGCGCATGAATATGTTCAATAATGGTGTGATCTGCATGACTATCGAGCATTTTGCTGACAAAGGCGCCATCAATTTTCAGATACTCGGGGCGGAAAAGTCGCAAGTAATTGTAAGTAGAATAGCCCTGACCAAAATCATCCAAAGCAAGTTTACAGCCGGCATCACGGAGCGCCTGAATTTCCGCAAGTAGAGACTCGGACAGGTTGACCGTTTCACGTTCGGTTATTTCAATCGTCACTGGTCGACCGTCCTCACAGGCTGGTTTTACGAGTTTTAACAGGTCGCTACCAAAATTGCTGTCATTGAACGAGGTCAGGCTAATGTTCATGAACAATTCAATTCCGGGTGGTGCAAGCTCGAGTGCCTTTCCAATCACACATAAATCAATTTCACGAACCAAACCAAGATCTTCGGCAACCATAATAAACTCGGATGCAGACAGCAGCGCATCACCACGTTTCATGCTGGCAAGTACTTCGTAAGCGATTGGTTCGCCGGTATTCAAATCTGTAATTGGTTGGAAGGTTGGAATGATATCGCCCCCTTCAAGGGCATTGCGTAATTCAAAACCACGACTAAAGACTTCCATAATGCCTTGACTGATATCAATGGAAAGCACTTCAATATTGCCGCGGTGACGGCGTTTAGCCTGATACAAGGCAACATCGGCCGCACCAATTAACTCCTGCACAGAGTTGCCATGAAAGGGGGCAATCGACATACCAATACTAGCGCGAAGTTGCAGATGACCAACCGTGAGGCGGACATGTGATTGATGCAAGGAATCCAGTGCTTGTTGGCACAAGTTACGTGCTTCATCAATGCTGGTTTCGGGGAAAAGTAACGCAAACTCATCACCGGCAAGTCGGGCAACCACATCATCTTTACGTATCAAGTCACGTAAAATTTCCGCGGTTGATTTAAGAACCTGATCGCCAACCAGATGACCATAGGTATCATTGATAAACTTAAAACCATCGATATCAACCAGTGCCAGACAAAGTGATTTACCTTCCTCAAGGTTTTGAGGTAGTTTCTTGGCAAGAATTTTTTCAAAGTGACGGCGGTTATACAGGCGGGTTAATTCATCAGTAATGGAAATCTTGTAAAGCTGCCTGCGATGGCGTTGTAATGTTTGGGTTAGTTCATAGCGCTCACTGATGTCGTGGAAACGTCCTACTACACCAATTAATTGCCCATGATTATTAAAGGTCGCATGCGCATCAAGTTCGACGCGGATAGGTTTGCTGCCAGACGATCGTATTTCAACTTCGGCACTATTTATATCAAGTTTGTGGAGTTGTTCTTTTTTAAACAATTTGCGATTTTCTAATTCAGGTAAGAAATCAGAAAAATATTTACCAAAGGTATCGGTGGCATTGTAGCCAGTTAGTTGTTGCCATGCCGGGTTAAGAAAAGAAATGACCCCACGATCATCTAGCTCAAACATGGCCTCACGCATATTATTAACCAGTGAACGTAATTGTTGCTCATTGGTGAGTAA
>Ga0316207_10005328_pt1 | contig 10721 bp, 12 predicted proteins | sample 6weekpyrite_MG_FD_204943 | JGI IMG/M metagenome (GOLD analysis project Ga0316207, IMG submission 204943) | Microbial mat bacterial communities from mineral coupon in-situ incubated in ocean water Damariscotta River, Maine, United States -... | ecosystem: Environmental > Aquatic > Marine >...
CAGGTCAAGCTTTTGAATAACTCGCTCATCCATGTTGACAAGCCCCATCTCACACTCCCCACATCTACACCTAAACTCACGAGGCTTAAAATACATCACGCTATCACACCTCGTATGTCACCAAGTCGAGTATATGTAATAGCGTGGCCGTTTAAGTTTATGGCCGCACCTGCAGCGCCGCCGGACGGGGACGATTTACCTAAGTCTGCCCCGCGATTATCTGTCGGGCTAGGCGTGCCTACAAGAGTAAATATAGCAGCATCGCCGCCCGTCTCTAGACCGCCTTGAAACTCGCTGGAAGAGTATCTGCCGACGCCTGGCGAGTCACCTGCGCCACCACCACCAAGCGAGAACCAGTAATCAGGGTCGCCTGTTCCATACTTTCTAGCAGAATCACCACCACCACCACCACCACCAATAACGCCCTGATTATCTAAAGTTAACGGATAAGAAAGATTTAAAGCGTCTCCGCCATCTTCACCAAGTGTTGGTGTTCCGTTAGGCAAGGGAAAAGCCCCAGAGTCACCGCCTTTCCCGACTATGTGCCCCTTATTGATGAGCGTAACCGTTGACGTAGCGGGCCAACCTGACCCGCTATCAATTGCAAACCCCACCTGTGTTTCTGAGCCAACTACAACACCGCTTTCAATCTCGAAAACTGCATCAACAGGCGCGCCAGGTGCACCGAATATGGCTACATACCTATCGTACAAATCGACGTTTCGCTCCTGAAAGCTGATCAATATCTTATCAGATGACAAGTCTATATCGCCAGGTAACGCAGGCCCAAAGGCGTACTCAATACCCTTATATTTGAAGTTCTTCGCCTCCTGCTTGCTGATCATCTGAAAAAGCGTATCAACAGGCGCGCCGGACGAATCTACCATGTCGCGATGATTGATCAAGCGAACCTCTGAAATATTCAAATCGTTGTCTTTTGCTTCCAGTTCGAAGCTAACCTCTCTAGGTATATCGGCAAACCTGCGACCAATAAGCTGGGCTGCACTGTTAGCAATAACCTTGTTAGTAGATGGAATCCAGCGAGAGGTGATTGTTTTAACCTGGTTGCTTGAGTATTTGGCGACTGAGTCGGTATCAGATCTAACTAATGTTTGAGTATAGTTCTCAGGGCTTGTAATACTCTTGGTTGGGTCAATTATCCCGAACGTAACAAAAACTGTTGAGTAGCGCATCTTTGGCATATCGCGAACGCGCGTGCCGTCTTTTACTAGATGCTCATCCATATTTAGCAGGTCGGCACTTAATGGCGGCGCTTCAATTGCATTAAAGCTCAGCTCTTGGTTTAACTCGTCCCAATAAATGAAATGCGGCTTTGCTTCTGATAGCTCCTTCATCACCTTATTTACATCAGTTGGCTTTGCAATAATGCCGTCAAGGTTTCCGCTGGAGCCTAAATCTGAGTTATCAACAGCCGTTTGCCATTGCACATCATCAATAAACAGCGGGTCGATATCAGCGAAGTTCACCAATATATCTTTCGCAATAATATGCACTTCGTCCTGCTTTCGATAGCACTGCTGCACCACTGTATCTTTTTCGTGCGCCTTTGCGGTCGTGTTGAACTGAGCGCGTACCAGTGTGAGAACATCAGCCGCTCGCGTAAAGCTGGCAATTTCTGACCCGCCAAGCGTTACCCATCCGTTCGCGTCATACTCTGATCCAATACCAGAAGGCGAAAGCGTTAAGCTTGTAGCGCCTGCTGTAATGCCGCTAGGGTGTGTTGTTGCGTCAATTGAACCGTTACTAGGCTTAGGCACTTGCGCCTTTTTCTCACCTGCTTTGGCTAGCGTGTCTTTTGCTGTGATACGACACTTGCCGCCGCTTACGTCCATTTTCTCTATCACGTAATTCAAGACGCGGAAGTTTTCAGGCTTATACACACCGTTTTCAAGAAAACCAGTAAGCAAGCGCAACGGTCTAAACTGGTAATTAGAATTGCGCGCCCTCATCTTAGTCCAGAACGTACCGCGATCCGTGGCGATGTATGACCGCTCACCGACATACTTATCTATAGCTAGATCATTAAACGGATGATCATTGAATGTTATCGATACATCTGAGCGCTCGCCTAAGCCGCCGCCTACGTCTATTTTAGACGGTGTAATTGATATACTGTCAACACTGGGGATGGCGTCAATCGCTATAGGGTGCGGGCTTCTTGGCTCACAAAATCGATATACCTTGCGAGATATAAGCGTTATCTCTTCGTCACCATTGCCGTTTTCTAGTATTAGCTCGTCATCAGCACCGACGTATAGCGCGTTTACTAGTACTTGGCTGAGCGTGTATTCTCGATTGTTCGCTACGTTGTCGAAACCAGACACGCGAACACGATCACCGACTAGAAAGCCGTCAGATATAAAAGAGCCCGCCGCACGGGTAAATCTATCAAGAGCTGCATCAGCGTCAAGCGTAGTCACGCCAGTTGTTTTAGGATTAAACGGCGTGAAGTTTAACAGGTCGCCGCATGTCTCGACAGTGTTGTAGCACTTCTCGTCACCAGTAGCGATTGATGTAATAACATCATTGTCCTTTGGCTCGCTTGCTGCTGTGGTGTTGTTGTTTATTGTCTCACCTGAGCCGCTGCGAAACTGAATGCCGTTCGTGACCTTATACTGCAGTGTGTTGCCTGAATCTAATATAGCTGTAATGTTAGCAACGGCACCAGACAAAGCGCCTTGTATCTCGTCATCCACATTAAAGTCGGGCGCGCTAACTGCTGACAACATACCCATAGTTTGCTCACCAGCGACACAGCGAACGACGCTAAATTCGTCTGTTACGCCATACTCAAGGCCGCAATAATCTAGATCAAGCTCAACAATATAAACATGCTCTTTCGAATAACTAACCCTTTCAGCTTCATACGTCACTATGTGCCCTCATCTTAAAACCTGCCTGCATTAGTCTATGGCCGCCGCCCATATTAGACGGCTTTATATCGCCGGTAGTATACCCGTAAGCTGCAGACTCATAAAGATCTGGTCGCCACTGAATAAAGAAAGGCAAGGTTTTAGCATGGGTCATAAACGGCTTGAAGGTGTCGCGCACCCAATCAGGCGTAAGGTGTTGCCACTTGTATTGAGTCTCTAGCCCTTCGCTCGATATCGTGCGCCCTAAAAACTGCCCCGTCTCAGACTCGCTTGTCTGGTAGTCGGTTTCGGCGCTTAGATCTATCGGAGAATGCCCGCCGTAGATAGGCTGCTGCATCTGCATGTACTCACCAGCTTGTACTACGCCAATCTCTAGACCTGCCGTGACTGCATTGGTAGTTATAGCTATCTCTGCAATAGTGGTAGTGTCAAGCGTCTTAAAAATAGCGCCGTTATCCGATGGCGTGAACGTGGCAATAGTCGTCAGCGCCCCGCCAATCGTGGTGGCGTATGCTATCGTTACCTCTGTCCCGTCGTCATGCGTACCAATGTTGTGCGCCGCTATACCCACGTAATTAACCGGCAAAGGCACGGCTATCTGAAACTTAGATATAACCGCGCCAGTGCCAGGCGTGAACCGCTGATAAGTGTTAGGCGTTAATGCTTCAGGGGCGTCGCCACTTGAAGTCAGCCGATTGCCATACCCTATCAAGGCATGACGATTAGAATTATCTGGCGTGATAGGTATCATTTAGTAGTTCCAGCTATGACCTGCGATAGTTTGTATCTTTCCAGTAAGATCTACAACAGGTTCTACACCTGTCTGATTACCTTCGTCGTCATACACCGGTACATCACTAAAAAACGGGATCAAATCAACTTGGTTAATCTGCTCATCTTCTGCCGCTACGATATCCCAATCAAGCACATTAACCGCTATCATTTGCTCTAACTGCTGCTTTGTAGCATTAGCATAGACTAGCACTAACTGACGACCACCTGCCGCTTGCGTACCCGTCATAATGGCTTCAGGCCATTGGCCTTGCACGCTAAGCACAGCAAGTAATACTTCAGAAGGCAGCGTGTAAACATCAGTGCCCTCTGGCACTTCGAAAATATACATCATAACAATGAAACCTCTGTGGCTGTTAGCGCTTCGTCATAGATTGTTAGGCTTTTTATGTGGCCGTTGATTTGTCCAGAAAACACATTAGAGCTACCGATACCCACCACGCCCGCCACATCTGCAAAACTTGGCGCTCCCGCGTCACCTGTAATGGTTTGCGCCCCATCTAAAAAGCCTGTTAGCGTGTTGGCTGAATTGTCAAACACTGTGGTAAAGCTGAACAAATCTCCATAAGTACCTACGGCCGCAACCTCTCTAACCGTCCCGCCGTTTAGCGCCTGCAAATCATCAGTTGTATTAATGAACGTATAAAGCCCGCCCGCACCCGTATCTGCGGCCGTGTATATAAATCTGTTAATACCGCTAAAGCCTTTCAGCGAGACGTCCCCATGATAGGTGACATCGCCAGCCGGAACGTTACCCACCACAGGAATAGAAAGCTGATCAGCCAAACGGCTAACCGTTGCGCCAGCCGTGGGTATATAGCTAGTCACCACTGCAGCCTGCTCGACCTGAGCGCCCCAGACATAAAGTCCTTCTCCCGCCGTCCATGGGTTAGTGCTTGCTCTTGCATCCGTGGCGCTTTGTGCCATGTGTAAGAAATTAGTAAGCGCGACACCAACGGCCGTAACTGTTGCTGATATTCTAAACCAGTCAGCCCCTACCGGCTCAATAGACGCATGTTCAACGTCGATATCTTGTGAACCAACAACACCAAGCGATAAGTCAAAGTTGACGCGCGGATTATTAGCAACTTGGCCGCCGCTCCAAGTTATCTGGATGAACGACGCTTCCGCCCGCTTAACAAATACGCTAAAGGTGTAAGTGCTTGCCGCTATGGTTGTTACTACCTGCGATAACTCTGGGCCGATAGTAGCTGTTGATCCAGCCTCAAATTTATCGGCGGTTGCTGTTAAGTCTGGAGCTGTTGCGGCGTTTGCCGTGACGGACGACACAGATTTAGCCCAAGCTGCATTATCAAACTCTTCAGACCTAAGCGCCAAATTAGTGCTTGCTTGCTCAATCAGCACGCCTAGACTTTCACCTGTTGCTGCGTCGTAGCTTGTGCGTTTTACGTTGCCGGTCGCCTCAGTATTTAGAAAGTACTCCCAGCGACCAGTTGCGCCAAGCTGCCTATCTATAAACGTAGCGCTTGAGCCGCGCGCATAAGTCAACAAACTTGCCTCTGTTACCGCCCCGCCGTTCTGCGAATATAGCCCGTCTGCAAAATTCATACTCACCGTAGGGCATAGTGTGCGCGGCAGTGTCGCCGCATCACTAGCCGTTAACGTGTTGGGCACTGCAGGCGAACCGACCGCTTCAGCGTTTAGCGTGTTGGGCACGCTTATTGCGCTCACAGCCTCTGGTATTAGCGTGTTGGGTACGCTTATCGAGCCCTCTGCCTCTGGCGTCAAAGTGTTAGGGATTGCCACCGCGCCCGCTGCCTCTGGTGTTAGGGTATTAGGAATCGAAACCGTACCCTCTGTCTCTGGTGTTAGGGTATTAGGTGGCGATATGCTGCCTGGTGGCTGTGGAGTAATTGGCATTTATTACGCTCCTACTGTTGCGTTAAGCTGCACACCGCTATCGGTCTGCTCGTTAATTTGTTCAATCAATTGTCGCACCTGAGACGATGAAAAGAAACCCTCACCAGCTATGTTGATATCTATACGCCTTGCGCCTTCCGCACCATCTCCTGAGCCTGCGCCGTTATCAACTGGGCCGGTCACAGGACTTGGCACTGCGCCGCTTGGTCTGGGCGCGCTTTTACCTGAGCTTTTAATGCTTTGAATCATGCTAGCAGTCTGCGCAATAGACGCCGCCGCATATAGCGCCGCCGTTGCTGGCGCGAAAGGGCCGCCAACAGCCATGCCCGACTCGTAAGCGCTAACCGCCGCGGTTTTACCTTTAATGACAGCTTGGGCGATAGCAAGCCCCTTGGTGATTTTCTCTGTCTTCTTGCCGCCAAGCGCCAGAAGCGTCTCAGCCGATTTTAGCGAGCGGATTTGATGCTGCTCTTGCTGTTTTTGAGCGCTCTGCTTTATTCCTGTTACAGCGTCCTCATGCTCCTTCTTCCGCTGCTTTAACAGCTCGTTATGCTCGTCGTCTGTGATTAAATTAGCTTCTCGGTTAGCCGCTAACGCCTCTTGGTCAAGCGCGAACTTTTCATCTTCTAATTCGCGCTCACTCGCAAACCTTTCGCGCATCGCCTCAAGCAGCGCCTCAGTCTCTGAGTTTACACGACCAACTCTGGTCTCTTTTAATTCTTCCGCCTTCTCAGCTTCCGCCTCGCGATTAGTTGCCGCGAGGTCTGCTAACTCTTGAGACGCAATTTTAGCTGCCTCAATACCCTCCTTTAATCCCTCCGACGGCATTGGCGCGTTCATTATCTCAGCTATATCATCAACGCCAAGCTGTATAGCCTCGCGTACCACATCAAGCTCAGTCTTGATTGTTTCGCCGAAGCCTGATAGCTGAACAGGATCGATGTTATGCCATGGTAGCGTATTGAGCGCGTCTATTAGTTCATTGACTGCCTCAACTGGCTTATTTACTATGAAGTCAGCAGCCATAAGCATACCTTCTTCAATGCCAAGCACAACCAGCGCAACAGTTTTCCCCAACACCTCGAACGCTCGCGAAACACCCTCGACAGCATCCATGATGAAGCCAATCGAGTTGATAACTAAATCTGCACCAAAGCTGATTTCATTTGCAAAACCTTCACCCTCTTTGGCGGCGTCTGTAAAGCTTTCGGCTATGACTTGAATCACTGGTGCAAGCTCTGCAGCAGCCTCTTCGATAATTGCGCCAATGGCTGCGCTAGCGGAATCTAGCGCCTTGTTAGCCTCTTCAACCTGAGTCGCGTCGATATCAGAGAGCCCAATACCAAGCGCTTGAGCCTCAGCGGTCATCGCGTTTAGTGCTTCAGCGTTGTTCTCGAACAAGGGGAGTAACATTGTTGCATCAGAGGCGAGCGCTTCCATGTGGAAGGTCATCTCTTCTTGAGATAGATTAGCTTTTTCAAGAGAGCTTATAAAAAGCCCTAGCGCATCTTGACCAGATAATCCTCTGAACGCGTCTGCCGTAATCCCAACTTTTGGTGCGACCTGCTCAAAGAAATCCACCATCGGGCCTGCGCCGGTTGTGACGAAATCGCCTATACGGTCATTAACATCCTTTAGGATATCTCCGTACTTTTCCTGCTCAATACCAAACTGCTGAGCGGCAAACGCGCCCTGCTGGAATTCTTGAGTTAAAGTGTTGGCGGCAAACGCTAGATTTTTTATCTCTCTAACGTTGTTAGCTGTCATCTTGAATACAGCAGCGCCGATAGCAGCCGCCGCCGTTACGCCAGCAGCAGACCATTTAGCGAAAGCAGCCGCGTTATCGTTGACGGATTTTCTGGCTAATTTCAGGTCTTTTTTTACCGTCGCGAGTTCTTTGTTTAGATTTTTTGCGTCTGCTGTAATCTTGACGCTTAACGCGCCCACTGTCGTAGTAGTCATTATAGAACCTTAACCCCGCTTTCCTCTAGCTCATGACGGCGCTGCATAATATCAGACAAGTCGTCTTCATGAATGCCGCCAATTCGTTTGGGCCGCTTAGCGTCCAGTATCAAACCCACCTCTACAGGTGTTAATTTCCAGTACTCCGAAGGCGCTACCCCAAACTCAGCAATCATAAGTTGATAGAGTTCGTCCCACGGATAGCAGTCGCTTAAGCTTGTTTTTTCGGCTTGCGCTTCGATGTGCCAGGCTTTTTTTTAGGACTCGGAAACACAGCGTTCAATATCTGAGTAACTAGCGAGACGACATCAGCACCGCTCGCACCTTCTCCGTTAAACATGCCGTCAAATACTTCTTGCGTAGTGACAGCTTGCCCGCCTTCGTTTAACAGCATCGAAACCAAGCGCGCCGCACGACTAAACCTAACGTCGCCGGTTGACACTTCGCGCGCCATGCCAGCTAGATTAAGTCTTTCTTCTAGCCGCTCAATCACTTCCATAGTCACCAACACAGAACAGCTTTCACCATTCCATGTCAGCTCTACACGTCGATTAATAGACATCTAGATTAAGTGCCAGGCGTAAAGACAACAGCGCCGCTCGAACTGAACGAAGCGTCGAACGTCATCAGCGCATTTGATTCGCCTGTATTTGAAACGTTATCAAGGAACGCATCAAAAGCCAGTGTCGAGCCGTCTGGATAAGATACCGCAACAGGGAAAATCTGAGACGTACCAGAATAAGCCTTAATAAGCTCTAAGTTCTTAGCAATACCAGACATGGTAAATTCCAACGACTTAACACCAGGTGTAGCTAATCGCTCTTGCCAACCGCTCGAATTATCGTCAGTTGTGTCTAGCGGCTCATTGTTGAATGTAAAGCCTTTCGAGTTAACGCCAACTAATGCAGACCCGCCCAAAGTGAACGTGACATCACGTCCAATAATACCTATTCCAACGCTCATAATGTGTTACCTATGGTAATGGTTCAAAAATTACAGTGAAGCGCTGAACACCTGTGCGAGTCAGCCCGTCGCTTTCAGTTAGTATAGTACTAAACTCTTGCTGAACTGTCGATAGTCCGTAACTTGCGGTATCAGGCTGCGTTACCCGATGTAACGCATTATAAATAACCTGCTGTAAGTCTGCACACTCTTTTTGCCCACGATACCGGCTAAACACCTCTACTTGCATTGTCGAATTAAAGCCCGTTTCTGTGTCGGTATCGTTCTCTTGATTTTCAAGCGAGTTGACTTTGATGTAGGGGAACGTGTCGTAATCCTGTGGAACGTGACCCAAAACAGGTGTAGCAGTAGCTGCGTCAATCGCATTAAAAATCGCTGTATAAATCTCGTTCATTGGCCCGCCTTTTTAATTTGTCGATCTAGTGCGCGTTCAAGGTTTTTGGCATAATCGCCTATGTTTTTATTTAATGCAGGTTGCAGCCATGGACGATTCATCAGCAATTCAAGGTAAGCGCCGTACTCAACATCAGTACCTACCAGCGCCTCCATCGTGCCTTTTTCGTGCACCATGTTAATATCACCAATTAATCGGCCTGTGTCTGTGTTAGGCGCGTCTCCTGGTTTTGATGATACGTGAGTCACGCCACCCTTGCGCACATAGATAGTGCCCACACTCGGCTCGCGTATAGCCGAAACAGCACTACGCTGCACCTTAAGCGCTGTTAATCTGACCGTCTGATCAATAGCTTTTTCTGCATCTACCGCGAAGTGGTCAAGCTTCTTGAATAATCGGTCAAAGTCATCTGGCATTAGCTTGCCTTTTTGCGCTCACAGATTAGCTCTATCCACTCGTCAGCCTCATCGATATTGTTTATCGACCGTATAGGCAATGACTCGCCGTTGTATGCTACGCGCATTTTCTCAGTAATGCCGGACACGTAACGAAAATAAAACTTAAGCATCTGACCGGTTTCGACTCGGCCCGCATGGATAGCCTCGCTTGCATCCATATTGATAACTTCTGCCTCAATCGCCGCATGTTCCGCCCACAACTCAGTAAAACCGCCAGCTCCATCAGGCGTTAACGTGACGGCCTCAATGTTAGCAGCGCGCCTAACGTATGTTTTACACTGGATAAAATAGGCCGCTTCTGCTGCGTCCTTTTCTACTTTCAAAATCTTGACAGGGATTCGATTGAACACACAGTCGATATTTCCCGCCGTGGGGTTTTTCACCCATTGCTCGACGTTGGTCACTAGCCTTAGCTCTGTGTCTTCGTCACCGTCAACAATAAAGTTGTTTTCAAGATCAATAGCCGTGCCATTCTCACAACTGCCGTTGACTGTCACAATGCTTAGCGGCTTTTGGTACTCACCAAAGGTGCGCGTAACAAGCTTTGTTGCTAGCCTCTTAAATGTGTTCATGCGCGGTCAACTCTAAAGGTATATAAGCCAGAGTCGCCATCAAGCAGCGGGTCAAGATAAACGTCAATGCTATCAGTGCGCAGTGTTTCCCATGAGCCGCCCTGAAAGTAGGATATCTGCAGTTCGCCCAGCTTCTCGCTCTGTACGTTCTGAGTGCTTCCAGAGGGTAGCAGCGCAGTAGAATTAGCCAATATTGCCGCTTCGATCTGAGCGTTTTTAAGGTCTTGTGGTATCTCATCAGAACCAATCAGAAAGCCGTCAATGTAAACGCCTGAGCGGGGCCACTGTAGCGGCTGTGTGCTCGATACCTTTGTACCCTGGAACTGATTCCGATGCGATTCTATATAATCCATAGCTAGGATTAACTCTTGCTCTCGGGTAGCAGCGCTTGAGCCAATCGTCTTGCCCCGTGCTGCCGCATAGGTCGTATAGTCCGAGTCGCTAACATAAGTGTTAGCGCCCGCGACTATTGACCCGTCTTCTACTATTAGTGTCAATTTTAATACTCCGTTACGTGAACGTTTAAAACGGGGCCGTCAGTAATCGCGGAAATCTCACCCCTATATATGTTGTCTGGCGTCATAACCCAGCGCGCCAAAAACAAGGCATCATTGCCAGACGTGCGGCGCTGGATAATGTCACCCTTTTTATCGCTATCTGCTGCGGCTGGGTAAAGGCGAATAAATGCGCACGCGTCGCCTATGCCGCAATCAATACTCACAGATAGGTGTATTCGCTTGTCGTTTGGCAGCGCGATTGCCTTGGCTGTCGTGCCGTTTAGCTCGTAGGTGGTGACGCTTGCAGT
>Ga0316207_10005329_pt1 | contig 10720 bp, 10 predicted proteins | sample 6weekpyrite_MG_FD_204943 | JGI IMG/M metagenome (GOLD analysis project Ga0316207, IMG submission 204943) | Microbial mat bacterial communities from mineral coupon in-situ incubated in ocean water Damariscotta River, Maine, United States -... | ecosystem: Environmental > Aquatic > Marine >...
AGGAGAATTCGGCCGTTATTATCCATTTCAACTTCAGTAGCGTGACCAATGAGTAGACGTTGCAGGCGACGGGCCTGGTTATTGAGGTTTCCAAGACGAACGAGTTTGCGCTCGATCTCTTCCCATTCAGGTAAAGGATAAAGCAACAGGCAGGCATCACTGCGATCAACAGTGACCACTAACTGACCGGCACACTGAGACTGCAAGCTATCCCGATATTTACTCGGCACGGCCATGCGACCCTTCGCATCCAGGTTTAGTGTATTAACTCCTCGGAACAAGTCCGACCCCTCCAATTTTGAAGTCGATCTTAAGGTTTATGAAAACCGTTAAAATCCACTTCTCCCCACATTGATCCACTTTGATACACTATAGTGAGTAAATTACCATTCTGCAAGTCGACTAGTCCACATTTTGCTTATAGGACAATGACTTAGCGCACTTTTGTGAGGTGGGTGAGGGTAAAACCGAGCAAAATCTGAAAAAAATAACTTATTAAATTCAATAGGTTATAAGATCTACCTAAAGTAGAGTAATAGGATTCAGAAGGATGGATTGTTTATTTTTTAAGCAGTTTTATCGAAAATATAAAAAGAACTCATCTAAAAAAATGTATTTAAATTCGTCCTTCTTAACAACTAATGCTCGGCTCTTCTTGTCTTAAGCACTTATCTTCTCCCTCTGGCTTGACATAAGCCAATCAGGTTCTAGTCTGTATTATGCATACATAATAAAAATCTATCGTGCTAATTCAATTTTCCACATCGTCCTGCTATTACTAAACGTATGGGGTAAAAATTGTGCCAAAATTGCATCAATCTAATGAGCATCATTCACAGTCAGGCTTTGTTTTACCCGGCCTGTTATTGCTTGTTGCTATAATCGCTTTACTGCTCTGGCTTTTCAACGCGAATACATCCCAGCTTCAAGCCAAAGTCCCGGCGCAGCCAATTGAGTTTCCTCATAATGTTCATACCGCTTCTATAAAGAATAAGGGCAACGCCATCAACTGTCTGTATTGCCATAGTTATGCGCGCCGCAGTGCCGTGGCGGGTATTCCCACTCTGGCCAAGTGTATGGGCTGTCATAATTATGTCGCGACTGACAAAAAGCGCATTAAACAGCTGAGCCAATACTGGGAACAACGCACCCCCATTCCCTGGAAAAAAGTCCATGACCTGCCGGACTTTGTCTATTTCACCCATGAACGCCATATCCAGCGATTTGTTTTTAAACAGGGGCAGCCGGTGCAACAGGTTTGTGGTTACTGCCATGGCGATATCAAAACAATGACGGTCGCTGAAAAACGCCGGCCACTCACTATGGGCTGGTGTCTGAAATGTCACGAGCAATTTCAAAAGAATCCGGCAAAATCACCTCAACCTGCAGAAGACTGGTTGATCAGTGCCGCCGATCAGGGGCTGGTCGCATCCATGCCAGACAATAAAACACATGCAAATACCTTAACTAAAGCTCCCAGTGATTGCTGGGATTGTCATAAATAATTGTTAAATGGGACTGTGGAATGAGCTTTGATCCAATTAATCGTCGAACCTTTCTCAAACTGATGGGGGTCAGTGGTAGTGGTTTACTGCTCACTCTGCAAGGCTGTGGTGGTAATGCTTCCATAGAGGAAGGTAAAGAAACGGTCATGTCCTATATCGATCCGGAAGATTTTATTGTTCCCGGTGAAGAGGTCTGGTATGCCACTACCTGCCATCAATGCCCTGCCGGCTGTGGTCTTCATGCACGAGTACGCGAAGGCCGGGTACGAAAACTCGAAGGCAACCCCTCTTCCCCCATTAACCATGGACGTTTATGTGCTATGGGACAAGCCGGCTTACAATCGCATTATCATCCGGATCGCCTGAAGCAACCTATGGCTCGCATCAATGGCAAGCTACAGCCCATTAGCTGGGATGAAGCAAAAACTCGGCTGCATAAAACCATTACAAGCGCGTCTCAAAAACCGAAGGGTTTTGCCTTTTTAAGTGGCGAAGTCGGCGGACACATTGAACAATTAATCGATGACCTGGTACAAAACATCGGGGGTTCACCACGCTATATATATGAACCCCTGTCACAAGCAACCTGGCGCTCGGCAACTCAGACGACATTAGGTGTTACCGCACCTAAACTGGAAATGAGTAAAGCTCAACTGGTGTTGTCTTTTGGCGCCGATTTTCTTGGCCCCTGGCAATCTCCTGTTCACTTTTCTGCCGAATATGCTCAGTTCCGCGCCGCACCCAGAGGTTCATTGATACAGGTTGAACCTAATATGAGTCTTAGCGGCGCCAATGCAGACTGGTGGTTACCCATTCGACCACAAACGGAAAGCTGGCTGGCACTGGGACTGGCCAATATTCTTGCCAAAGACAGCAAAGTCCGTTTATCTGAATCAATGATAAAATCTCTGGCCAGTTATGATGTAAATACAGTAAGCAAAATCACGGATGTCCCCATCAACAGTATTCAACGTCTGGCCAAAGCGCTGCGCAAGCGTAGCCCGAGTTTGATATTGGTCGGTGGCACCGCAGAAGGACAAACTGAAGGTAGCCAAATGGTATTTGCCGGCTGGTTACTTAATTATATGCTGGGCAATATTGGCCAGACCATCCAACCTGGCAACCATTCGCCTTATGACAATCTGCAAACACAACGTGGCAGTACAAGCGCTTTGCAATCATTAAGTAAGCGCATGGACGATATCGAAACCCTGTTTATTTTTCAGAGCAATCCAATATATAGCGCACCTGATTTTGCTAAATTAAATACAGGCTTCTCCACTGTCAGCAATAAAGTGGTCTTTGCAAACACGCTGGATGAAACCGCACAACTGGCCAATCTGCTCATTCCACTGCGCTCATCCCTTGAAGAATGGGGTAGCCAGATGCCCGCCTACAGCCCGGAGCAAAACCTGTTGCAAATACAGCAGCCGATCATGCAACCTCTTTATGCTGAGCAAATATCCAGCGGTGATCTGTTACTTGAATGTCTTGCGAAACTGGATAAAAGTTATAAAAAGTGGCCGGATTTTTATACTTATCTACGCACAGATTTAAGCCGGTTACGCAAGGTTGCCCGACCAGCCAATCAACCCAATCCCTGGAAATTGCCCGCTACATTAGAGCCTCCAACCTACAAGCCGAGCACGCCTGAGCAAGCTTTTACCAGCAATGAACTGGATGAAGCATTTTGGGAACACACGGTTGCAGCCGGTCTGCTGCAAGTGCCTGCGAAATCTCAGAAATTCAAAATCAATCTACAAACACCGGACATTAAGCAAGTAGAAGCTAATTCGGAATATCCTTTTACACTCATCCCCTCTCCTCGATTAGGATTGTATGACGGGCGGCATGCTAACTTACCCTGGATACAGGAAATGCCTGATCAGATCACAACAATTGTCTGGGATAGCTGGGCCGAAATACATCCCGAAACAGCAGCGCGCCTGAAAATAAAAACAGGCGATATCGTTAAAATTAGTTCGGCTTCGGGCAGCATTCGGGTCAAAGTTTTCGAATTCAATGGTATTCATCCTGAGGCGATCGCGGTCCCCATGGGACAAGGGCATAGTGTGGGTCGTTATGCCGCAGGCGTAGGTGTTAACCCCTTAAAAATTCTTAATCCCCTTTTTGATCGTGTTTCAGGCGAACTCGCTCTGTATGCCACCCGGGTAGAAATTAAAGCCAGCGGAGAACAAAACGCGATCGTTAAACTGGCACCTACGGATTCACAACATAAACGTCGTCTGGTACGCACCATCCCGGCAGACTCATTTAACCGCAACGAGGGCTAAACATGACAATTAGACGCATGATTGAAAACTGGACCGCCTTTCGTAAAAGCGGACAGGTAGGCGATGAATATTATGATCACAAAGATTATCGCTGGGGTATGGTCATCGATCTCAATAGTTGTATTGGTTGCAATGCCTGTGTCACAGCCTGTTATGCGGAAAACAATTTAGCCGTTGTCGGACGCGAACGCTTTGGTCGCGGACTGGGTATGCACTGGATGCGTATTGAACGTTACTGGCACACGGGTGAAAAAGGCGAAGTAGAAACACGTTATCCCGAGCAAGGCGCACAGTATATTCCGATGATGTGCCAGCAGTGTGAACATGCAACCTGTGAACCGGTGTGTCCGGTCGCCGCCACCTATCACACCCCCGACGGACTCAATGCGCAAGTGTATAACCGTTGTATTGGCTCACGTTATTGTTCCAATAACTGTCCCTACAAAGTGCGTTATTTCAATTTTTATTCCTACTATAAAAACTGGCCTTCTCCTTTGGAGCAACAACTAAACCCGGATATTAGCGTACGCGACAAAGGTGTCATGGAAAAATGCACGTTCTGTGTGCAACGCCTGCGACGTGGAAAAAATGAAGCTAAAAATGAAGAACGTCTGTTACGTGATGGTGAAGTACAAACTGCCTGCCAGCAGTCCTGCCCGACTCAGGCAATCAGCTTCGGCAATCTGTCTGACGAAAATAGCAAGGTCTCAAAACTCTGGCAAAAACATAACATGAGCTTTGGCCATAAAGAAAATGAAAAGCAGCCGAAAAACGAACGCGGCTATCGTGCTCTGGAAGAACTCAATACCGAACCCAGCGTAATGTATCTTGAACGTGTACGCGACGAGGATATATAAAAACAATGGAAGAAGAAATTCGCAAAGACATTAAATGGGCACAAATCAACCGTGATGTGCTCAGCAGCATGGAAGCACCGCGCAAAATCTATTGGGTCTTGATCGCTGTGTGTCTGTCTCTGGTCGCCGTTGGTGTGTATGCCGAAATTCATCAATACCGCACAGGGATGGGTGAAGCACAACTGAACCGTCCACAGATGTGGGGCTTTTATCTTGCTAATTTTATTTTTTGGGTAGGGGTCAGTCATGCAGGAACCTTACTTTCTGCCGCCCTGTTTTTGACCAACACAGAGTGGCGTCGTCCTGTCTACCGTTCAGCCGAAGCCATGACCAGTGTTGCCTTACTCACTGCGGCTATTTTCCCTGTTATTCATCTGGGTCGGGTATGGGATTTTTACTGGGTACTTCCTTACGCTAACGAACGGGGATTATGGCCAAATTTTCGCTCTCCATTATTGTGGGACATGGCCGCTATTTTTACTTATTTAACCTCATCCATGATGTTTTTGTACTACGGGATGATTCCCGATCTGGCTATTTCACGCGACAATGCCCGCGGCTGGCGCCGCCGCTTATACAGTTGGATGGCTTTGGGCTGGGTTGGCTCAGATCGTCAGTGGCGTAACTTCCGCAAAGGTTATCTATTGCTGGCCGCTTTTCTATTGCCACTGGCAGTATCAGTGCATTCTATCGTGGCCTCGGATTTTGCCATGTCCATTATGCCCGGCTGGCATGTCACTTCGTTGCCTCCCTATTTTGTTGCCGGTGCCTTGTATTCAGGCTGCGCGGCCATTATTACTTTATTTATTATTCTGCGGCATACCTTTCGTTATGAAGAATACCTGACCCTGCCGATCCTCGATAAACTGTGCAAGCTAACCTTCGCCATTGCCATGATTTGGGTTTATCTCAACCTGATTGAATTTGCATCGGCCTGGTACGGACACAACATGTATGAAAAAGAAGTACTCATCGAGAAAGCAACCGGACCCTATGCACCCTTCTGGTGGACGATGATCATACTGGGTTTCGGCCTGCCATTCGCACTCATCATCAAAAAGGTTCGCCGCAATCTGCTGGTGTTAACGGCTATCTCCATGTTGATCAATATCATCATGTGGCTGGAACGCTGGATGATCGTATCGCCTACGCTGGCCCGCAACCATGAACCGTATAGTTGGGGTTACCACTGGCCCGGTTGGGTAGAACTCAGTATCACACTGGCCAGCTTCGCCTGGTTCACTATGTTGTTTTTATTATTTGTGAAAATCTTCCCATCAATCTCCATGTATGAGGTTAAAGAAATGCTATACCACCGGCGCCAAGTCAGTGACCGACTGGTTCGTGAACCACCCGACAACATAGAATCCGAACCCGCTTAAGGAAGAATCAGCATGGATAATCGACATAGTATGTTTGCTTTGTTCAATAACTTTGAAGAAGTGCGTGAAGCCATTATTGAACTCAAGGTCATGGATTTACGCGAAGGTGGAGTTGAAGAAATGCTCATGAAATCACCTATTCCACATCCAGAACTCGAAGAGGTCATCGGTGCGCGGCCTGTTTATGTGCAACGATTTACTTTTGTTGGTGCCCTGCTCGGTTTGCTTGCTGGTTTTTTACTGACCGCAGCGCTGTCGCAGTCTATGTTTAGCGTGCAACCACAAGGTGGCAAACCGATCATTCCCATTCCCATGGATCTGGTGATTATGTATGAAGGAACAATCCTGTTCGGTGTGTTATTTACTGTGGTGGGCTTTCTAATCGGTGCACGTCTGCTGCACCGCACCAGTCCTTTATATAGCAGCAAGGTCAGTGAAGATCAGGTTGGCCTGTTACTGGAAGTAAAAGCATCTCATTATGAGAAAGTTAAAGAACTGTTATGGAAACACAAAGCTCAAGAAATTATAGAGGATGAAAACTAATGCGATACGGGTTATTAATCCTGGCTTTGCTTCCTGGCATGGTACACGCGTGGCCCTGGTCACGCGACATGATGAATCAACCGAGCATTAAACCTCAGGAAGGTAAAATGCCCGCCGCGCCTAAACGATCTGTCCCGGTGGACGGTTTACACACCAAAGTTAAAGATAGATTACATGCTTACAAACTGGCTAACCCGGTGACGGCCGATAAGAAATCCATTGCCCGAGGTAAACAATTTTATACTATTTTTTGTGCCACCTGCCACGGCGACAAAGGTAAGGGTGATGGCCCGGTTGGCAAAAAATTTCCTGTGCCACCAATGGATTTAACCAATAACTTTATTCAGAACGAAGCTTTTGATAACTGGATATTTAGCAATATCACCTTTGGTGGTCGCCTTATGCCCTCCTACCGAAATGATTTGTTGCCTAAGGAGCGCTGGGATGTCGTGAACTATATTAAACATGGCCTGGTAAAACCGGTGAAATCATCAGAACAAAAAGGAGCCAATAATGGAGTTCGGTAGCTGGTCGGTACTCATAGTGAGTTTTTTACTGGTCGTGTATATCGCTCAGGGTGGCATTGTTTTATCCGCCGTAGTGCATTTGTCACAAGCTTCCGGTGCACGCTGGCGTTATGACATTGCTCCTCATGCACATAAAACCGGCTTCCTGTTTCCGCTGGCTTTTGTTCTGTTACTTATTTTATTAGCCATGCCCGAAAAAACGTTTCCTTATTACGCAATGAAAGATATGCATCTCAATGCCTGGCACAATTATACTTTTCTGGTTTGGCGCGAAATTATCATGCTGTTACTGGTCACCGTTGTCAGCTTTGCCTATGTCTGCATCAATGAGCGCCACGATCGCAATCCCAATCCAAAAACTCAAAAGGCGCTTACTATTGCCGCGGCACTCATGCTTGTTACTTATACCTTGTACGGCACCTTGCTCTCCTGGGATTTTGAAATGACCCTCACTCCCGGCTGGCATAGCCCAATGTATGCTCCCTATTTTTTTGTTAGTAACTTCCACATGTATCTGGGTGTTTTAGTCTTCTCTGCTTACGCGCTTCGGCGTTTAAATGGTACACCGGTACTGACAGATAATACCTTTAATTATCTTGCACAAATGTTACTGGGCTTTACTCTGCTGTGGGTATACCTCTTTTATTTTCAATTTCTCACCATCTGGTATGGTAATTTGCCGGATGAAATAGGTCGTTTATATAGCATGATCTATATGGATTCTGATCAACGAAAAGGGGATGCACCATTATATGGTCTGTTCTGGTGGTTCATTGTGCTGAAATCATTTTTACCTTTTGCTTTTCTGATTTTCTCTTATGTCCGCTATTCAGCGGGAATGACCGCCCTGATCGGGCTGATAATTTTTACCGGTACCGCACTGGAACGTTACACCTGGATTGCCAGTAGTTACTCAACACACATTCCTTTAAGCACAATCTTTGACTGGCTGGTGGTAATAATAATTACTGCACTGGTACTCGCATCCTGGCGTGCAGGCCGATGGGCAGAACCGCGACTGTACCAGAAATTTTTAGGTAATAAATGAGGACTTATGATGAGTAAGCACATACATCAGTCCATTACATTACATGCTCAACAGAACAAATCTGCTGCTGGCGAATTATATAGCGAATATTTTAATAAAAAAGAACGTTGGCACAGAGCACTCCGGATACTGGCGATTATCTGGCTACTTGCTGCTTTCAGTTTACTGATCCCCCTGGTTCACTTTGTCCTCTCGCCACTGATGTTTATTGCGGGGCCACTGCTAGCCTGGCAACAATTCCGGCTCACACAACAAACCCTTGCTGCAGAAGGCAAGTGCCCGCTGTGTCATCAGCCCATTCGAATTGAATTAGATGCCCGCACTCAAATGCCCCACTGGAACGTATGTCCCAAATGTAACAAGCCTGTGCAACTGAAATTAATCGAAACTGCAGCAGTAAAAACCGGGACCAAACCAGCGCAACAATTTATCGCCATGACCTGTCTTACTCTGATCACACTTTGGCCTGGCTCACTGAGTGCAAAAGATTTTTATGATTATGCAGCGACCACCGGTAACATCGAACCGGTGGCCGAATCACCGCCGGTCAATCACAACTTGCTGGCACATGGCAGCTGGTTATATCAGTCTATGTGCCTGCGCTGTCATGGAACGGAAGGTGACGGTGAAGGTGCAGACTGGACCATTACCAAATTTAACCCAGAATTCTGGTTACCACGGAAGCCGCGTGACTTTATTGAAGCCATATTTAAAGTTCGCCAATCACCCAGTGGTTACCTGCCTTCTGATCGGGATTTATTTATCGCCATTTCCAGGGGACTGGTGCCCGATGAAGATATGCCTGCCTTTGCCTTTTTACCTGAACGCGATCGCTGGGCACTGGTGGCCTATATCAAAAGTTTTTCAGAACGCTGGGAAGAAGAAAAAGACGATCAGGAACCTGCCATTTCAATTGCACAGCCACCCATACCCGATGAGCAAATGCTGATCGCCGGACGTGAAGTTTACAAACAAATGAAATGTGCTAAATGCCACGGTGAACGGGGACTGGGTGACGGCCCCTCTGCTGCGAAACTCGAAGACGATAATGGTCTGCCTATGACACCACGCGATTTTACTGAAGCCGGAAAATTTGTTGGCGGCAGTGATCCCCAGGGAATTTACCAAACCTTTTCAACCGGCTTTGATGGCACACCCATGCCTTCCTTCGCCGATTTTCTTGAAGAAAAACAGCGCTGGCAACTGGTATGGTATGTGATGTCTTTACGCAAAGACTGGGATCTAAAAACAATACGCCAGATGATGCAGGCAAAAAATTAATCCCGTTAGAAAGTGGAGTTGGCCGATAAGCCGGGTTCTGTCGTGGACAGTCATTCATCTGAAACTATGTCACCAAGGAAGTGAACTATGCCCATTGCTGGAAAAAATCAAATTTCTCTTCATGCTACTACTACCACTGTATCTCACGCTGTGTGCGCTACGCTTTTTTATGTGGTGACGATAATGTCACAGGCCAAAACCATGAACATCGTCGAAGCTGGATTGAAGACAAGATACTTGGGCTCGCAGAAGTCTTTGTCCTGGATGTTTATGCTTACGCCATTATGTCAAATCACTCAGGCCGTTTGTGGGCAACCCAAGAAAAGACATGCCAAAAGGCTTACCCTTTCGATTAACGGATTATATTGAACTAGTCGAGTGGATGGGACGAATACTGCGAGATGATAAACGAGGCGTGATTAATGAAAACGTTCCCCCCATACTTGAACGGTTAAATATTAAAGCAAAACATTGGGTTTATATGACGCAGCATTTTGAAAGTCGTTTTAAAGCCTTAGTCGGCTCAGTGTTTAAACTTAAACTGGCCTGCGAGCAAATAGGGTTACGACGAACCCCGGGGCTTGCATCTTGTAAGAAATGTTTTCCTTAATAATTCAACAACACTATCAATTCACGCTATATAGCAACGTTATGTTGAGGGCAGTATTGGCTCTTAACAAATAAAATTACACATCAACTTATAATCTCATCACAACAATCCCTTAAATCTAACTGGCAAAAAGTATTTTGATTCGTTTTAGTTGAGTATGCTTTCTTAACTATCTATATTTAACATCAAAATAGTTACTTGATATGGGTGTCTTATTATTTACTCAGTCAACATTTTGCAACTATCAGGAATTTAATCTAGGACATCTCTCGATTATATTCTGCCGACCAGTTAATAAAATCATCGGTGGATAATGGCTTACTGTAGAAAAAGCCCTGTATGGCATCCACATTCAATAATACTAATTCATCCAGTATTGTTTGGTTTTCTACGCCTTCAGCCACAACCCGACAGTTTAGATTATGGCCTAACTCTATAATTGTTTTAACAATAGCCTTATCACTGGACTTACTGTCCATATCAAAAATAAATGATCTATCTATTTTTAACGTATCAACGGGTATTTTTTTTAAATAATTAAGTGATGAGAAACCTGTACCAAAATCATCAATGGCAAGCTTCAATCCAATGTTATTGAGTTGTTCAAGAATTTTACCGACCCGGCTCAAATCATGCATCAATGAACTTTCGGTTATTTCCAGTTCTATTTTAG
>Ga0316207_10005330_pt1 | contig 10720 bp, 9 predicted proteins | sample 6weekpyrite_MG_FD_204943 | JGI IMG/M metagenome (GOLD analysis project Ga0316207, IMG submission 204943) | Microbial mat bacterial communities from mineral coupon in-situ incubated in ocean water Damariscotta River, Maine, United States -... | ecosystem: Environmental > Aquatic > Marine >...
CTGTTCTGCTGGTGTTAATTGTGCCGTGCTTGCTGCTATTTCATTAAGTGTGGCACAGCTAGTCACCATGTCTACTGCTTTATCCATATCTTGCTGCAAAAAATCGACCAATAACGGTTGAATCGCCACTGCTTCGTCAAGACGTTGATCATGCCCTGGAGAATAAGCACCGACAGAAATAAGATCCTTACTTTTTTCATAGGTTGAATATAACTTCTTAAAACGTCGCGCCGACTGCTGCTGCTGCTCAGACGTTATTTCTGTCATCGCTCGACTAATCGATGATTCAATATCAATTGCAGGGTAATGTCCGGAACCCGCTAGTTCACGCGATAACACAATATGCCCATCCAAAATCGCGCGTGATGCATCCGCGACCGGATCATTCTGATCATCACCTTCTGCAAGCACAGTATAAAAAGCAGTGATGGAACCACCACCCTTTTCACTATTACCTGCACGTTCAACTAATTTAGGCAATAATGCAAAAACGGAAGGCGGATAACCCTTAGTAGCCGGTGGCTCACCGATCGCCAGAGCTATTTCACGTTGCGCTTGTGCAAAACGTGTTAAAGAATCCATGAGTAGTAAAACATTTTTACCTTTATCTCTAAAATGTTCAGCAATACTGGTAGAAAGCATTGCGCCATGAATACGCATTAATGGTGGATGATCTGCAGGCGTTGCCACAACCACTGCTCGACGCATGCCTTCCGCACCTAAGGTGTTATCAATAAATTCTTTTACCTCTCGACCACGCTCACCGATCATGCCAACAACAATAATATCCGCAGTGGTATAACGCGTCATCATTCCAAGCAACACACTCTTACCAACACCACTACCTGCAAATAAGCCCATCCGTTGCCCACGACCCACCGTGAGTAAAGAGTTGATTGCTCGTACACCCACATCAAGGGGTTCCTCAATAGGATGTCGTAACATCGGGTTAATCATTTTACCTTCAAGCGACACACTTTCAGTGCCTTCAATCGGACCTTTACCATCAAGTGGTTTACCTGCGCCATCAATCACACGGCCAAGAATCGCATCACTAATCGTGACGCCATGAACAGCATTTGTGGGAATAACACGTGCGCCGGGAACAAGCCCGCGAATATCATCTGTGGGCATGAGAAATAATTTATCACCGGAAAAGCCAACAACCTCGGCTTCTGCAGTCGAACCATTTGGCGCAATAATTTTACACACTGCGCCAATAGGTGCTTGGCAACCAACTGCTTCCAACGTCATACCAATCATTCGTGTTAATTTACCTTCAACAATAACAGGGATTGGCTTCTCAACCTCTTTTCGACAATTACCCAATGCTGAGGACCAGCCTTGGTGATATTTATTTTTCAGTGTCGCTGTCACTACGACGTTCTCCACCAAAAATACGCGCAATAATACCGGTAAGTCTCGCCTCAACACTAGCATCGACTTCGGAGGAATCTGTTGTTACTTTACAACCACCTCGACTTAAGATGGGATCTTCAACAATTTGCCAAGGCTGTTCACCATCAGATAATGACATGGCTTCACGTAATAATTGTGCATCCTCAGGGTTCATCAATATTTGAATATTAGTCATCCCTGCAGGTAATGCTGATATTGTTTCCTTAACAACGGCAACAATTTGCCCAGGGTCTGTTTTAAGTTCACGACGAATTAACATTTTCGCAATACTAATTGACAACTGCGTTAGCTGTTCGGTAACCGACTCATCCAATTCATCCAATGGTTTTTGTAAGAATCGCGCAATATTATTTAAACGCTGCGCTTGTTCCCTAATCTTAGCTTCACCATCCTTTATGCCTTTTTGAAAGCCTTGTGAATAACCTTCTTCAAAAGCCTGTTTCTGTAATGCCTCAATCGATTCCGCCGTAACAAGCCGTTGTCTCTCCTGTTCGGCAATATCTTTCGCCGTTGGCACTTGAACAGAAGGTGGATGCCATGCGGAGCATTCAACATCCGTACCATCGATAATAAACGGCTTAGGCGACGAACTCATCTGCACCACCTCCAAGAGAAATTTCACCTGATTCCGTTAAGCGTCGTGCAACAGCAATAATTTCTTTTTGACTCTCTTCAACTTCACTCAATCTAACTGGTCCTTTCGACTCTAAATCATCACGTAACATTTCACCGGCACGCTTCGACATATTCTTGAAGATTTTTTCCTTCAATGCCACGTCTGCGCCCTTTAATGCGGTTACTAAAATATCTGTTGAGATTTCACGCAATAACAACTGTATGCCTCGGTCATCAATTTCAACGATATTTGCAAAGACAAACATGTTATCCATGATCTTCTGGCTCATTTCTTCATTGACTTCTTTCATCTTATCCATGATTTCATTCTCAATAGATGTATCCATCAGATTAAGAATATTGGCTGCTGATTTAACACCACCAACGCTAGAAGATTTAATGCCACTTGTACCATCACCAGTGAACTGTTGTTCTAAAATATCATTAAGTTCGGCAATCGCATTCGGTTGAATACCATCAAGTGCGGCTATACGCATAACAATATCCATACGTACATTTTGTGCCATTTCTGCTAACACCTCAGCAGACTGATCACTATCAAGATATGAAAGAATAATCGCGATAATTTGAGGGTGTTCAAGTCGAATCATTTCCGCAACTTGACGCGCATCCATCCACTTTAACTGCTCGAGGCCTTTACTATTCTTGCCTAATAAAATTCGGTCAATAACGCCCGTCGCCTTATCAGACCCCAGCGCATTAACCAAGACTTTGCGAACATAGTCATCGTTGCCAACACCTAACGCCGTTTGATCCTCTGCAAGCGACACAAAGTCGGTTAAAACACTACCAACCTGTTGTTTCGATACCCCACTCAGTTCAGACATCGCCGTGCCGACTTTTTGAACTTCTTTCGGCCCCATATGTTTCAACACTTCAGAGGCACGCTCTTCCCCCAGCGACATTAAAAATATCGCGGCACGTTCCACTCCACTTAAATCAGAATTTTCATCCATCAGGATTTAGCCTCCATCCGTCGCGACCCAAGTTTTCATTACTTGAGCAACCGTACGCGGATCTTGATCAACCATTGCAACAGCAGACGCGATATTGGATTCATGCCCCTGTTGCTGTATTTGCTGTGCAGCTGCCTGAGGCGACAAGGTTACCTGAGCTGCATCTTCTTCTGTACCTTGTGTGACAGCGAGTTGTTGGTTTTGCTTATTAAATTCAACCCCTTTTGAAGCTAATTCCTTCATCACTGGTCGCAATACGCCAAATGCAAGTAGTAAGACGGCTAAACCACCTAACACTTGCTTTCCAAGCTCTAACACCCAGCTTTGTTCCCAAAGCGGTACTTCTGGTAATGCTTCAGGTTCTGGGGTAGGACTAAATGCAGCATTAATAACATTCACACTGTCACCACGACGAACATTAAAACCAACTGAATCTCGAACTAACTGGTTAAACCGTTGAATCTCTTCTTCAGTATAAGCGGTTGCACCGCCTTCACCTGACTGCTTATTGTCAATCAACACAGCAACCGATAAGCGTCGTATACCACCTGTCGCTAAACGAGTATGGCTAATTGTTTTGTCTAACTCGTAATTACGAGTTGATTGCAACATTTTATTGACCATCTCTGCAGTCGTTGCCGCTGTACCCGTTGACTCGCCAGCAACCGTTCCAGCCTCCGGCGGCTGGTTAGTCAATGCACCTGGTACACCAGATGGCCCAGATCCAGCTCCACGTGATTCACTACTTGTCTGCTCGCTTCTAATGGCAACTTGATCAGGGTTAAATAATTCCTGTGTCTTTTCAGTCACGGTGAAATCAATTTCCGCATTCACTTTTGCCCGAACACGTCCATCACCAACAATGGGGGACAATATACTTTCAATACGGTCTATATATGATTGTTCAATCTTATTTTTATATTCAAGCTGTTTAGTGCTGAACGCCATCGCTTCATCATGCTCACTCGTGAGCATTTTACCAATTTGGTCAACTACCGTTATCATGCTTGCTTCAAGTTCAGGGACACTTGAACTAATGAGTCCAACAATCGCCTGTACTTGCCCTTGCTCAAGATAACGACCAGGGTAAAGACCAACTGTTACCGATGCACTGGGTTTCTTTTTGTTTCGCACAAATACTGACTGTTTCGGAATAGCAAGGTGTACTCGTGCTGTTTGAATTGATTTTAAACTGGAAATAGTACGCGCCAACTCACCTTCTAATGCACGTTGGTAACGGATCGATTCAATGAATTGACTACTACCAAATGTGTCTTTGTTGTCCATTATTTCGAAACCAACACTACCACCTTCAGGTAAACCTTGGGCAGCAAGCATCATACGTGCTTCATGCATTGAATCACCCGCAACCCATATTCGGCCGCTATCATCATCAACTTTATATTCAAACCCACCAGCTTGAAGTGCCGCTGCAACTTGCGCCGAATCTTGACTTGATACATCACTGTAAAGCAAACGGTAACTTGGCGTTTGCGACCACATCACAATGGCCACACCAACCGCCACACTTGCGGCAAGGCCAATAAGCAAACCTAATTGCCTTAAGATAGGCAGACCACCTAGACCAGTGAATTGATTACCTACATTTTCTGCTTGTACAAGTGCCATATCGCTATATTCCAATCATTATTTATTAAACAGGCATGTTCATTACGTCTTGATATGCCGTAATCAATTTATTTCTTACTTGAACCATGGCCTGAAATGAAACGCTTGCTTTTTGCGCTGCAACCATTACTTCAGACAAAGCAACATCTTTATCTCCACTTTGAAAAGCAGTTGATAATGCACCTGATGCTTTCTGCGTTTCATTAACCTTATCAATCGATGCTTTCAACATGCTTGAAAAATCAGGCAAATCATTTTGCGCCGGTTTAGCTCCTTGACCACCTTGAGCGGCTTGAGCCAAACCACGCATTTGCGCCAACAATTGATTTACATTAACGTCATTCATTCTTATCGACCTCTTATATCAAGCAATGATTAACCTGGAAAAACAACGCCAGCTTCACGCATACGTGCCAACTTATAGCGCAGTGTTCGCGGACTAATCCCTAAGGTATCTGCTGCTACTTTTCGGTTACCCATACAATTTTTTAACACATCAATAATTTTACTGTGCTCCGCACGACGCAAATCATTATCCAATGTTTCTTTACTATTTGATTCAACAGCAACACTTGCTTGCTCGCTTACCATATTGGGCTGCCTGGCAACGGCAACTGGCGCACTTTCTTGTTCATACATAATATCGTCTGCTTCAACCACACCATCCTTTTGTAGAATCAATGCACGCTGTAAAACATTATCCAATTCACGTACATTTCCAGGCCAAGTATGTTCATTTAAACGTGCACCCGCTTCTGCTGTTATTTTAGGTATCGCCACACCTGCTTTCATCGCATGGCGTGTTAATAACTGTTCTGCGATAGGTACGATATCCTCTTGGCGTGCTCGTAATGGCGGTAACTCAAGTGGGAAAACATTTAATCGGTAATAAAGATCTTCACGGAAATTACCCGCATCAACTTCAGCACGCATAGCGCGGTTCGATGTTGCTAAAACGCGTACATCCAGTGAAATCAATTCACTACCACCTAATCTTTCCACTTCACGCTCTTGCAATACACGTAATAGTTTTGCTTGCAAGCCTTTATCCATTTCTGATATTTCATCTAGTAATAATGTGCCACCTTGCGCCTGTTCAAATTTACCAACACTTGCCTTATAAGCACCTGTAAATGCACCTTTCTCGTAACCAAACAAAGTAGCTTCAAGCATATTCTCGGGGATCGCTGCACAATTAATAGCAACAAATGGTTTTTCGGAACGGGGAGAATTCTTATGGATATGGCGGGCTAATACTTCTTTACCAGTACCGCTTTCACCGGTAATCATGACGGTAGCATCACTATCTGCCACTTTCGCTGCGATACGTAAAACATGCCGCGTTACTTCAGAAACAGCAACAAAGTCACTACCGACCGTATCATTGCCAACATATTGCTCAACGGTATTCACCAATACTTCCGCATCAAATGGCTTAACTAAGTAATCAATGGCGCCTAGACGGATAGCCTCGACTGCTTTTTGTACATTGCCATGTGCTGTCATTAATAAAACGGGCAACTTGCTATATTGTTGTTTGATAGACTTGAGTAATGCATGACCATCCATCCGTTGCATCTGTACATCACTGACAACCATATCAACTTGTTCAGTTTTTAATACATCAATTGCCATGCGACCATCATTAGCGGCCAATGTTCTTAAACCAGCTAGTGAGAGTGTTTCGCAAAGTGCTTCTTGCAAGTCCTGATCATCTTCAACAACAAGTATGGTTGCTTGGTTCATTACGCTACCTCAATTCCCGCACTTTTATTTGTGCGATTCATTATCGTTTTAGTAAATTCTTCTGATGTTGCTTTGTGACGAGGAAGTATCATGCTAAAAGTACTACCAACGTTTTCGCTTGAATTAACGGTGATCGCACCATTGTGTGCATGTGCGACTGCCTTAACAACAGCAAGACCTAGTCCTGTACCACGACTACCTGTCGTAAAGAAAGGCTCAAATATTTTTTGTTGATTAACTTCTGAAATGCCAGGACCATTATCTTGTAAAGAAATAACGACCATCGGTAAGCCATCATGATGAATAGATGATGCCTTTAATTTAAGTTCAACTTTATTACCACCGGCATTCAACGCATTGCTAACAAGATTCTGAAATGCGCCTAATAATGCTTCTCGTGTTCCCAATACATACATATCATTATCATCACACTCTACCTCCATGACGGCATCATATTGATTACACTGCATTTCCATCGACTGTTTAATTTCAGCGAGAAACTCACTGGCAATAATACGCTCGCCACCGGCACTACCACCCTTGGCAAACATCAGCATGTCATTAACCTGGTTTTCTAATTGTTGTAGGCTTGAACGAATTCGAGTGGTGAAGTGCACACGCTTTTCTTTTTCGACTTCTTTGCCTAACAGATGTGAGCTATACAACAAAGCAGAAGAAAGTGGTGTACGGATCTGGTGAGCCAATGAAGCCGCCATTTCACCCATATCAGAAAGACGCTTACTACGATTCAAGTTATCTTGTAATGCACGTGTTTCTGTCACGTCTTGCAGCAATAAAATTTGTCCTGGTTCAGAACCCAGTGCTTGAGTAGAAAGATTGACCTTGCGACCATCACGTAATGAGATGTCATGCCCATCATCACCTTGGGGAGCAAACGCACGATGAATAACATCAATCCAAGCTAAACCAACCAGTGGAGATCCCAATAAATCAATCGCGGCAGGATTACATTCAATCACAATACCATCGTTATCTAAGACAACGACACCGGCAGGTAATGCTTTCAACAAACTTTGGAGTCGATCCGCAACGCGTTCTTTCTCTGTTAATTCTCGTAAACGGTCATTATTGGCAGTGGCAAGCTCCTGATCCAAATGCACAACCTTACTTTCAAGCACGCGATAAGAATCAGCGAGCTGTTGCGACATTTCATTAAAAGCCTCAAAGGCATCTTGCAGATTTGCATGCTGTGACGATAGTGCTTGTTGAGTCATTGTTTCTTGTGCCTGTTCTGTGACGATTACGTTCGTTACAAAACAAGGAGCAAGAAGCGTGCCTGATTAGGCGAATTGTTTTATTTCAATGACTTATAAACAGAGAGGCAAAAAGAAACAGGTAATATGTCAGAAATTCGACACGTCATCATTGCGTTGTAAGCCATGCTTACGTAATTTTTCAACTAATGTGGTACGACGCATATTTAAACGCTTCGCCGCGTGTGCAACGACGCCATTCGCTTCATCCAGGGCTTGTTTAATAAGACCATGTTCCAGCGATAATAAATGTTCTTTGAGATCAAAATTTTCTTTCGGCAACTGATTACTCGCATCACGATAACTATCCACAGGAAAATCGCCCGGCGCAGGATCCGCTTCAGTTTCCGGTATCGTAATACCCTGAATACGGAATTTCTCTGGTAAATCGGCTAAATCCACAACACCATATGGATGTAAAATAACCAATCGCTCAACTAGATTTGCAAGCTCGCGTACATTACCTGGCCAATGATACTGACAAAGTGAAATAATCGCTGCTGGGGTCAAGCGTACCGAACCTCGTTTTTCATTTTCAAAACGACTAATCAGCTCATTAATCAGTAATGGAATATCACTGTTTCTTTCCCGTAACGGCGGCATTTCAATTGGGAAAACATTCAAACGATAGAATAAATCTTCGCGGAAACTCCCGTCTTTAATCCTTTCTTCAAGATCACGATGGGTCGCGGCAATAATACGTACATCTGATTTAATACTCTTATTACTACCGACTCTTTCGAAAGTACGTTCTTGTAATACACGCAGCAATTTAACCTGCATCGTTAGGCTCATGTCGCCAATTTCATCTAAGAATAACGTGCCGCCCTCTGCCATTTCAAAGCGCCCTTGCCGAGCAGAAATCGCACCGGTAAACGCCCCCTTTTCATGCCCAAACAACTCACTTTCGAGTAGATCAGCCGGTATCGCACCACAATTAATCGGCACAAATGGTTTATCGCGCCGCTGAGAATTGTAATGTAAGTTGCGTGCAACAACTTCTTTACCGGTACCCGACTCCCCTAATATCAACACATTGGCTGAAGAACTGGCGACTTGCTCAACTAACTTACGTACATGACGAATAGCGCGGCTATTACCGACTAAGCTCCGAAAAAGTGTTGAGGTGCGACCCTCATCCGTCGCGCGCCGACTTTCGCGGTAAATTCGCGCTTTTTGTAGCATGCTACTTAACTGTGTATTTGATGCAGGAATAACAATACCGCCCAAAATACCTTCGGTAGATTCCAAACTCCCCACTTCTTGAAGCGCATCTTGATCACTCAACAGTAATACCGGAATATCTTCCTCTAAATCCCTTATTGCCGCGAGAATGTCATTTCTCACATCCTCACCACCACAATCACCCAACAAAATAGTTTGGATATTGGCAATCGATTTCGTTTCATCTTGCCACGCACTTGAAGAACAACTAACAACATCACTTTGCTCAAGAAAGGTAAATATAACCATAAGGTCACTAATGCGTTGCGCATTGTCATCAATGATCAATATTCTGCTAGTCATCATAAGGTCTTAAATCCCTAAATAGATTTGGCTCATTTATTGTTGTTTTTTTGACGCTTGGCGCCTGAGGGATAAGTAAAGCAGCTGCATCGTAATATGTCAAAATATTGTCATCTTAAATGCGTAAACAATTGTAACTTGCGCCATTTATTAGGCATATTGATAGATACCACGCTGCAAATATAGCTTTTTTATAACATTGTGCTAAATGCCATATTACTGACACAAAATGGCTTACTCGCGATTGCTGCTCAATAAACAATCAAATAAGGAAGGGGGATGTATTTCGCTAGGTTTTCTTTGAGTTTGCAATGGCTCGACGGTGATGTAAAAAAATAAATTTTTCGAGCAGCTGTTGGAACTCATCTGCTTGTGGCTCCAACTCAACAATACACTCTTGGCCGACAACAGATTTAACGTGGCCTCTTAGTCGTAACGGTTTAGGATATAAATCATGTAAATAGATACTAATATCTAGCTGCGTATTGAGTGCCGGTAATGCAGAGAGTTCATTCCAACTAATTTCATGTGCACCAAGCCGCACTGCTTTGCTACTTGGTATCTCAATCGTCGCTCGTAATAATTCTGAGACCATCTGCAAAGTTAGATCAACTTTTCGCTCAAGGGCAGAAATCGCGGTTAGTTCTTCACTATGCTCCGAGCTGTGGTGTTCACTCAAATTCAGAATCAGCTGCAAACATTGTTCGTTCTCAATAGAAAAACTTGTTAAGGAAGCATCACCAGATTCAGACCATGTTAATGGCACATTAGCCTTATATGCTAATGCGTCACCGAAATCATCCCTGTCATTGGTTTGTTCGCTCATAGTATAACTATAGCAAAAATAAAATAGTGTGATTTAAAGTTTGAGCGACGGGCTTATGCTGCCGTGTTCGCTGCATAAGCTTGCTCAACACGTTTTCCACGATGCAAGCTTTTTAACTCAGCGGCAGTATCATCGCGCATTATTTGGCTATATTGAAGGATTTGTTTTTCTATCGCATGTAAAACATGAATTCGATCACGGAGTAATTCTGTATCGAGTGTTGGCGCAATATCTGTAAAGTAGCTTTTTAAAACAGGTTCACGTAATTGATTTAACTCAATGAGAAGCTGCCAATCAGATTCCTTAGCCGCATCTAACATGTTCCCCATCATTTCTAATAGTCGCACCCAATCTACATCTGAACTGTAGTTGGTGTTAGGCATTAGCCGCTGCTGCCTTCTTTTGTTGCGCTTCTTCAAGTGCAAGTGCTTCTTGAGCGATACCATCCCAACCTGCTTTAATTTCGCGAAGCAATCCTAATACTTCATCTAATGCTGCACTATCGTTGTTTATGTTCGCTTGCAACAAACGTTGCCCCATGTATTCATATAGTGCATCAAGGTTATCAACTAGTTCGCCACCGACATTTTTGTCTAAACTAACGCGTAGACCATCAATAATACTAATCGCCCAACCAATTTGTTCGCCCTTTTGACGTATATCACCTCGTTCCATAAATCCTTTTGCAGCCGATATTTTTTCTAATG
>Ga0316207_10005331_pt1 | contig 10715 bp, 11 predicted proteins | sample 6weekpyrite_MG_FD_204943 | JGI IMG/M metagenome (GOLD analysis project Ga0316207, IMG submission 204943) | Microbial mat bacterial communities from mineral coupon in-situ incubated in ocean water Damariscotta River, Maine, United States -... | ecosystem: Environmental > Aquatic > Marine >...
ACGATTAACCGCTTCTGCAGTAAAAAGAAATAGATGAAAAAGGATAAGGGTAAAAATATGAATATGAACTCGTAGCTGTTGAATAAAATTTATTGGCCTTTGACTTGTTTTAGAAATTAATTATGCTTGACTAAGTCTTTCATATATATTGCCAAAAATGTTTTTTGGTTTTATAGATGTGCTATTTTAGCATACTCTACTTTGAAGTTAGTAATTATAAAAGTATTCATTTTTATAGATTTAAAGATAAACAGGACAGTTTTTATCTAGTTGTTAGATGTTATTAGATATAACTTTCGAACTTTTGTATATTGGATATAAATGAATTTCGAAATTTTTAAAATGAATATTGAAAAGTTGCAATTCTTGCTTCTTGTTCTTATTGCTACAGTTCTACCGTATTGGAACTTATATAGCTACTTATTTAGCCACCTGGTTATTATTTTATTTATCAGTATATTAATTACAAATAACTCAAATGCAATATTATTTTTGAAAAATAAAACCATCCTTTCTCTTTCTGGTTTTATAGTTTTTACTTATGTGTCTTTTCTTTGGTCTCCAGCAGAAAATGTTTTCAATGAAGAATATTTCCAAAACTTTGATCGATTTAAATATTATTTTTTATTAATACCGGGTATTTACTTTTCTTCTTTAACACTTGTAAAAATAGAGAGACTTCTTCTTGTTATGGCATTAGCATCAAGTTATACTGCCATAATATATTATTTAAACGCTTTTAGTATCACAAGTATTTATAGCTTTCAGTTTTCCGGAAACTCAGAGTTTTTTATGCATTATCTTGTACAAAACTTTTTTTTATTAACAAGTAGTATTTACTTTTATGTTAAAAGTTTTGATGAATTTAAGAAAAAAGAACATAAGAAAATGTTTGTATTTATATTATTAACACTTTTCTTTGTAATAAGTATGTTTATTGACCCAAAAACTACTGGTAGATTAATGCTGGTGGCTTTTATACCCGTTTTTATTCTTATACCGCTTTTATATATGAAAAAGTGGAATGCAATTTTAGCCTTTATCTTATCAATCTTTATTTCTGGTGTTTTTGTATTGAATAATGAGAAAATTCAACATGGTCTTGATGTAGTTGAAGTAGCAATAAGTGAGGGTAAATATACTGGTTCGTGGGGACATAGACTGGGGTTTTCTATTGTAGGTTATAAAATATTTAAAGAAAACCCTATCATTGGGCGTGGTATTAGTGATACATACCCTCAGGTATTGAAATTTGCAAAAGAAAACCCTGTATATTTCATTGGAGATGGTAATAGGCATTTTCATAATGAACACATAAACCTTTTAGTGCAGGTTGGGTTAGTAGGGTATTCACTATTTCTTCTTTTTATATATAAGCTTTTTCAAATTAATTTGAAAAATAAGACAATAAAGTATTTAAATATTTCGTTTATAATAATGTTTTTAGTGCTTATGCTTGGCGAACATTACTTGTGGTTTAAAACATGTACAGCTTATTTTTCTATGTGGGTTGGTATAGTACTTCTTTATCAAAAAAAAGAAAAAGAAAGTTTAGAAAGTACAGGGAAATAAATGCTGTTAATTGTCTTTGTCCATTATAGCGCTTCAGGTAATTTAGAAAAATATGTTAAATATTATGTTGATGAACTTCTCAAGATTGAGGAGGAAAAAGAATTTGTTTTTGTTTCTACCTCCTTACTTGCTTTGGATGATAAGAAAATATTAATGGACAAGGGTATTAAAGTTATTGAAAGAGAGAATGTAGGGTATGATTTTTATAGCTATAAAGTGGGCATTAAAAGTGTAGATCTATCTAAGTTTTCATCTGTCTTAATTTGTAATGATAGTGTTTTTGGACCTTTGTATGATATCAATGAGATATATCAAAAGTTACAAAGTAATGAGAATGATATTGTAGGTATGACTCAAAGCTATGAAAAACAGTATCACCTTCAAAGTTATTTTCTTTTATTTAAACAAAAAGCATGTCAAAGTGATCTATTTAATGAGTTTTGGAACAGGGTTGAAATCCTTAACAACAAAGATGAAATTATACAGAAGTATGAGATTGGTTTAAGTCAAGAATTCTTAAGAAATGGTTATAGCATAGGTGCTTATTGCAATATGACAACGACATGCATAGATATGGTTTTACATTCAGAACAAAAGCTTAAAGCCATTAAACGATGTATAAAGTATTTTTTTAGAGGTAAGCTTAAGCAAATTAAAGCACTTAATATAACACATTATTTATGGGAATATATCATAGTAAAAAAGAAGTTTCCATTTATAAAACGTGAACTAATTGATAAGAATCCGCAAAAATTAAATATCGCCCATATAGACACGGTTATTAAAGAATATACACAATACCCTGTTGAACTGTTTCAAAGAGAATAAGAAAAACTATTTTAATAATGATCTTAGATTATATTTAATAACAAGACGAAGAATATCTATAGCTTTTATGAGATTAAAATTTAGTTTTTGACTTTTAATAAGTAGTTCAGTCCCTTTCTTAGGATCTTCCCCCTTAAGCATTACCTTTCCAATATCATAGGCTTCTTTTGAAATAAAAGTATTTTGGATTTTTTCAGGAGTGTATTTTCGTATAACTTCTTCAAGCATTATGAACATTTTATAGTTATTTTTATGCATATTATTTTCGTGAAATCTATATTTAACCATATCTAGATCTAGAAATACGTGCTGAAGTTGTTTTTTGTTTAAGTACTCGAAAATTTTAATATTTAAAGGCCAGTCATCAAGCATAAGGGTCTCATCCCAACCATGAATACCATCAAGCAGAGATTTTTCATAAATTGCACACTGTGTTAAAAGTGGACGCGGTACTTCTAAGCGCAGTCTTTTTTCAATTTCTTCTGGATTTAAAGCAAGTAGATCTTGAATTTTAGAATGATGCATTTTTTCAAAGAGTTGTTCTCCCTTGAATTCCCTTGCATTGGCATAAATAACTTTTAGGTCTTCATTCTTTTCAAGTGTATTAAGCAAGCTTGAAAAAACATTTGGAAAGTATTGGTCATCTGAACCAATTAATGAGATGTATTTACCTTTTGCTTTAGCTAAACATCTGTTTAGTGTTTTGACAATACCTGCATTTTCTTGAGTAGATATATGCATTGGAACAGGTGAAGAGTCTTGCAAAGTTTTTAATACTTCAAAACTTTTATCACTTGAGCCATCATCAATAACTATGATCTCCATGTCAGAAATATTTTGTGCCCAAATACTTTTAATGGTGTCGGTAATAAATGCTTCGTGATTATAACAAGGTATAAGTGTGCTTAATAGAGGCTGCGCCATTAGTTATTCTCGTACTGATTAATAATATCTACAATTTTTTGTGCTTGTTGTAGGCTTAAAACAGGACTCATGGGTAAGCTTAGCACTTCATTATGGATTTTTTCTGTGATTTCAAAGTTTAGGTGATTCCACTCTTTATAAGCTTCTTGTTTATGTGGCGCAATAGGATAATGGATCATAGATTGTATACCATTGTCTAAAAGGTGTTTTTGAAGGCTTTGTCTATCGTCTGTTCTAATGACAAAAAGATGCCATACATGAGCATTTTTATTTTCAACTGTTGGTAAAATAATATTTTTATTCTTTATCTTACTTAAATACAGCTCTGCAATGCTTCTTCGTTTTTTTGTGTCTTCATCTAAATGTCTTAGTTTAACACTTAAAAAGGCAGCCTGAAGCTCATCTAAACGTGAATTAACGCCTTTATAAAGGTTCTCATATTTTGTATGACTTCCATAGTTTCCTATAGCACGGATGGTATCCGCGAGTGCTTTGTCATTAGTTGTTACTGCTCCGCCATCACCTAAGGCTCCAAGATTTTTTCCAGGATAAAAGCTAAAACCAGACGCATCTGCCAGATTCCCTGTTTTTTTACCTTGGTATATCGCTCCATGTGCTTGGGCTGAATCTTCAATAACTTTTAGTTTGTATTTTTTAGCAATATTATTTATGGATTGCATATCGGCTGTTTGGCCATATAGGTGTACAGCCATTATTGCTTTTGTTTTAGTAGTGATTTTGTCTTCAATTTGTGAAGGGTCTATATTGTACGTATGGATATTGGGCTCAACTAAAACAGGGATGAGCTTGTTTTGGGAGATAGCTAAAATGGAAGCGATATAGGTGTTGGCTGGAACAATTACTTCATCCCCATCGGTGAGTACGCCTAACTCTTTGTAGGCATTGAAAATTAAAGTTAAGGCATCTAAGCCATTAGCAACACCTATACAATGCTTTGTTCCACAGAAGTCTTTAAACTCTTCTTCAAAGTTTTTACATGCATTGCCATGTATATACCAACCACTTTTGATGACGTTAGTAGAAGCTTCAATGAGCTCTTTTTCATAGCGTGAATTTAAAAGTTTTAAGTCTAAAAAAGGGATCATTGTTTTTCCAAAGAGATGATTTTGTTATCAAGAGTGAACTGTTTAGAACATGTTTCACATTTTAAGTTTATGTTTAATTTAACACCACAGTCACAAACATAGCTTTTAAAGGTAGCTGGATTTCCATAAACTAAAGTATTGTTTTTAATATCTTTAGTCACAACGCTTCCTGCACCAATCATAGCACTTTTCCCGATAGAAATCCCACCTACAATGGTACTGTTCGCACCAATAGAAGCATTTTCTTGAACCACTGTTTTCAAGAAGGAGCTAGGATACTGTTTGGAACGAGGTGAAAGGTCATTAGTAAAGGTCACATTTGGCCCTATAAAAACATTATTTTGTAAATGTATACCGTCCCAAATTTGTACGCCACTCTTAATGGTTACATTGTCTCCAATGACTACATCATTCTCAATGAGACATTGGGCATTAATATTACAGTTTTTTCCTATTTTGGCATTTTTAAGAACAACACAAAATTGCCAAATATAGGTATCTTCTCCAATGGTTTTACTTTGTACGTCTGAACTTGTATGTATCAAGAATTAACCTCTTCTAAGAAATTATCATAATCTCTAATATAATCATCCTCATTATAATATTCGCTTGCTAAGACTACTAAGACACAGTCTTTAGAAAAATCATACATTTCTCTCCACAAAAGCCCTTCAATTAAGAGCCCTTGATTGGGAGAGTCTAAGGTGTGATCTACTTTTTCTTTTCCATTATCAATTAAAAACTTACAACTTCCACTGACACAAATAGCCAATTGTTTAAGATTTTTATGGGCGTGGTAACCTCGCCGAATCTTTTCTTTTGTACCAAATATATAATAGACACGTTTGATATCAAAAGGGGTGTTATGGTTTTCTTCTAAGGCAATTAACGAACCCCTGTCATCTCCCATAATATTAAAGTCTATCATTTTTGCAGTCATAAATACCTCGATTTTATTTTTATATTCTACAATAATAGGCGTTATAAAAGGCTTAGAAGCCTGTATAAAGTTTATCTTGTTGTTTAAAATAGTTTTCTATATTATTTTTGTTTACAATAGTTGCAGGTGTGTACTTTTTCATTTTTTTGTTAGCAGATGAGATGTTTTTTGCAATTACTTTACCTACAAAAGGATAAAAATGATGTAAGTCTGGATAGTTACGAGGATTTACGGTAATCTTATTAATACCCATAAAGTTATGTACTTCTGAAAAAACATCTATGGTAGCTCTCATCCAGTTTTTATAGTGAATGTAATTTCCTTGTTTGATTAAAAGTGAAAATAACGTTTTTGAAATAGGTGTTGTGAATATTATAAATTTTGTTTTTGGATTAGCTTTTTTAAGTTCCAAAAATAATTGTTTCAGATTCATATCATAGATGTAATCTTTGCCATATATGGTATTTTTATATTTATTGTACTGAAGAATACTTACATGCTTTTTCCTCTCGGGCGAGACTAGAATTGTGTTTTTAATATTATCACGTGTATAGTCAATAGTAGATGCTTCTTCCTGATGTTTCAGGTTTTCTCTTGACTTTTGAAAGGTGTCAAAACTTATTAATGATTTATACCTATATAATAGTTCTTTTGCCCGGTTTAGATAGGAATTTGGTGTTTTGTTTTGGACGATTTTTTTTTGCGTCAAATATTTATTGCTTGCCCAAAAATCTAAGCCTATAATAATGTACTTAAACTCTTCATTTTTGATTTTTTTTGCTATTTCAATCCACTCTTTGTATTCGTAAGGTGTCATATCAGCACTTGCAAGGTTAAAAACTTTCATTCCATTAAAATCTGCCTGATTAATATAGGTACTACGACTGCTACCTAAAAGTAGAGCATCATATTTTTTTAATCCATTAAAGTACATCTTATTAGTTTTTAATTGCCTCTCATTGAAACCTACTTGATTTTGATTATATGCATGGGAATGAGAAAAGGTCCATAGAGGATCCATCCAATAGTTAAATATGACAATAGGAAGTGCTAATATAAGCGTGAGAGAGAAAAAATAAAATAACCATGTTCTTGGATGCATATACACTCCTGTACCTTAAAAGTTAAAATAAAGAAATTCTGATATATCTGAAAATGAAAAGATTGATATAAAAAATAAAACACTAGTGAAAATAAAACTAGTTTTGGAAAAATCAAGATTTTTTTTAAGAATAATACTATTATGTAAAACTAAAGTGATAAGAAAGGCTAAAGTCAAATAATTCAAGACCTTCGAACCATCCCCAATATGTTCAGTAACCCTAGCAAAGACAACACCATACTCACCTAAAAAAGAGAGTTTAGTAGAGAATTTATCAGCAAGGACGATTTCCCCAGAGAACATAGCAGTAAGGACTTTAATAGCGTCATTCCATTCCTTAGCACGAAAGAAGACCCAAGCGATATTGATAAAGTTAAAGGTAATAAACCAAGCCAATACCTTAGGCATAGTGAAACCAAGTTGCTTCCAAAGTCTGTGAATGGCTAAAGCGATTCCATGCATCAATCCCCAGAATACAAATGTCCAACCGGCACCATGCCAGATACCACCAAGAATAAAGGTAGCGATCAGATTGGTATAGGTCCTAAAAGGACCCTTTCTATTTCCACCCAGTGGAATATAGATGTAGTCTCTAAGAAAACGAGAAAGCGTAATATGCCACCTTCTCCAAAAGTCTTGAATATCTAAGGCCTTATAGGGAGAGTTAAAGTTAATAGGTAACTTGATGTTAAAGAGTAAGGCTGCACCAATAGCCATATCGGTATAACCACTAAAGTCAAAGTACAACTGAAAAGTATAAGATAATGAAGTAGCCCAAGCCTCGATCATATTTAAAGTAGGAGCCACATCAAATCCAGCAGTTGCCCATGTAGAAAAGGTATCAGCAATCACCACCTTCTTAAACAGACCAATAGAGAAGATAAAGATACCTGTAGCAATATTCTTATAGTTCTTAACTAGATTCCACTTAGAAGCAAACTGAGGCATCATCTCAGCATGATGCACAATAGGACCAGCAATAAGCTGAGGAAAGAAGGTGACAAAGAGGGCATAGTTTAAAAAGTCATACTCAGCTGTCTCAGCCCTATACGAATCAACAAGATAAGCGATCTGTTGAAAGGTAAAGAAAGAGATAGCTAAAGGTAGGGCTAGATGTAATAAAGGAACACTTCCATCAAATGCAAGATTGAAGTTCTCTAAAAAGAAATTAGTGTATTTAAAATACCCCAGTAAAGATAAGTTAGCCACAATACCAAAGGTCAATAAAGACTTCTTGTGAACACGTACTTTTTTAAAGTTCTCATTAAGAGAATTACCTACCACATAGTTAAATAACATAGACGTCAGGATAATAGGTAGATAAGCTACATTCCACCATGAATAAAAGAATAAAGATGCAAAGACTAAAAAGCCTTTAGCCCCTGTGATCAATCGCTTCTCTAATAAAAAGAAATAGATGAAAAATGATAATGGTAAAAATATAAATATAAACTCGTAGCTGTTGAATAAAATTTACTTACCTTTAAAAAATGCTTTAATTTTTCTTCGTCTTAGTACATGCTCTTTAAGCTTTGTGTCATGAAAAATAATCTCATTAATAGATTTTTGTTCTTCTAGATTTGCAAGTAAAGCATACTCCTTGGCTATTGTGGTAAGGTCTTCTTCATTAAACCAAAATTTATTAAAATTTTCTAAACCTTCATAATCCTCAATATCTCTAAATTCCATTCTGTTAATATCAACAAGAGAAAAGTCATAGCCATCAGCTCTACGATTAATTAAAATGTTTCCACCTGAGTAATCAACATGCCAAACCCCTTTTTTATGAATTTCATAACTAAAGGCAGTAAAGGCTTTTAAGATATTATCTTTATCTTCAGGAGGGGTGTCACGGATCTCTGCCATGGTGAGTTCATATTCAAACTTTTTAGAAAGAAAATAACTCTCTTTAAAAAATCCATTTCTATAAAACTCTATAAACCCAATAGGTTCAGGTGTGTTGACCCCAAGTTCTTTAAGACGTACAGCATTAAAAAAAGATTTATAGGCTTTTGATTTTCGTATATAGGCATAAGCGAATTGATTAATGGCATTAGGGATGCGAAAGGCTTTAACGACTACATCAATGCCATTGATTGGAATGACTTTTAAAACATTTCGTGCCTGATGTATGCTATTGTCATTATTGGAGAAGATGTCTTTAATATTAAACAGATCTTCTTTGAAGTTTGTAAAACCTTGAGCAAGCTTGTATTTTTCCATTAATATTGGGACCTTGTATACTGTTTTTGATGCCAATTCCAAGCCGTAGATATAATGCTTTGTAAATCAGGATATTGTGGCTTCCAACCTAAGACCTCTTTTGCTTTCTTGGCAGAACCGATTAAGATAGCAGGATCTCCTGTACGTCTAGGTTCTGCTATAGCTTTAATATCTTTTTGTGTGACACTTGCAGCACAGTCTATAACCTCTTGTACGGAATATCCTTCACCATTTCCAAGGTTGAAAACAGTTGAGTCTCCTCCCTTTTCTAAATACTCTAAAGCTAGGATATGGGCATTAGCTAAATCAGTAACATGGATATAGTCTCGTACGGCGGTACCGTCTTTGGTATCATAGTCTGTTCCAAAGATCTTAATATCTTCTCGTTTGCCAATTGCAGCATCTAGTACTAAGGGTATGAGGTGTGTTTCAGGATCGTGATCTTCACCTATCTCACCTTCTATATCAGCCCCGGCTGCGTTAAAATAACGTAAAGCTACATAATCAAAATCATAAGCATGGCTATAATCATTTAAAATCTTTTCTACCATTAATTTGCTTTGGCCATAAGGATTGATTGGATTTTGAGGATGGGACTCAGTGATAGGGATCTCTATAGGATTCCCATAACTGGCACAGGTAGATGAGAAAATAAAGTTTTTAACCTTGAACTCCAGCATGATATTAAGAAGATTTAAGGTATTGGCTACATTGTTTTGATAATATTTTTTAGGATCAGTAACAGATTCTCCTACGTAAGCGAAGGCTGCAAAATGCATCACGGCCTTGATAGAATATTTTTTGAAGACAGAACGGATTTCTTCTTCATTATTAAGGTCGGCCTCAACAAATTCTCCCCATTTAACAGCTTCTTTATGCCCATAAATCAAGTTATCTAAAACAAGGGTCTGCTCACCTCGTTTAAAAAGCTCTTTATTAATATGAGAGCCTATATACCCCGCTCCTCCTACAATTAAAATCATATTTTCCTCTTTAAGTCGTCATGTGTTAAAATTATATAAATTATTTTATTATTAAGTTGATATCTATGCAAAAAAATATTACGGCCACGATTATAACATTAAACGAAGAAAAGCACATTAAAGCGGTGATTGAGTCCGCATTGACAGTATGCAGTGATGTTGTTGTTATTGACTCTTTTAGTACGGACAAGACCGTAGAAATAGCAAAGTCTTTAGGGGCTAAGATCGTGCAAAACAAGTTTCTTGGGGATGGCCCGCAAAGAATCTTGGGTGAACCCTTAGCGGATCATGATTGGATCTTAAGTATTGATGCGGATGAGAGGCTTGATGATAATGCCATTGAAGAGATATCTGCCTTAGATCTAGAAGCCACATCTTATGATGCATTTTCAATTAAAAGACGATCCTTTGTGGGAAAGAATGAGATCAAGCAATGGTACCCAGATCGGGTTATACGCTTATACAATAAGACAAAATGTACCTTCCCTACAGATAAAGAACATGGTGGAGACGCTGATACCAAGAACTATACTGAATTGAACTCAGATCTTTTACATTATTCTTTTCCAGATTTTGCGACCTTGGTAAGAAAGGCTGACCGTTTTGCCGTTAATCTTGCACATATCCGTTTTAATGAGGGAAAACGGGCTTCCTGGTATGATCCTTTTATTCATGGAATTGGGGCGTTTTTTAAGGGTATGATCTTCAAGGGTGGTATCTTTGGGGGGGCGGCCGAGTGGCATGTCGGTGTACAATCGGCCTATAACTCGTATATGAAGTATGTGATTATGTTGGAACTTCAAGAGAATGAGAAAAATGAGAAATAATAATCTCTTAGAACTCTGTCTATCCCCTGATCTTGGGGGACTTGAACTTTATATGATGCGAGCAGCTAAGGCCTTGAATGATGACTTTAATCTTATTTCGGTGATTAATGAAAAGGCTAAACTCCAAGAGTATTTTAAAGATACACAGTTTCAACATGAATCGATTAAGCGAAAGCGCTCTTTCTCTTTCACCGCGGCTAGAAAATTGGC
>Ga0316207_10005332_pt1 | contig 10712 bp, 9 predicted proteins | sample 6weekpyrite_MG_FD_204943 | JGI IMG/M metagenome (GOLD analysis project Ga0316207, IMG submission 204943) | Microbial mat bacterial communities from mineral coupon in-situ incubated in ocean water Damariscotta River, Maine, United States -... | ecosystem: Environmental > Aquatic > Marine >...
AATCATTATATCTGAGAGTTTATAATTTTTCCTTTTCGTAATAAAAGCGAGAGAAGATTGAATATAGGAGTGTCATTGTTCTCAATTAATTAATATAAGCCAAAATAAAATTACTTTCACACTATCCATGATAGCTGTAGATAACCAAGTTTAGATTGGGAACTTACAAATCTAGAAGCTTATTGTGACTTTGAAAATCTGCAGTTTTGATGTTTCAAATCTTATTAAGATCTTAGTCAATGTCTGCTTATCATCTTACCGAACCATACGATACATAGAAACACCAAAATCATAGGCTTCATTGCGAATACTCGCTTTATTGAAATCCATATTGGGCGGATTGTAGGTAAAATTAGCATTAAACCCTTGTTTAATTAACCAGTTTATTTCTGAGTCCATTTTAAATTCTTTTTCATATTCAGAAATAGAGGCTTTCTCTAATACATCTTGATCATCATATACTGCCAAATCAGCAGCTTTGATATATTTTATTATCTCAACCCTATGATTAGCTGGTATTCTAAACCAACCATTTAATGTAGTAATTTCTAAATTGTTTTCATCAAACACTTTAAAATCAGCTGTGCTAAATGTGGTTTGAATTGATTCAATAGTCGATAAGTTTCTTGGAAAATCAGTCACTGGTTTATATTCGAAAGTTTCACGCACCTCAAAGGTTTTCACATCTTCACATTGTTTAATAACTTCCTTGGTCGTTTCCCGACTTAGTTGCCAATTTAGTAAATTAACTGGCTGGGATCTTGATGAATAGGTCCTATCAATTAGGTAATCATATTGATATGAAAGCTTTTCACCATCCAGTATATCTTCAAAGCTTGCGAAATAATTATCAAAATCCGGAAGATTTCGCCATTCACTTGCAGGTGGTGAGACAGGAGAGTCTGTAGGAACAAATTTTGTTATTGGATCGAGTACACCTGGTGTCATTTTGACAAACTCACCGCTTTCAGTGTAGTTCCAAACATAATCTACGTACAACCAGTCATTACCTTTCTTGGGACAATTTGCAAAAGAATTTAAGACAGGATTAATACGCCACTCTTGCTTGGTTTCTAAAATGACTTTATTTTCACGAGTGACTACTTCAACTTGCTGCTCAACTTCATGATCTGCCGCATCAACGAATTGAATATAAAATGCATGCTCGGTAGGATTAAATAGCTCATAACTCACTGCAGTTTGAGAGGTATTATGAATTTCTGCTCTATCTGAAAAAGACTTTTCATCCCAAGTTTTATTGACACTTTCATCAAGAACTTTAATTCCAATTTCTGGAACAAAAAACCCACTATAAAAACTAAACAACTTTTCAGTTTCATTACCTGCTTCATCTTTGACTGCGACTCGAAGGGCATGATCATCAGTAATCTTACTTTTTTGCCACTGATCACCCAATATTTCTCTGGTTAAAGGTAAAATAAATTTCGGAGGCCCCATACTTAAATTTGTCCATGGCTTTACAACTTGACCATTTTTTTCGTATTGAAATTTAACGATTAAATCTTTAGTATCCGTCACAGCACCGTCTTGAATTGGGTCTTCTATTTCAAAACTAAAATATGGAATATTCGCTGCAGCTAAATTGTCTGCATTAATGGCAGTTCCATTAAGGTCTAAATGGTCGATTTCAATATACAAAGGTGTCGGGTTAGCATCTGAAAGACTTTCTATATAATACAATCCATTATCTGTAACAAATTTTGCTTCACTGTGAGTATTATTTGAGACAATAATAGGCGATGCTGTATCAAAAAATGCTTGTTTAGAGACAATCTGGGAATTGCCCACCAAATCCTCAACATTTATTTCAAGCTCGTTTTTTCCACTTTCTAATGCCACATCCGCAAGCCAACTACCATCTTCAGCAAGGATAGCCGAATTATCGTTTACAAGAATCGCCTTAATGCCACTACCGCCTTCGACATACTGCCCTTCAATACGCAACTGTTTACGATTAGTAATGAGCGATGAAGTCACATCAATTGATGGAATCGTATTATCGAAAACTAAAGGGGCTTCTAAGTTACCAAACTGGCCAAATTCATCTTCAATGGAAATTTTTAATGAATGCTCACCATCTGAAAAATCTTGGGTTTTTAGTGTTATTTTTGTCGCTTGCTCATCAATAGCATTTTCAATTGGCACATCATCTAAAGTAACACTGGCCAACTTTAGCTTTAAAATATTATTGATGAAAACAGCTAACTCTATTCGACCGCTATAGAAGTCTTTATCAGAGTCTTCCAGATAAACATCAGGCTGGTTAGCAACCAATACTTTTTCAGCGGTTTTATCAAATTGACTAATATCACTGTTTGCCAATTTATAGATAAATTCCTTCAAGACATCCCTATTTTCATCTTTATGGAGCTTATTAAACAGGTCGGTCTTCAATATCGCTTTAGCAAACATAAGCTGATAAAACAAATCACCTAACGCTTCCTGACCAAATACAAGGGCAATCGCCTCTAGCGACTCCGGATCAACCCCATTTCCATCCAATTTACCATCTTCGACAATGTCTCGATACATTACCTCAACAAGGGTCAAAGTATTAAGCGTATTGTGAACTTTATTTTCACTTGTTAAGCTAACCTGTCGAGTCAGTTGAGATAATCCAGCTGTCAACAATCCGTAGCGCAAGTTATCACTGATTTCACTGATATTTTCCAAGTTTCCTGAATCTAAAAACATTTGGGTTTTTATTATGTCTAATTCATAATACGAAGAAATGTCTTCTAATGTATTATTTAATGCGTTGTCAACAGGTTGGCCTTGATTTATTTTATGTAATGCTGAAGCGGTAGCGAGGTGTGTGTATGGTGAAATATTAACAATATGATTTTCAGCAAGCTCATAAAAGAAAGGTGATGTTATTACCTGCCCTTCTAAGAGTTTAACTTGAATATCAGTTGAAGGCTCAATATAGCTGCCACCACTTAGTTCCAACATCAGTGCTTGTGAAGGCTCTTGCAAGTCAATAGTGAATCTGCCTTGATCATCCAAAAGCGTTTCAGCAACATATTGGCGCTTATCCGGTGTATCCAAGGTATAAAGGGTAATTTTACTCTCGCGAAAACTAGCATCTGAGACAATACCTGTAATATTACCGAAAGGCATTTCCTCAGGTACATCAACAGAATGGATTCCTGCGCCACAACCTACCAACAATAATAAAGTGCCAGCAATAGCACTTATCGTTTTAATCAGAAACATATTCTCCCCATTTATTCTTTGTAACGCTCAGCATTTTCCAATCAGCGTAAACGTTCGAATATTTTTTATTTTCCCCATCAGAAAACTTAGAATGAATTGCGTAATATATTTTAATTATTTTTTCAGCCGCAATTCAGTAAAATCTACAGTAACTTAAAAACTATCTTTCCAATACTATTGATTTTTATGAAAATTGTAGCTGAATGTGAATGAGATAAAAAGAAATAAATGAAATGTAACTATCGATTGAGAAAAATGATTACTGCGTAATCAACGAAAGAGAAAATAAACTGACATAGTCATACTTTGCAAATTTTGACCAATTGGCATACGGTACTCAGCTTTCAATCCAGATTGCCATCTTGATGAAGCTAACCATTCCGCGGCAACGTTTACCAATAATGCAACATTCGCATTGTTTCGGTCTTGTAAACGCTTTGCTAAAAAACCATATTCATTAACCAAATGGCGTTTAGAATATTGAGAATAAGATAAATCTACTCCAACGCCCGCCCAAGGATGCCAAAAGCGATTTGCGCTAAAGTTATACAGCAAACCTAGTTTTGATCCCACGTGCTGAACTTCTTGGCCCACTGAATCGGTTGCTGCATCAAATGCTAAGGAGGAATAATAAGCTTCGACCCAATATTTAGTACCATTGGGTAGCCAATCGGTCACGATAAAATTAAAGGGCTGAACAAGAAAAGCTTGATTAGTCGTCCCCTCGGGGTCTTTAACGCTGTAATAACCCACTTGCGTGGCAATACCATATTTGATGGTGCTTTGAGGTAACCCAACAGCTGAAGCAAAAGACTGGCTAGCTAAACCAAAGAATAGTAGCGGCAAGCACATCGCTACTTTAATGAATAAGGAATGTTTATTATAGATTGCCATAATTATAAAAAAGCTCAGAAAACATAAAGGATTGGTTCGACTCAATGACTTTTAAATCAATATTGCCCGTAAATGTACTTTTTTGTGCCGAGCCTCGTTCAAATATTGCCACTTTAAAAGCGCCCTTGCCCAACACTGCATTTCCCTCTTTACGCCAAAACAAGTCATATATGCGAATATTTCGAGATTGTGTAATATTAAAGAGCTTCTTATATTCATCTTTTAAAGCTTTCTTACCCTCAATTTTGTTTGACTTAATGGTCTCTAAAAATAAGTTATCGATCTTTTTAAGATCGCCAAATTCATAGGCTACTTCAAAATCTGCAACTAGTCGATTTAATTTGATTTTATCCAGTTCCGGCGAAAACTCCTGACGAAATATTTTTTCTAACTCCGTTGGTAATCTTGAATTAGTGGTAACCAATTGAAGTTCAACTTCTTGAGTATGTGTCAACGCATTGGGATCAAATTCCTCGGTTTTATTCACCGTAAAACTATTCTCTTCCGGTGCATTAAATAATCTATCTAAATTTGTGACTGTCTTGGTAGCTAAATCTTGCTTTTGCTCAGAAACTTCCAAGACTTCTTTCTTAACATTGTGTGTATTTTTTACAATATTGCTCACTGACTTAGTTGTATTATTGTGAACAACAGGCTTATTTTTGATTCTTGTGATGCCCGTTGGCTTTGGCAAAGGCTGCTGAACAGACACGGTTGCCGCTACGATGGACTGCTCACTGACTTGTCTATCAACGTTTGCTATGTCAATAATATCTTTTCCTACCATCAACTTACTTGTATTACTGCTCACGGGTAAAACAGTTGACGTTTCAAGCAACTGATTATTTACGACAAGCTCTTTATTATCTGTGGTTTTTTGCGCAAAAAAAGTCGTACTGTGAAACACAAATATAGCGATTAGAACCGAAGCAAGATAACCCAATCCTACCACTTTAATTTTTTTCGACCTAAACCAAGGAACACTATTTATTCGATTAGGATCATCAATCAATGTATCACTCATGGAATTAGTAGCAATATTAGATTTGAGATCATCCTGATTTAGTGATTCGGGTAAGCTATTTCGATTGAGCGCAATATGCTGAACGTTATACAATTCATTTGCGGCCTGTAATTGATCTAAATATTTGTTTATCAATTCTGCATTGCCTGATGAACAATCGTATAAATCACGCAATAGCTCTTTGGCCACTTCCGAATTTACCTGCCAGCCTTTGGTAGATAGTTGCAATTGCGCATACTTCATTGTTTCTGCTGGATTCATTAATCCCAGTTGATAAGAAAACACCACCTTATTTCTAAAATTCGAATGTTTAATATCCGCAATTATCTGTTCTAATTTTTCAGATCCAACAAGTAAAAATTGTAAATATTGCAAGTCCTCGTTAGCCGACTCAATACAGGCATTTAAAATTTCAAGTTGCTTTGTACTCAAAAACTCTGCGTCGTCAATTACAACTAAACGTTGATCTACCCTATCAGGTAATTCATTAAAATTTGCCGCTGAAGAGAAAAACACATGTCTCTGATTATTTTCTCTTAATTTTAAGGCGAACGATTGAACTAACGTAGATTTCCCACACCCACTTTGACCACTGAGAACTAGAATGCCATTACCTTGCTTGATGGCAAAATTTAAATGTGCCCACGCTCGCTTATGAGGGCCGGATAAATAGTAGTCATTTTGATAATGATAAGAACTGAAAGAGTGCTTGCTTGAGATTGTTTTAGGTTTATTCACAGCGTCTCGCAAAATATTGAAGGATTTTTAATAATAATCAGTTTTAATTCAGTTTTATCGGATCTCAACAATATAGCATAAATCTACTTTTTCTCAATGTAAGTTAGTTATGCATCACTATAAAAACTTAACGATCATTGATCGAAATATAACTTTGCAAAGAGATTCATTAACAATCCTCTAAAAATTTTGTATATTCAGAAAAACCAAATTTATTTATGTTGATAAGAATCACTTGAAAATGAATTTATTTGTTTAAATAAATGCTCAAATAAAAAACTTAATCTAATAAAAAAAGTCCAATAAACTAGAGCACTTAAATTCAATATGACGATGAAATGATGCTAAAGAAACCAATGAATTCACCTAGATTATCAGCCAGCATTGATGCGTCAAACCAGCATTTCGAGTTGTCTATAAATACAGCAACTGATATCATTAAAAAAACCTTAGTTGAAGTCAGTTAAAATGATTATTAAAAATGCATTACCCCTTTTTCTAATTTTTAGTTCCCAGCTATCGTTTGCTGCGAGTGATAAAATTACACCAGCAAATAAAGCAAATATTGTTCGTCATGTTGGGGAGTCTGTTTACTTTGAATGCAAGAAATTAGGCCCATTTAGCAAGGAATGTCATGTTAACTGCGGTAATGGAAAGCGCTTTCGAAAAACGTCAGGTTATTGTTTTTACTTATCAGAAGGCAGTTATACCTTAAGCGTTTCCGCACGCTATAGAAATAGAGACCTGCTACATACGGCAAATGTAATCGTTTCTGAAAAATCTCGCTCTCATAGAGCAGCAAGCAATAAAATTGGACCAGGCAAGGAGTTTACCGCCAGTACCGCTCGCCATATTACACCATCAATTCCATCGGCTTCAGTTCCATCAACAAACCCAAGCAATGCGAATTCAAATAGTGGCTCCACATCTATTACAGAAACACAATTCAACAATGATGCAGGTAATCAGGCTTTACAAAATACAATTTCTAACGCAATCAATGTTCAAAATCAGGAACAAATGATTTCGAACATTGCCAATGATTCTTTGAATACAAATGACTTGTCCACTCAAAGCACGTTGAACGAAATTAATACCATGAACAATACCCTAGAACAATCTCCTCAATTTAACACCAATACATCTTCCGGATCGATTAATAACAATACCGGGCAAAACAATAACCAAGTTTCCTTTAATTAATTTTAATTATAAAAGAAGTATCGCATGCTGAAATCTATTATCGTCATAATCATTGGCTTATTCTCTACTCTTTATATTCTTAATCCTGGCGCAGGCATATTTGAACTAATCCCCGACAATATTCCATTTATTGGCAATATCGATGAAGCAACTGCTGTAGTTATTCTGCTTGCATGTTTGCGCTACTTTAATATCGATCTTGGCAATTTCTTTAATAAACCAAAAAATATTAATTAAGATATTATAAATTTATTATTTTATCCAATACCAGTTGAGCGTGTCCGTCAGCCTTTACAGCATACTCTACGTCGATTAATCGACTTTGCTTATCAATGATAAAGGTAGACCGAACAATTCCCATTTTTTTTATGCCATTCTTTTCTTTCTCTTGCCAAACTCCATATTTTTCACAAAGTTCACCAGCAATGTCTGAAATTAGTTCAACCTTGAGTGAATACTTATCAATAAAGTTTTGATGACTCGCGCAATCATCCTTGCTAACGCCAATAACGACAGTTTCTTTCGCAGAAAATTTTTCAATTAACCTCGTAAATTGTTGAGCTTCTAAAGTACAACCTGATGTATCGTCTTTTGGATAAAAATAAAGAACCACATGTTTATTATCCTTAAATTGACTAAGGGAGATATTTTCTCCTGCTTGATTGGGTAGATTAAAATCTGGTGCGATAGTATTTGCTTGTAGCATTGTATAAATTCTTCCGTTAAATAAACCAGGAGAATCATTGCCTAATCAAACTTAAATGGCAAGCAGAGATTTCTGACAAATCCGTGAGTTAACAACACACTGTTTCTCTGTAACAATCAGCACAATTATCTGGCCTACTAGCTGCCAAATCCTATAATCTGCTGATAACAAGGTAGTTTTAAATGTTTTTTCCTCACATTTTTACTAAGGAAAAATATAAAATCAACCAATATAATACCGAATAATTAATGTAAGGACTTAGTAATGAGCAAAATCGGGTTATTGGGATTGAGTGCATATCTGATAAGCCTCGGGTCTATGGCCTCGGAAAACATAAGCTTACCGGGTATCTATGAAGTCCAAGACGCTTATTTAAACGAAACTCATTGCGACAGAGACGGTAGATCGGTGGACTACGCCAGCCGTTATTTCCGAGTCACCAAAGTAGGAGAAGAACTCAATATTGCTATTTGCAATGGTCATTCTCTGACAGATTTACAGTGCATGGGAGGTTATCGATCAACTGCTTTGACTCCCAATAATACTCGATGGATTGGCTTCCAATACACCACTAAAAAAACCGGTATGGTGAGTAATAACCCAAAGTGTCAACTCCATGCCTTGCGCCGATCCATTCTTCCCATGAAGGGCGACTTTATTCGTTATGAACGAACAGATTGGTCAGAAACATTACGTGATTTCATGGCAGAGTGCCATGAAGATATGGCAGCCGAATACCAAGCTTCTCAATCTTTAAAATGTAATAGCCATATTTCCATCATTGGAAAAAAAGTAATAGATTTTACACAATAGAGTTTAATTCACTCACAGCAATTTTTAAACCTAAATAATTTGACAAAAATTATTATCTTTGTAGATTAATATTTTTTATTTAAACATTCTCCGATACACGACACTTTTCAACACAATAATTTTTTATAATTCGAAACGTTATTTTTTATCCTTGAAAAATCAATCAGATAATTTTTTTATGTGAGTTGGCCTGATCATTGCGATACGGTATTCTGCTAGCAACGCGTGTGATCATAATAATGGAATATAATGATCACCGAATTACACCTTCTCTATTTTAAATAAGTATGTTTTAACTTTAAAACATACATACAATTACTATTTTAATAGAGACTTTTATAAATATATACATGCTTATTCAAGGAGGAATGACATGAATCCAGAATATACCTTAAGAAGCTCGGAAAGATTCACTCGATTAATATTGGGTTGTTGCCTAGTTCTATCTATACTGGTAATACCATTAACACCAACATGGATTGCACTAATAACCCTAATTGGTTTTTATCCTTTATTAACCGCATTAATTGCAGTTGATCCATATTATTTACTGATAGATATTTCATTAAACTATTTATCAAAACACGCTGCATTCCCTGCCCCTAGCCATGCTTAATAACTGAGATAAATATAAGTCAATTGTTTGATTTAATCTGCTAATACCCAATCGGGGTGATTTTGTTGTTGGTGCGTACCTCCCAGGCGCATCAGCAATTTTTTTAATACAACTTTTTATAATTCGATCTTAGATATAAAAAACACTCACGTTATTAAAACAAACTATTTTCCGAACAAATTACTATGCAATCCAAAAGTCACTTGATAAAATGCAAGTACGTTTACGTCCGTACTCAACCCAAGAGGCAACCAGATTCGATTGGCATAACAACTGCCATATATAAATTCATGTTTTAAAACCTGAGAATATTGGAACATTTATTCTTTCACTCTGTTTTTAAAATGAATCTAAGCTTGACCTTAAATGATACTTCGAAGATTCGTTTTATAGTATAATTCGTTATATAACTAAAATTAATGAGATATCCTATGAATCAAGACGTTTATGTTTTTGAAATAACAGAAAAAACTTTTCCCACTGCTGTCATCCAGAATTCTGAAAAACTACCCGTTATTGTCCTTTTTATGGGTGCTTGGTCAAAACCCTGTTTTATTACTGACACTTTATTTGTCGGTCTTGCTAAGGAATTTTCCGGAAAATTTATCTTTGCAAAAGTAGATATAGATGAGCAAGCAGCATTGCGTAAGGAGCATCAAATTCAAAATGTACCTACTGTTAAGGTTTTTCACCAAGGCAAAAATGTCAGTACTGAGGAAGGCCAATTAAATGAAACTGAAGCACGCGACTTATTAAAATCAATGGGTATAGCTCATGAATCAGATGCCATGCGAGAAGAAGCACGTAACAAACACCTATCTGGCGATAGCTCGAGCGCAATTATTTTATTAACCCAAGCTATCCAAATGCACCCCAGCAATACAAGGGTAGCAATGGATATGGTACAAATTTTCATTGATATTGAAGATTTTAATAATGCACAATCGTTATTCAGAAAATTGCCTGAACAAGATAAAAATAGTGATATGGGAAAAGCATTAAGTGGACAATTAATCTTCCTCGAGCTAGCTGCTAAAACAGCAGGATATGAGAACCTACAACAGGCACTACTCACTAATCCAGCCGATCATCAATCTCGATTTGATTTAGCCATTTGTCAAATTGCAAGACATCAACTTGATGAGGCTATGGAGAACTTATTTATGCTCATGACCGAAAATCCTAATTTCCTAGACGGTGCTCCTCGTGAAATGATCGTAACACTTATCCAAATGCTCACGCCCTCTAATCCAGAGAAAGCCAAAAAGTACCAACGCAAATTAAGTAATAATCTTGCTCAATAATTATTAGAAAAATTTGATACGTATAGAATGTAGTTCAATGTTATTTGATAGCTAAATTTTATATCGGCAGTCATATTACAGAAAAGGATAACTCGGAGGCAGCGGGTTGCATATTATCGAATAGTTGATTATTAAAGGGGGAAAAGTCGATTAAGAAGACATTTGTAGGTTTCAACA
>Ga0316207_10005333_pt1 | contig 10711 bp, 11 predicted proteins | sample 6weekpyrite_MG_FD_204943 | JGI IMG/M metagenome (GOLD analysis project Ga0316207, IMG submission 204943) | Microbial mat bacterial communities from mineral coupon in-situ incubated in ocean water Damariscotta River, Maine, United States -... | ecosystem: Environmental > Aquatic > Marine >...
AAGAGGGCAAGGCGCATCTTTCCATCGGCTTCGGCTGCACCGGCGGGCAACACCGGTCCGTCGTTGTTGCGGAGCAGCTTGCACATGTTTTATCTGCGACCGGGTGGCTGGTGTCCGTCCGGCACCGCGAACTGGAAAGACGGGCGTCGGTGGCGCCCGAAGCAAAGGGAAAGACAGCGTGATCGGTATCGTCATCGTTGCGCATGGGGGATTGGCCAGGGAGTACCTGGCGGCCGTCGAGTATGTCGTCGGCCCGCAAAGCGGAATTCGCGCCATCGCAATCGAACACACCCATGACCGCAGTTCCAAAGAGCGCGAGATCTGCGATGCGGCTGACGCGGTGGATGAAGGCGACGGTGTCGTCGTGGTCACCGATATGTTCGGAGGTTCACCATCAAACCTGTCCATGCGCGCCTGTGCGCCGGTGGACCGCAAGGTTCTTTACGGCGCCAATCTTCCTTTGCTTGTGAAATTGGCCAAAAGCCGCGAAAAGCCGATCGATCAGGCGATTGATGCTGCGCTTTCGGCCGGACGCAGATATATTGATTGTTGTGATGGCCATACCGGTTGAGGGGGGACAGATGGCAGCTAGCAGAACGCTTTCCATCATCAATGAAAAGGGCCTGCATGCCCGAGCCTCGGCCCGGCTGGTCGAAGTGGTGGAGGCTCATGACGCCAATGCCGAAGTATTTCGGGACGGGATGAATGCCGCCGGTGATTCCATCATGGGGCTTTTGATGTTGGCAGCGTCCAAGGGAACCTCTATTGAGGTGGCGACCAGCGGACCGGACGCCGAAAAGCTGGCGGATGCGCTTGAAGCGCTCGTCGCTGACCGCTTCGGCGAAGATTTTTGACAAGGCGCTCACATGGCGCAGAAAAAATGCGCGCAGGCGTGAATGACAAAGCGGATATCCAGTGACTGAACGCACGCAGGACATAAACGCGACCGAAGATACCGAATTCGTCCCCTACAACGGCCGGCGTCTGTCTTATGCCAATACGTTTACCAACCCGTGGAAAGCCAATTCCATCCGCACCATGGAATGGCTGACCGGCAAGATCACCCTGCTGCGCCTGATCCGAAGGTTTGAGCGTCTTGGCGCGCCGATGGGCCAGTCCTTCTTTTACCAGGCGTTGGAAATCATGGGGATAGACCTGCTCACCCCGCCCGAGCAGCTGACCAACATCCCCAAGACCGGGCCGGTCGTGGTGGTTGCGAACCATCCGCACGGGCTGGTTGACGGGCTGGTGCTGGCCGCGCTCATCGGTCAGGTGCGCACCGACTACAAGATCCTGACCCGGTCGCTGCTGACCGGCGTGCAGGAAATCGAAGAGTTCATGCTTCCGGTTGCCTTCCCGCATGAAGCTGACGCGGTGAAAAAGAACCTGGAAATGCGGCGGGTCGCCATGACGCATCTGAAAAACAGCGGCGTGATCGTTCTGTTCCCGGCCGGTCAGGTTGCCGCGTCCGAAGGGTATTTCGGCCCGGCAATCGAATCTGACTGGAACCCCTTCACCGCCAAAATGATCTTGCGGTCAGGGGCAACCGTGGTTCCGATTTTCTTTCCGGGGCAGAACTCCCGGTGGTATCAGATTGCCAACAAGCTGTCGGCGACAGTTCGACAGGGGCTGTTGCTGCACGAAGTTGCTTTTTCGCTCAGAAAGCCGCAAAACCCGGTCATCGGCACGCCCGTAAAGGCCGATGAGACAAAGGTTTGGGCTGACGATCCGCGCGGCTTCATGGCGTGGCTGCGCGACATGACGCTGGCGCTGCGCGGCACGTGAACGCTCAGCGCGTCGGCACCGGCACCTCGCCGCGATAATCGTAGAACCCGCGTTCGGTCTTGCGGCCCAGCCAGCCCGCCTCGACGTATTTGGTAAGCAGCGGGCAGGGGCGGTATTTGGTGTCGGCCAGCCCGTCGTGCAGCACGTTCATGATTGCCAGGCAGGTGTCGAGCCCGATGAAATCGGCCAGTTCGAGCGGTCCCATCGGGTGGTTTGCGCCCAGCTTCATCGAACTGTCGATCGACGCGACAGAGCCGACGCCTTCGTAAAGCGTATAGACGGCCTCGTTTATCATCGGCATCAGGATCCGGTTGACGATGAAGCCCGGAAAATCTTCGGCGCTGGCAGCGGTCTTGCCCAGCCGCTCGACCACGCCGAGGCAGGTTTTGAATGTCGCCTCGTCGGTGGCGATGCCGCGGATCAGTTCCACGAGCTGCATGATCGGCACCGGGTTCATGAAGTGAAACCCCATGAATTTTTCGGGCCTGTCGGTGCGCGACGCCAGCCGCGTGATAGAGATTGACGACGTATTCGAGGTAAGAATCGTGTCGGGCTTCAGATGCGGCAGCAGGTCCTCGAAAATCGCGGTCTTGACGGATTCACGTTCGGTTGCCGCTTCAATCACAAGGTCGGTCTGGCCCAGGTCCGCCAGCACCAGAGTGCCGCGAATGCGCCCCAGCGCCGCGTCCCGGTCAGCAGCCGTAATTTTTTCGCGGCTGACTTGCCGGTCGAGGTTTTTTTCGATCAGGGCAAGAGCCGCATCAAGGCTGTCCTGCGCAATGTCGTTCAGCAGAACGTCATACCCTGCAAGCGCAAAGACATGGGCAATCCCGTTGCCCATCTGGCCAGCACCCACAATCCCGACTGTCTCGATTTCCATGCCCGCCCCTTTCGCTTGGTCGCCAGAGCTTATGCCGCAGTGCAGAGCGCGCGCAAGGGGCAGAGACCCGGAAAGATTTCCTCAAATGCTCCGTTTAGCATTTTTGAAACCCGCCGGGGCCCAATCTGGCTGCGGGTGAGTCGCAATTTTTGTGAGGTGGGTGAAAATGGCTTATGAAAACCTGGGCGAAAGCCTGTTGGACTATTATCCGTGCCGCTATGGGAAATCCAAACTTCTGTTCCGCGGTCCACGGCGAAAATTGGACGGGGATTATATCGCTTTTCTCGGGTCCACGGAGACCTACGGCAAATACATAGAGGTGCCGTATCCGGATTTGACAGAGCAGTTGACCGGTGTGAGGTCGGTGAATTTCGGCTGCGTGAACGCCGGCGCCGATGTTTTTTTAGGCGATCTGACGGTGCTTGACGCCTGCGCCGCTGCAAGGCTCACGGTGCTGCAGGTGATGGGCGCGCAAAACATGTCAAACCGGTTTTACTCGGTTCATCCGCGCCGCAATGACAGGTTCCTGCGAGCCTCCGCGCTGCTTCAGCGGATCTATCGTGAGGTTGATTTTACCGAGTTCAACTTCACCCGGCATCTGCTGACCACGTTGCAGGCTCTTTCGGACGAGCGGTTCCAACTGGTGCGTCAGGAGTTGCGCGAAGCCTGGATAGCCCGCACGAGGACAATTCTGCAAAAGATCGGCGGCGATGTTGTGCTGCTCTGGCTGGCGGACCACAGCCCCGATGAAGAGTGGAATCCAGAAGGGATTGGCAGCGATCCTTTGTTTGTGGACCGAGGCATGTTGTTGGAATTGCAGCCTCTGGTTAAGGATATCGTCGAAGTGGTGCCAAGCGCTTCCGCGGTCGCCGAGGGCACTGATGGCATGGTGTATTCGCCGCTGGAAGAGCCCGCAGCTAAAGAGCTCTTGAGCCTGGGCGCCCACCGTGAAGCCGCGGAGGCGCTGGCGAGGCCGATGAAAAAGCTTCTGGGGCGGCGCCGATTCGTAAATCGCCCCCCAAATGACAAATAAGCCCGCCGTTTGGCGGGCTCATTCCTTGATCGTGCATGAGCGCCGGATCAGAGCTTGTCAGTCAGCTCCGGCACGGCGGCGAACAGGTCGGCAACCAGCCCGTAGTCGGCAACCTGGAAGATCGGCGCCTCTTCATCCTTGTTGATGGCGACGATGACCTTGCTGTCCTTCATGCCTGCAAGATGCTGGATCGCGCCCGAAATTCCGACCGCGACATAGAGGTCCGGCGCCACGACCTTGCCGGTCTGACCGACTTGCCAGTCATTCGGCGCATACCCCGAATCGACCGCCGCGCGCGATGCGCCCACCGCCGCGCCCAGTTTGTCGGCCAGCTTTTCGATCAGGGCAAAGTCTTCTTCCGAACCCACGCCGCGCCCGCCGGAAACGACGATGCCGGCGCTTGTCAGCTCGGGGCGGTCGCTTTCGGCGACCTTGTCTTCTATCCATTCGGACAGGCCGGCATTTGCCGCTTCGCCGATGTTCTCGACCGGTGCCGCGCCGCCATCGCCCGCTGCATCAAACGTCGAGGTGCGGATCGAGACGACTTTCTTGGCATCCGCGGATTTCACCGTCTGGATCGCGTTGCCCGCGTAGATCGGGCGCTCAAACGTGTCGGCGTCAACCACGCCCGACACGTCCGAAATCACCATCACATCCAGCAGGGCCGCAACGCGGGGCAGGATATTTTTCGCGTCGGTTGTCGCGGGCGCGATGATGTGGTCGTAGTCGCCGGCAAGTGACACGATCAGATCGGCCACGGGCTCGGCCAGGCGGTGGCCATAAAGTGCGTGTTCCGCGCACAGCACCTTGGCCACGCCATCGATTTTGGCGGCAGCTTCGGCAGCGGCGCTGCAGGTCGCCCCGCAACAAAGCGCAGTCACTTCGCCCAGAGCTCTCGCCGCCGTCACCGCCTTGGCGGTCGCGTCCATGAACAGCTCACCATCGTTTACTTCTGCGAGAAGAAGAACAGCCATTACAGAGCCCCCGCTTCTTTGAGTTTTTCCACCAGTTCATCAACCGAACCGACAATTTCACCGGCCTTGCGGGCCTCGGGCTCTGTCGTCGAGACGATTTCAAGCCGCGGCGCCACGTCAACGCCGTAATCGGCGGCGGTTTTTTCATCCATCGGCTTTTTCTTGGCCTTCATGATGTTGGGCAGGCTCGCGTAGCGCGGCTCGTTCAGGCGCAGGTCGACCGAGATGATCGCCGGCATCTTCACCTTGATGGTCTGCAGCCCGCCGTCGACTTCGCGCGTCACGGTGGCGCTGTCGCCGTCGATGTCCAGCTCTGAGGCAAAGGTGCCCTGGGACCAGCCCAGCAGCGCCGAAAGCATCTGCCCGGTGGCGTTCATGTCATTGTCGATCGCCTGTTTGCCGCACAGCACGATGCCCGGCTGCTCTTCGTCGACGACGGCTTTCAGGATCTTGGCAACCGCAAGTGGTTCGATGTCTGTGTGCACGTCGTCAGCGGCCACAACCAGAATCGCGCGATCCGCGCCCATGGCGAGCGCCGTGCGCAGCGTTTCCTGCGCCTGCTTCACGCCGATCGATACCGCGATGACCTCTTCGGCCTTGCCGGCCTCTTTCAGACGGATCGCCTCTTCTACGGCGATTTCGTCAAACGGGTTCATCGACATTTTCACGTTGGCAAGATCGACACCCGATCCGTCCGCTTTGACACGGACCTTCACGTTGTAGTCGATCACGCGCTTAACAGGCACAAGCACCTTCATCGGCGTAATTCTCCTAAAAAAGGGCCCGATAACGTGGCCCGCTCCAAGCTCTCGGGCCACTGTTAGCGTGGAGCGGCGCGCAAAAACAGACCAAAATCGACGCAGCAAGGCCTCGTGACGTCGGGTTTGAGTAATTTTGTTTCTTATCGGATGCGTTTAGCGGTTTGCGCCCGGAACCCAGAGCACATCTTCGCCGCCGTTTGCATTGGCGACCCGGCTGGCAACAAAGAACCAGTCGCTGAGACGATTCAGGTATTTCACCGCCGCCGGGTTGACCGATTCGAGCGTGGCAAGTTCGACAGCCAGCCGCTCGGCCCGGCGTGAAACGGTGCGGCACAGGTGCAGATGCGCGGCCAAAGGAGTGCCGCCGGGCAGGACGAAGCTGCGCAGCGGGCTCAGCGCCGCGTTCATCACGTCGATCTCGGCCTCCAGCCGGTCGACCTGCGTGTCGCTTACGCGCAGCGGTGGATAGTCGGCGGTTGCATCCTGCTCCATGTCGGGGCGGCAAAGGTCGGCGCCCAGGTCAAACAGATCGTTCTGGATCGCGGCAAGCTGGCCGTCCATGCGGCCTTCGGCGTGCAGCCGTGCCAGCCCGACCGTTGCGTTGACCTCATCGACAGTTCCATAGGCGTTGACGCGGGCCGAATGCTTGACCACCCGCGCGCCGTTTCCAAGCGCGGTTTCGCCTGCGTCCCCGGTGCGCGTGTAGATCTTGTTCAGAACAACCACGGCTCAGCCCCCGCTGCGCAGATAGATGAACAGCAGGACCAGGGCCACCGCCACCGCTTGCGCCGCGATCCTGTAGCGCATGATTCGGTTGGCGTGCTTGCGGTTGAACTCACCACCACGCGCGAACCCGATGATACCGACGAGCAGCACGATCAGCACGATCAGGATCGCGGCGGCGACGAGAAGGAAAAGCGGGTCCTGTAACATGGTCTGTCCTTTCGGGCTGTTTGCATCGCATCTACGCCCCGGCGCCAGAAGCGAACAGCAAATCTGACGCAGCCCTAGCCCCTGGCCAGAATCCGGTCAAGCGCGCGTGTTGTCAGTATACGCCGCAACAGGCCCATCAGATAGGTCGGAGTGGTGACATAGTAGCGCGCGCGCGGGCGCCGCGACTCAAGCGCGCGGATCAGTTTTTTGGTGACCGCCGCGGGTGGCAGCTCAAACGCGTCGGGGGTGCCATTTCTTTCATAAAGACGCGGGCGTAGCCGGGTTTCATAAACGTCGCGCCGGGCGGCGTTTTCCCAGTCGATCCAACGCTCGAAATGGGGCCGTGCGTTCTGCCGGATGCGTGTGGTGATCGGGCCGGGCTCAATCAGAACCACCTCGATGCCGGATCCCTGCATTTCGATGCGCAGCGTGTCGCTCAGCGCTTCCAGCGCAAATTTCGAGGCATTGTAGGCGCCGCGGTAGGGCATCGTCACCAGCCCCAGAACGGACGAGCAGTTGATGATACGGCCCCGCCCGGCGGCCCGCATCATCGGGATCAGGCGGCGGGTCAGGTCGTGCTGGCCAAAGACGTTGGTTTCAAATATCGCGCGCAGTGCATCGCGCGGCAGGTCTTCGAGCGCGCCGGGGATCGCGTAGGCGCCGTTGTTGAACAAGGCGTCAAGCCGTCCGCCACTGCGCGCGCTGATCTCCGTTACGGCTGCCGCGACACTGGCATCATCGGCATAGTCCAGCGTAAAGCTTTCCAGCCCTTCACTTTCCAGCCGGGCGCAGTCCGCCGCCTGCCGGCAGGTTGCGAACACACGCCAGCCGCGCGCCTTCAGCGCATGGGCAGCGTCATAGCCGATGCCCGAGGAACACCCGGTGATGAGAATCGTTTTCTGAGTCATCTGTCGTGCCTGCCATCCTGCTCATGTCCTGCCCGCAAACTGATAGGCCAAGCGCGCCCTGATGACAAACGCCGCCCTTTCGCAGCTTTACCTGTCCGGCGCGCGCGGCTATCACATTTGCCATGAACGATGTGACCGACCCCCTCCAAGATATCCCCGCCGAGCTGACAGAACCGTTGCGCCGCGCCATTGGCGAGCGCTACCTGACCTACGCGCTGTCAACGATCATGCACCGCGCGCTGCCGGACGCGCGCGACGGGCTGAAGCCCGTGCACCGGCGGATCCTTTACGCCATGCGCGAACTCAAACTCGCCTCGAACGGTGGTTTTCGCAAATCGGCCAAGATTTCCGGCGACGTGATGGGCAACTACCACCCGCACGGCGATGCCGCGATCTATGACGCCATGGCGCGTCTGGCGCAGGATTTTGCCGTGCGCTATCCGCTGGTCGACGGGCAGGGCAACTTTGGCAACATCGACGGCGATAACCCTGCCGCCAGCCGCTATACCGAAGCCCGCATGACCGCCGCCGCCGAAGCCTTGCTGGAAGGGCTCAGCGAAGACGCCGTCGATTTCCGTGAAAACTACGACGGCACGCTGACTGAACCCGAGGTTCTGCCGGCCTCTTTTCCCAACCTTCTGGCCAATGGTTCCAGCGGCATTGCCGTCGGCATGGCGACAAATATTCCGCCCCATAATATCGCTGAGCTGTGTGACGCCTGCCTGCACCTGATCAAGACGCCCGACGCACGCGACGACACGCTGATCAACTATATTCCCGGTCCCGATTTCCCAACCGGCGGCGTGATCGTCGAGCCACGCGACAGTATCCTTGAAACCTATCGCACCGGGCGCGGCGCCTTCCGCCTGCGTTCGCGATGGGAGGTGGAGGATCTGGGCCGCGGTCAGTGGCAGATCGTCATCACCGAGATCCCCTACCAGGTGCAGAAATCCCGGCTGATCGAAAAGATAGCCGAGCTGATCCAGACCAAGAAGATCCCGATTCTGGGCGACGTTCGCGATGAAAGCGCCGAAGATATCCGCCTGGTGCTGGAGCCGAAGTCGAAGAACGTCGATGCCGACGTGCTGATGAACACGCTGTTTCGCAACTCCGATCTTGAGGTGCGTTTCAGCCTCAACATGAACGTGCTGGTCGACGGGCGCACGCCAAAGGTCTGCTCGCTCAAAGAGGTGCTGCGCGCATTTCTCGACCACCGGCGCGACGTGCTGCTGCGCCGCAGCCAGCACCGGCTGGACAAGATCGACCATCGGCTGGAGGTGCTCGAAGGCTATATCGTCGCGTTCCTGAATCTGGACCGGGTGATCGAAATCATCCGAACCGAAGATGAGCCCAAGCCTGTGATGATGGCGGAATTCGAGCTGAGCGACGTGCAGGCCGAAGCGATCCTGAACATGCGTTTGCGCAGTCTGCGCCGGCTTGAGGAAATGGAGCTCAAGCGCGAGCACGAGGCGCTTTTGCTTGAACGCGAGGGGCTGATTGACCTGCTTGACGACGAAGGTCTGCAGTGGGCCCGGATCAGCGATCAGCTGCGCGAGACCAGGAAAGCCTTTGGCAAGGATTACGAAGGCGGCGCACGCCGCAGCCAGTTTGCCGAAGCGGTCGAGGTCGAGGATGTGCCGATCGAGGCGATGATCGAGCGCGAGCCGATCACCGTGGTCTGCTCCAAAATGGGGTGGGTCCGCGCGATGAAGGGTCATATTGCGCCCGACACCGCGCTCAAATTCAAGGACGGCGACGAGGGCCGTTTCGTGTTTCACGCAGAAACCACGGACCGGCTGCTGGTCTTTGGCACCAACGGGCGGTTTTACACCTTGTCGGCGTCAAACCTGCCCGGCGGGCGCGGCATGGGCGAACCGTTGCGCCTGATGGTCGACCTGCCAAACGAAGCCGAGATCGTTGATTTCTTCATCCATGTGCCGGGGCGCAGGCTGCTTGTGGCCTCTTCGGCGGGTGACGGTTTTGTTGTGGCCGAGGACGAAGTCATGGCACAGACACGCAGTGGCAAGCAGGTGCTGAACGTACGCGGAGAAACGCGCGCGCAGCTCTGCAAACCAATCGCGGGGGACCATGTGGCCTGCGTCGGTGAAAACCGCAAGGTATTGGTCTTTGCGCTGCAAGAACTGCCGGAAATGGGGCGCGGCAAGGGCGTTCGAATGCAGAAATACAAGGATGGCGGCCTTAGTGACGCCACCTGTTTCACACTTGCCGACGGGCTCAGCTGGCTTGATCCGGCTGGGCGCAGACGCACCGAAACCGAATTGACCGAGTGGATAGGCAAACGCGCAAGCGCCGGCCGTATGGCCCCGCGCGGCTTTCCGCGCAACAACACGTTTACCTGACGGGCCCTAGGCGCTCCGGAGGAGGTGCGGCGGGCGGACAAACGTATTCGGGCTGGTGCCAGACAGGTTTGCAGGCGGCTCTGGCGCCGGAATCTGTGGTGGTCATGACCAAATACAAGGCGCGGGCGGGGGGGGGGCGGACAATGGGCGCTGCCTTTGGCTGGAGCCACCTCATATTTCTTGTTTCTCTGGCGCGGGGCCTGCTGCGGCAGGTCGCTGCGTCGCCACTGCTTTTTCGCTCAGACACCGGCGTTTGCCGGACCCGCGATGCTGGCAGCGGTGCGACAGGGCAGTTAAAACGGCCAAGGTGAATAAAGCCGCGGTTGGCGCACGTGCCCAAGCGCGCCTGCCGGATAGACAGGCCACTGCCTTGTGTGCTGACCGGATTGTTTGAAAGGGTCCGGGCCGCGTGCGGCAATTCAGGCGGGCAGCCACGCATTTGGCAGTGCATCCGCGGTTTGCCGACCGGGCTTCAGCGGTGCCGCGGGCCTGGATGCGGGTCGGGAACTGCTGTTGCGCCTGCATCTCGGGGCAATGGCGCCCGCGCTGGTTCTGCGGCGGACTGCACGCAGGTGTCCGCCCCGATCAACCCAAATGGGATCTACGCGTTCTCTGTCTGCAGCCAAACCCCGCCCTCGGGCCGCAGGGTCAGTATCATCACCGGTTTTGGTTCTTTTCCCGGAATCGGCGCAAACCGGAACCGCGCCAGAAGTGTCGCAAGAATCATCACTGCTTCCTGGATCGCAAAGCCCGCGCCGATGCAAATGCGTGGCCCCGCTCCGAACGGAAGATAGGCGTAGCGATCGATTTTACTGTTGTCGGAAAACCGGTCCGGGTCAAACCGGTCTGGGGCTTCCCACAAAAGGTGACTGCGGTGCAGCGCATAGATTGGCAGCATCACCGTATCGCCGGCGCGCACTTCGCGCCCGCACAGCTTGTCGGCGCGCCGCGCCGTGCGCGACAAAAGCGCGGCTGGTGGATAGAGCCGCAGGGTTTCATCGATGATCTGGCGAATATAGGTCAGCTGAGCGCAATCTTCGGCCGTCGCCGCGCGTGCACCCAGCACGGCTTGCGCTT
>Ga0316207_10005334_pt1 | contig 10711 bp, 13 predicted proteins | sample 6weekpyrite_MG_FD_204943 | JGI IMG/M metagenome (GOLD analysis project Ga0316207, IMG submission 204943) | Microbial mat bacterial communities from mineral coupon in-situ incubated in ocean water Damariscotta River, Maine, United States -... | ecosystem: Environmental > Aquatic > Marine >...
GCAACTCGTCAATGGTATAGAATTGCAGCCGCACCGGAATGCCGAACCGGTCGCGCAGCGGCGTGGTCAGCAATCCCAGCCGCGTGGTCGCCCCGACCAACGTGAACGGCTGCAACTCGATGCGCACGGTGCGCGCGGCGGGCCCCTCGCCGATCACCAGATCCAGTTCGAAATCCTCCAGCGCCGGATACAGCACCTCTTCGACGACCGGGTTCAGACGGTGAATTTCGTCGATGAACAAGACATCCCTGGCTTCCAGATTGGTCAGGATCGCCGCCAGATCGCCGGCCTTGGCCAGCACCGGCCCGCTGGTCATGCGGAAATTCACCCCCAGCTCGCGCGCGATGATCTGCGCCAGCGTTGTCTTGCCCAATCCGGGAGGGCCGTGAAACAGCGCATGATCCATCGCGTCACTGCGTCGCCGTGCGCTTTCGATGAACACCGCCAGGTTGGACCGTGCCTCGGCCTGACCGATAAACGCGCCCAGCGTCTGCGGCCGCATCGCGCGGTCCATATCCTCGGGGCGAGGGTCCGCGCGCAGGGTGGGATCGGGTTCGCTCATGCGTTCAACCCATGGCGTCGGGTGTGCAGGCGGTTCATCCAATCATGTTCCAGCGTGATGACCTCATCCGCGGCCATAGCCGGGGAGACCCGTTCAAGAATGGAAAACCGAAAATTCGCGGGATCCCAGCGCGCCAGTTCCCGGGTGATACCCCTGTCCCGCGCCACATGCGCCTGCCAGCGCCCCAACAGGTTATCCTGACCATGGGCTGACCCGACATATCGCGCGCCATCGGTTTCGTCGGTGATCAGGTAAACACCGCGCCATTCCCGTAGTCGCGCGGCCCAGTTTTGCAGCAGGCGGTTCAATTTCAGAGCCATATGCGCCCTACCCCTTCGGCGCCAGCAGCCGCAGCGCGGCCCGGATCAGGTCCGCGGTGCCAAGATCCGGCGCAGCCCCTGCCGCCTCGGCTACGGCACCCGCAGCCTCTCCGGGGCCATAGCCCAGATTGCCAAGTGCCGACAGCGCCTCGGCCTGCGCTGCCGCGTTGCCGCTAAGCTGGAGCGCACCGCCAGCCGGGGCGGCCGCGCGGTTGCCTGCTGGCACGGCCGCATCGGCCAACTCGTCGGATGCTGTCGGGATCGCGCCGCTCATCGCACCACCTAAGGCACCTCCCATCGCCATCACCGTCGGCGCCTTGTCGCGCAGCTCGTTGACCAGCCGTTGCGCGATCTTCGGCCCGACACCAGGTGCCGCCTTGACCGCGACCGCGTCGCCCAGCGCAATCGCCCGGCCCACGCCTTCCGGCCCCAGGGCGCCCAGAATCGCCATCGACGCCTTGGCCCCGATGCCCTGAACCGACATCAACAGCCGGTGCCATTCCTTTTCGATCGGAGAGGTAAAGCCGAACAGTTGCAACAGATCCTCGCGCACCAGCAGGTCGGTATACAGTGCCACCGCCTCGCCCGTGCCCGGCAACGCGGCCAGGGTCCGGTCCGAGACGTAGACGATATACCCCACGCCCTGCACATCGATCATCACGTGATCGCTGCCGCGATAGTCCAGTCGCCCGGCGATCCTGCCAATCATGTGCCCGCCCTCGCCAACGCCTCGGCCAGCCGCCCCGCTGAGCGGGCGTGATGTGCGTGACACAGCGCGATCGCCAGCGCGTCCGCCGCATCCGGCCCGGCAATTGCAATGCCGGGCAGTTGCAGGCGCACCATATGGTCGATCTGCGCCTTGTCCGCGTGCCCGACGCCGACCACGGTCTTTTTTACCGTATTGGGTGCATATTCACCGATCCGCAGCCCGGCCTGCGCGGGCACCAGCATCGCGATGCCCCGCGCCTGACCCAGCTTCAGCGTTCCGGCGCCGTCCTTGTTGACGAAAGTCTGCTCGACCGCGGCGGTGTCAGGCGCAAACCGCTGCACGATATCGGTCAGTTGCCGGTGCAGACTCAGCAGCCGCGCGCCCAGATCCGTGCCTTCAGAGCGGCACAACCCGTTGCCGACATGGCTGATTCGCGATCCCGCGACCTCGATCACGCCCCAACCCATGGTTCGCAATCCCGGGTCGACCCCCAAAACGCGCATCTGCTCACCTGCCTTTTCAGCCTTTGTTAACCGAGTAGCACGAAAGGCGAACATCCGCCAAGCCTGCAATATTCGCGCCGCACCATCGAATTGGTCGTTTTTCGCCCTCGCCTGTTCTGAAAACGACACTTCTGCCATAAAAATTTCTAAAGTATTACAATCTGTTACCCATGAACGGCGCTATGCAGCAAAAGCATATGTGCCATGCAAAAATGCCTTCTTGCCCGGGCAAAAAAATGCGCCTAATTGCGGAATACGACGCCAGACCGCGCCGCACCCTTAACGCCAGACACGAAGGATCAGTCTCATGGCTACTTTTGACACCACCCGCCCCGCGGTTGACGGTCACTCGATCGCAAACCGTTTCTTCGCCACTGTGGCAGGTTTCGCCGGCAGCGTTGCTGCATGGAACGATGCCCGCGTGACCCGCAATGCGCTCTCCAAGCTGTCCAACCACGAGCTTGACGATCTGGGCCTGAGTCGCGGCGACATCGAAAACATCGGCAGCAAGCTGCACCGTTTCTGATTGGGGCGGCCTGCGCCCCAAGAAACACCTGAAAAAAGAAAAGGGCCGCTTCCCGGTTGGGAAGCGGCCCTTTTTTGGCGCCACACAGCGTGGCAGGCGTCACTCATTACCAGGCCCCGAACCGAATACCATTGACCAGCCATTCCGAAACCGGGTCCAGAACCATGGCACGCGCCGCGATCTGTTCCAGCGTCGTGCCCTTGGACAAAGCCTCGATCTTGGCGCCATAAGCTGCCCCACCCAGATCGAAAAACAGGAAAACCTTGAACGATACGATGGCCAGCAGGAACAACATGATGTGCCGGACCGGAATTCTGCGGCGTCCCTGACGGCGCATGGCGTTCAACAGGCCGGGCGTGTGCCGGGCACGAGGCACACCGGCATTCCATCCGTTGTAGGATTGGTTTAAAGACGATGTTGTATCGAACATATGTGCCATGACTTGCCCCAGCGGTCGTCGAGAAGAACAATGTCAAAATCCTGCCCAATTGTGGCAAGAATGGGGCAAACAGCGGGTTCGGCCCGGTTTTCGCCTTTTTTCGCCTTTTTTTGCCTTATTTGACCGATTCATGACATAGGGTCAGGGTCGTCCAGTCGACAATCTTTTCCTCACGGACGGGATTGAGGCCGTGGCGTGCATAAACGCCCAGCACCTCATCGGCCTGCTCGTTGAGAATCCCCGATAGAATCACGATTCCGCCCGGCGTCGAGGCCCTGGCGATGGACGGCGCCAGTTCGATCAGCGGGCCTTTCAGGATGTTGGCAAAGATCAGATCGAACGGTGCCGCCGCGTTCAATTGCGGATGATCGAGACCCGCCGCCTCGACACAGACGACGCGACCGGTCAGGCCGTTGGCCGCCACGTTGGAGGCGGCCACCTCGATCGCGACCTGATCGATGTCGCTGGCCAGCGGCGTCACCGGCCAGACATGCGCCGCCGCCATCGCCAGAACGGCTGTGCCGCAGCCCAGGTCCAGCACGTTTTGCGCGCGAAACCCGTCCTCCAGCAACCGATCCAGCGCGCGCAGACAGCCCAGCGTGGTGCCGTGATGCCCGGTGCCGAACGCCATCGCCGCCTCGATCAGCAGCGCAACGCGGTCTTCGGGCACCCGATCTGCATCATGGCTGCCATAGACAAAAAAGCGCCCGGCCTCGACCGGCGCCAGGTCGCGCTGCACCTTCGCCACCCAATCGGTTTCGGGCAGTTCCGAGATCACGAACGGCTTTGCGCCGAAACTGGCCACCAGCAGTTCCAGCCCGGCGGTATCGGGCGTTTCGGTGAAATAGCCGCCGATTTCCCACAGTCCCGATCCGTCCTCGATCTCGAAAACACCAACGCCATGCGGTTCCGGCGTCAGGCGTTCCATGGCTTCGCCCAGCGCCTCGGCGGGTTCTCGGCCTGCAATCGTGGTAAAGGCGGTGAATGTGGGCATGGCGGGCTCCTATAGGTCAGACGCGCGCTATATCGTCCGGGCGGGCACGCCTGCAACCCGTTCCCCGGCGGCGACTTCGCCGCGCACCACCGCCCCGGCGCCAATGATCGCACCGTCGCCGACGCTGACCCCGGGCAACAGCACAGCCGCGCCGCCGATCCACACATCTCGGCCAACCCGGACCGGCAAGGCGCGCTCGATGCCCTGCCCGCGCAGGGAAGGCTCCGGGTGATGATCGGCGCAATAGATGTGCACGCCGGGCCCCAGCATGGTGCCATCGCCAATCGTCACCGGCCCGCTGTCCAGAATAACGGTGCCCGCGTTCATATAGACGCGATCCCCCAGCGTCAGGTTGATGCCGTAGGAACAATGAAACGGCGCCTCGATCCAGCAATTGGCACCGATGCCGGCGAACAGGCGTGACAGTTCCGGCGCGCAAGCACCGCGCGCGTCGGGATGCGCGGTGTTATGGGCATGCACGGCACGCCGCGCAATCTGACGCAGGGTCTCGTAGTCATCATCCAGACAGTTGTACCAGTCGCCACTGCGCATGACGTCGCGGGCGGCGTCGCTCATGCCGCGCCGGTTCCGATGCCGATCGGACAGGTGACGCCGGTACCGCCAATCCCGCAATAGCCACCGGGGTTCCTGGCCAGGTATTGCTGGTGATACTCCTCGGCATAAAAGAACTCTGGCGCCGGAACGATCTCAGTGGTGATTGCACCAAATCCGGCGCTGGCAAGGCGCGGGGCGAACTCGGCCCTGGTCCGTTCCGCGGCAGCGCGTTGCGCCTCGGTGTAGTAGTAGATGCCGGAACGGTATTGCGTGCCCCTGTCATTGCCCTGCCGCATCCCTTGCGTGGGGTCGTGGCCTTCCCAGAACACCCGCAGCAGATCGTCATAGGATATGATGGCGGGATCATAGATCACCCGCACCACCTCGTTATGGCCGGTCTGTCCGGAGCAGACCTCTTGATAGGTGGGGTTCGGCGTCAGCCCGCCCGCATAGCCGACCATGGACAGCCAGACGCCGTCCAGCGCCCAAAACATCCGTTCCACGCCCCAGAAACACCCCATGCCGAACATCGCCTCGGCCATGCCTTCGGGCACCGGCGATTTAAGCGGGCGGCGGTTCAGAAAATGCTCGGCCGCCGTGTCGATGGCAACGGCCCGCCCCGGCAGCGCCGCAGCCGCGTCCACCATCCGCGTCTTGTCTTTCCGGAACGGGAACATCGCGCGCCTCCTCTGTCACTCATTGTACCAATATAAGGCCACGGCCGCGAAAAGGCTACTCTGCCGGGGCTGGCAGCAAGCGGCTGAACACCGTTTCATTGCCCTTTTCGGGGTGGCGCGGGATCATCAGGGCCAGCATCAGCGATGTCGCCGCCATGCCTGAGGCCAGCACGAACACCGCGCCGGGCGAGACGATCCACAGATAGCCCAGCAGTGCCGGCAGAAACACCGCCGCGATGTGATTGATGGTAAAGGCGACGGCGGCGGTGGGCGCGATATCGCCCGGATCGGCGATCTTCTGGAAATAGGTTTTCAGTGCGAAAGCCAGCGCAAACAGCAGGTGGTCCAGGACGTAAAGAGCTGCGGCCAGGGCGACGCCCCAGCCGAACAGATAGATGCCGCCATAGGCCAGGAACACCGTGATCAGGCCGACATATTCAAACACCAGCGCCCGGCGCTCGCCCCAGCGCGCCACGGCACGCCCCATTACCGGGGCAAACACCATGTTGGCGACATAGTTGATCAGAAACAGCGCCGTCAGTTGGTGCACCTGAAAGCCGAAGCGTTCGACCATCATGAAGGCCGCAAAGACCACGAAAATCTGCCGCCGCGCACCCGACATGAATTGCAGCGCGTAATACAGCCAGTAGCGGCGCCGCAGAACGAAGGTTTTCAGTTGCGGATGCGGCGCCTCGAACTGCGGATAGGCGAAAAAGCAGAATACGGCGATGGCCGCCGTGACGCCGCCCGCAGTCAGATAAACGAAGTTGTAGCTGAGATCGAAGGCCTTCCAGGTCACGACCAGCAGGCCATAAGACAGCAAGGACGCGCCCGATCCGACCGCGACGATCCAGCCCAACACCTGCGGCGCGCGCTTCTTGTCGATCCATTGCAGTTGCAGGGACTGGTTCACGGTTTCGAAATAGTGAAACCCGATCGACGAGATCATCGTCACCGTCAAAAGCCCGGCAAAGCTGGGGAACCAGGCGGTGATGGCGGTGGCGGCCCCCAGCATGAACAACGCCACCAGCCCCAGCACCTGTTCGCGCATGAAGATGATGATCGCGATCACGCCGACGGCCAGAAAGCCCGGAATCTCGCGTACTGTATGCAGCCAGCCGATCTCGACTCCGGTAAATCCCGCCGCCTCGATCACAAAATTGTTCAGCAGCGCGGACCAGGTGTTGAACGCGATCGGCGAGGCAAAGGCCATCAGGCATAGCAACGCCACCGGCCGCCGCCAGACCGGCAGGTCGCCAGCGTTGTCCAGTCCCACGATACGTCCCATCGGTCAGACATAGGCCGCAGGACCGGGAATGGCGAGACGAAAAGCATGGCTTACGGGCTGCCGCGCCCAAGGTCTGATCTGGATCAAGGCGGTCATCACCGGGAGTCCGCAAGACCACAGGCAAAACACAATCAGGGACAGCACATGGACATTCTGGCTATTGTCGAACGGTTTGGCGAGACATATACCGCCGCGCTTTTCGGTCTGATCACCGGAGTGATTTTTGGCGTGGCGGCACAGCGTTCGCGGTTCTGCCTGCGTGCTGCGGTCGTCGAATTCGCGCGCGGTCGGCTGGGCGACAGTATCTCGGTCTGGCTGCTGACCTTCTCGACCGCGCTGGTCTGGGTTCAGGGCGCCGAACTGCTGGGGCTGATGCGAACAGAAGATGCGCGCATGATGGCCGTCACCGGATCCTGGGCTGGGGCGATCATCGGCGGGCTGATATTCGGCGTCGGCATGGTTCTGGCGCGCGGTTGTTCAGGGCGGCTGCTGGTGCTGGCGGCAACCGGCAATCTGCGCTCGGTCATGTCCGGGCTGATCTTTGCCGTCGTGGCGCAGATGAGCCTGTCAGGTTTTCTGACACCGGTGCGCGACCGGCTGGCCGCACTTTGGGTGACACCGGGCGGGCGCAACGTCGATCTGCTGGACGGCTGGCCGCAGAGCACGGGCCTGATGATCGGGTTGGCGCTGGCGGTGGTCGCGCTGGTGCTGGCGCGGCGCAACCGGCTGGGTCCACGGCGGCTGATCTTCGGGGCGGGGGTCGGATTTTCGATCGCGGTCGGCTGGGTGCTGACCTTTGGGCTGTCACAGGTCAGTTTCGATCCGGTGCAGATCGAAAGCGCGACCTTCACCGGCCCGTCCGCAAACACGCTGATGTTCTTTCTGGACCGCTCGGCGGTGCTGGAGTTCGATATCGGCCTGGTGCCCGGCGTGTTCCTGGGCGCGTTCCTGGCGGCGCTGGTCAGCAAAGAACTGAAATTTCAGGGATTCGAAGGCGCGGACTCGATGAAACGCGCCATGGTTGGGGCAGGGATGATGGGCTTTGGCGGTATGCTGGCGGGCGGTTGCGCCATCGGCGCGGGCGTCACCGGCGGGTCGATTTTCGTCGGCACCGCCTGGGTGGCGCTGACGGCCATGTGGGCGGGCGGCATCGTGACCGACTTTCTGCTGGATCAGCCCGCGTTACGCGCCGCGGCGTGACAACCCGGCAACCTTCGCAATCGCCAACACCTCCTGCCCCCCGCTCGGCGCAGCCAATAATCACCGCACGCTTATCCTCGTATCCCTCCCGTTGCCGGAATGACAGCGTCACGCGCCGCCACACGGGCCACAAAAGTTTTGGAAAACTTTGGCGTGTATCCCCTTGACATACGGTAGCGCCATTCCCATTTATCATACATGAAACAGACCAATGTCCGCCAGTTTTTCCAGCAATTCCCCTCAGACGAAGCTTGCCTTGAACACCTGTTCAACGCCCGCTTCGGTCAGGGTCACGTTTGCCCCAAGTGTGACCGCGAAGCGAAGTGGTATCGTCTGGCTTCCGAGCAAGCTTTTTCCTGCCAGTGGTGCGGCCACCATATTCACCCGATGGTGGGTTCGATCTTCGAGAAATCCCGCACACCTCTGCAATTGTGGTTCTACGCGATCTTCCTATTCACCACGACGCGCAATGGCGTGGCGGCCAAGGAACTGCAACGCCAGCTTGGCGTGACGTACAAGACTGCTTGGCGCATGGCTGGACTGATCCGCACCCACATGGCTGCCGTTGACGGTGACGAGCCTCTGGGCGGCGTTGTGGAAGTCGATGAGATTTTCGTCGGCGGTCACACACCCGGCGGTCAGGGCGGCAAGGGCAAGGCGATTGTCATGGGCATGGCCGAAAAGGGCGGCGACGTGATTACCGAGGTTGTCCCTGATCGGAAGGCCAAGACGCTTATGGGTGAAATTCGCGAAAACATCGAACCCGCGTCCGAAGTTCACACCGACGAGCATAAGGGTTATTCCGGCCTGTCGCGTTCACCTGATTTCAAACACATGCAAGTCAATCACTCTGAAAGCGAATATGTCGGCCCGGATGGAGAAACGACCAACACGATTGAGGGGTTCTTTTCCCAGCTACGGCGCACCATCGCGGGCACGCATATCTCGGTATCTGACAAGCACCTTTGGAAATACGCCAAGGAATGCGAGTACAGGTTTAATCGTCGGATGGAGCCGGAGTTGATGCTTTCGGAACTGCTTTCCCGGTTTCCCGAGTTGGACGCTTGATCACAGCATCTAGCTTGTCGAGGTCCCCATCCGGGTCAGCCTCGTGTTCCTTGATGAAGTCGTCAATCTTGCCCTTTCGGGCCTGTCTCAGGCTTTTGCTCATTGGTTATCCACTTGTTAGTCGATTCTCGCACGTTAGCCCCCTCAAGCAACGGCACCTTGAGAAAATCAATGTCGCTTAAGAATTTCATCTGACGTTGCATCTCTGGAACATCTGAAGATAGCATAAATCCACGAAATTCATTTCTCACCAGCCGCGTTGCCCCACCGTTATATACTAACGTGACGTTGGTAAATTTACAATTTCTGAAGCTGTGACCATCCAGCAGAACACGGCAATTTCGGAAATCTTCACCATCATGATCGGTGTGAACCTTTTGCACCTTTGGAATAAGAACAGTTGTTTTTTGCCTAATGAACTGATCGATCCAAAGTGCGACTGCTGCCCCGCCAAAAAATATCAGACTCCTGACAATCCATTGATCGTAACCCCAATCAAACATGGACTGCCAACTGCTGCGAAGAGCGGTTCTTACGGTATCGACCCAGCCAAACTCCTCGGAAGCAACCTCGACAGTAAACCCAGCCAAAACAAGCAACACGAAGACGATTGCCGATATGCCGTAACGGAAAACACTTTTCATAACCCCTCATCTCACGAATCCACCGTGAGAGTCGAGACCGTATGCTGAGGGGATACACGCCAAACTTTTGCCAATTTTTTTCCAAAAAAATTGCGCCGCGCAGTGGGCGAAACCGGTCAGTAAAAACTTTGAGGATCGATATCGATGGTCAGGCGCAGATTGGCCGGCAGTTTCACCCCGGCGACCCAGCGCGCCAGCGCCGCTTGCAGGGGTGCGCCTTTGTCCGCCTTGATCAGCAGGCGCACACGGTGCCGTCCGCGAATCCGGGCAATCGGCGCGGGCGCCGGTCCGTAAACCTGCGCCCCGATCTGACGCAGGGGCTGATCATTGCGCGCCAGTGCCGCCCCGATATCGAACACCTGCTGCACATCGGGCGAGCTTAGCACGATCCCGGCCATGCGCCCGTAGGGCGGCACCCCGGCCTGTTGCCGCTCTGCCGCCTCGGCGCGCCAGAACCCTTCCTCATCGCCCGACAGGATCGCGCGGATCACCGGATGTTCCGGCTGAAAGGTCTGCAACAGCGCCTCGCCGGCGCTGTCCGCGCGCCCGGCCCGCCCCGCCACCTGACGCATCAGTTGAAACGTGCGTTCAGCGGCGCGCAGGTCAGAGCCTTGCAATCCAAGATCGGCGTCGATCACCCCGACCAGGGTCAGCAGCGGAAAGTTGTGGCCCTTGGCCACCAGTTGCGTGCCGATGATGATATCGGCCTCGCCGCCCGCAATGGCCTCGATCTGGGCCTTCATCGCGCGGGCAGAACCGAACAGGTCCGAGGACAGCACCGCGATGCGCGCCTCGGGGAACAGGCCTGCGGCCTCTTCGCTTAACCGTTCGACGCCGGGGCCGACCGGGGCCAGCCGATCCGCAGCCTCACAGGACGGGCAGACGGTCGGCATCGGCTTGGTCTCGCCGCATTGATGACAGACCAGACGTTTCAGAAACCGGTGTTCCACCATGCGCGCATCGCAGTGGTCGCAGCCGATCTGATGCCCGCAGGCCCGGCAGATCGTCACCGGCGCATAGCCGCGCCGGTTGAGAAACAGCAGCGATTGCTGGCCGGCGGCAAGGCGTTTTTCCACGCCGCGCTGCAAGCTGGGCGAGATCCAGCGGTTGCCCGGCAGCGGCTCGGCGCGCATGTCGATGGCGCGCATCACCGGCAGCTCGGCGGCGCCAAAGCGCGCGGTCAGTTCCAGCCTTGCGTACTTGCCCGCCTCGGCATTGGCCCAGCT
>Ga0316207_10005335_pt1 | contig 10711 bp, 11 predicted proteins | sample 6weekpyrite_MG_FD_204943 | JGI IMG/M metagenome (GOLD analysis project Ga0316207, IMG submission 204943) | Microbial mat bacterial communities from mineral coupon in-situ incubated in ocean water Damariscotta River, Maine, United States -... | ecosystem: Environmental > Aquatic > Marine >...
TGTTTAATAAAGAAGACTTAAGTATGTCAAAACGAGATTATTACGAAGTTCTGGGTATAGGCAAAGATGCCAACGAAGCGGCTATCAAAAAGGCGTTTAAACGTTTGGCGATGAAGCATCATCCAGATAGAAATGCAGACAACCCGGAAGCAGAAGAGAAATTTAAGGAAGCGAAAGAAGCTTACGATATTTTGTCTGATGCGCAAAAACGCGCAGCTTATGATCAGTATGGTCATGCGGGTGTTGATCCATCTGCAGGTGGCGGTGCTGGCTACGGCGCCGGTGCAGGTAACTTCAGTGATATTTTTGGCGACGTATTTGGTGACATCTTCGGTGGCGCTGGCGGCGGTGGGCGCAGCCGTTCATACCGTGGTTCGGATCTTCGTTACAATATGGAACTTAGTCTGGAAGATGCTGTTGCAGGGACAACTGCCAAGATTAAGATTCCCACACTGGTTGGTTGTAAAACCTGTGATGGCAGTGGCGCCAAGAAAGGGTCTTCGCCAACCACCTGTACAACCTGTGGTGGCACTGGCCAGGTAAGAATCCAGCAAGGGTTCTTTTCAGTTCAACAAACCTGCCCACATTGTCATGGCCAGGGCAAAACCATTTCTGATCCGTGTAATGACTGTCATGGTCAGGGGCGCATCGAAGAGCGTAAAACCTTATCGGTTAAGGTTCCGCCAGGTGTTGATAATGGTGATCGAATTCGCTTGTCAGGTGAGGGTGAAGCAGGTGAGAATGGAGGTCCCCCAGGTGACCTGTACGTTCAGGTGCATGTGAAACCACATCCTATTTTTGAACGTGATGGTAGTAATTTACTTTGCCAGGTGCCTATCAGTGTTGCTACAGCGGCCTTAGGTGGAGAGCTGGAAGTGCCGACTTTAAATGGTCGTGTAAAGCTTAAAATTCCAGGTGAAACACAAACCGGTAAGATGTTCCGTCTTAAAGGTAAGGGTGTTAAGCCGGTACGTGGCGGTGCAGTCGGAGATCTTTTATGTAAGGTTGTTATTGAAACGCCGGTTAAGCTTACAGCTAAGCAAAAAGAGTTACTTAAAGAATTTGACGACAGCATTCATGGTGACAATAAAAATCATAACCCGCAGGGTAGCTCCTGGATGGACGGGGTTAAGAAGTTTTTTGATGACATGAAACTCTAAATAGAGATTTTTCAATCATGACAACACGCAGGAAATTACTCACAGGCCTGGCCGGTATTTTAGCTGGGGCATTCATTAGTAAACATGCTGTTGCTGAAGAAGCAGCAACAGAATCACTAGATGATTTACGCTTTCCTGGCGACCCCACGGAACATAACGTAATTTATCAGCTTAATAAAAGCAGCCAGAAGTATCATGATGGCGTGATTTTTTCAGTAGGTGAGATGCTGAGGAAATACAATGATAATATTACGATTGTTGTAACTGCTTTTGGTGAAGGCATTCATGTACTGGCTAAAGTACCTGGTCGTCCTGTTTCTAAAAAGAATATGCAATCTATAAAAAGTCTTGCGGACTACGGTGTAAAATTCCATGCATGTGGGAATACCCTGGACTCATTAGGCTGGGATAAAGATGACCTGTATGATTTCGTGGAAGTCGTGCAGGTGGGTGCAGCAGATTTATTAGAGCACCAGGAAAAAGGCTTTGCCTACATCAGTTTATAAAGCTCTTTGAATAAAAAATAAAAACCAAATTTTAGAGTTAACGTTTAAGAGAAAAAAATGTTACGAATTGCAATTACCGGCGCTGCTGGTCGTATGGGTAAAACCTTAATAGAAGCCTGTCAGCAAGCGGAAGGTTGTGGTCTTAGTGCTGCAATTGAAAGACCGGGTATTAGTTTGATAGGTGCAGATGCCGGTGAGCTTGCCGGTGTTGGAACGCTTAATGTAAAACTGGTTGATGATATCTCTAAAGTTATTAATGACTTTGACGTCTTAATAGATTTCACTTCAATAGAATCTACTCTACATAATTTACAAATCTGTAAAGAACATAAAAAACATATCATTATAGGAACGACTGGTTTTAGTGATGAACAAAAATCAGTGATAAAAGCGGCTGCAGAAGAAACAGCCGTCGTGTTCGCACCTAATATGAGTGTAGGTGTAAATCTCTGCTTAAAATTACTGGAAATGGCAGCCTCTGTTCTTAACGAAGATTATGATATCGAAGTAATTGAAGCACATCACCGTCACAAAGTAGATGCTCCATCAGGAACAGCTCTGCGCATGGGTGAAGTGGTTGCCGAAACATTGGGACGTGATTTGAAAGAATGTGCAGTGTATGGCAGAGAAGGTCATACCGGTGCACGTGATCCTCAGAGTATTGGCTTTGAAACAATTCGCGCGGGCGATGTTGTGGGTGATCACACGGTTATGTTTGCTACTGAAGGTGAACGTGTAGAAATCACGCATAAGGCCTCAAGTCGTATGACGTTTGCCAAAGGCGCAATGCGTGCGGCATTATGGCTACAAAATAAAGAAAACGGGCTGTATGATATGCAGGACGTACTAGGGCTCTAGTTGTACAGCTTGCTTCCGTATGCAGTCAGACCTGTGTTAAAAAATGGACACTTACAGCTGTTTGATAAACATCGGTAAGCTTACATTTTCTGCCTTGTTCTGCCAGCTTACGAAAACAACCTGAACAACTATAAAAATCAGGAATTAATTATAAAAAGGTAAATTATGAAATTTGCATGCGTTTTTCCGGGGCAGGGGTCTCAATCTATTGGCATGATGGCTGAACTTGCAGAGGCTTATCCTGTTGTTACAGAGTTATTTGCAAAAGCATCCGAAGTTCTCGGATATGATTTGTGGAAAATCGTTCAGGAAGGTCCTGCAGAAGAACTCAATAAAACTGAAGTTACTCAACCCGCAATGCTGACTGCAGGCGTTGCTGTTTATGAAATTCTTAAATCAAAAATATCGGAAGAACCGGCCTTATACGCAGGTCATAGTTTGGGTGAGTACACCGCACTTGTATGTGCGGGTTCGTTAAAATTTGAAGATGCAGTGAAACTTGTATCACAGCGTGGCAAATTAATGCAGGAAGCGGTTCCTGCCGGTGTAGGTGCAATGGCGGCTATTTTGGGTTTAGAAGATGCCGTGATTAAGGATATATGCAAGACAGCAAGTGATGATAATTTTGCAGTGCAAGCGGTTAACTTCAACTCGCCTGGTCAGGTTGTTATTGCTGGTAACAAGCAAGCTGTAGAAATTTCAATGGCACTGGCTAAAGAAGCGGGTGCAAAACGCGCATTAAAACTACCGGTTAGTGTGCCGTCTCACTCTAACTTAATGGAAGGTGCTGCCAGGAAACTGGCAGAGTTTATTAAAGCAGAAATCAAGGTAAGTAAATCGACTACACCGGTAATTCAGAATGTTACGGCTAAAGCGTATGCGCGTCCATCTGATATCACCAAGAACCTGGTTAAGCAGTTGCATAATCCTGTACTGTGGGTAGATAGCGTGAATAACCTGGTTGCTGAAGGCATTGAAGCAACGGTTGAATGCGGCCCCGGTAAAGTGCTGGTTGGTTTGAACAAACGTATTAATAAAGAAGTAGCGCACCATACAATTAATGATGTGGCGAGTCTGGATGCAACGGTTGAAGCCTTGTCTTAATCTCAGACTGGATTATTGGAGATAAAATGAATTTAGAAAATGAAGTTGTTTTAGTAACAGGTGCTAGCCGTGGTATTGGTAAAGCCATTGCTGAAACGCTAGCGGCTGCTGGTGCTACGGTTGTTGGTACGGCAACATCTGACGCAGGTGCAGAAAAAATCACTGAATATCTCTCTTCTATTGAAGGGGCCAAAGCCGGTAAAGGCATGTGTTTGAACGTGGCTGATGATGCTTCTATTAAAGAAGTGACTGATGCAATCAAGAACGAATTTGGTGCTATTTCTATTCTGGTAAATAATGCAGGTATCACTCGTGATAACCTGTTAATGATGATGAAAGACGATCAGTGGAATGACATCATTCAAACTAATCTGACGTCTATTTTCAAGCTATCAAAAATTGTTATTCGCCCCATGATGAAAGCCCGCAAAGGCCGTATTATTAATATTGCTTCAGTTGTTGGTTTAACGGGTAATCCTGGGCAAACAAATTACTCTGCAGCAAAAGCGGGCATCCTTGGTTTTAGTAAATCACTGGCGCGTGAAATTGGCTCACGCAATATAACGGTGAACACAGTTGCGCCAGGATTTATTGATACTGATATGACTCGGCAGCTGCCTGAAGAGCAAAGAGATGCACTTACTGCGCAAATTCCATTGAATAAATTGGGTGATCCACAGGACATTGCAAATGCAGTAGCGTTCCTTGCTTCACCTGAAGCAGGCTATATAACGGGTGAAACCATTAATGTTAATGGTGGAATGTATATGCCCTAGCGTTATATTTTGCTTTTAAAGTAAGATGTAACCTATTGATATATATAATTATATGCAAGATTTAAATTGGTAAAAAAATTACTGGTAGTCTGTGCAGATATTCACTAAAATACCGCGCAGCTCACACATATTCGTAATCGAGAGGAAAACTACATGAGCAGTGTTGAAGAACGCGTTCGTAAGATTGTTATTGAACAGCTAGGCGTAAAAGAAGATGAAGTAACTAACACAGCTTCTTTCGTAGATGACCTGGGTGCAGATTCACTAGATACAGTTGAATTGGTAATGGCTTTGGAAGAGGAATTCGAATGTGAAATTCCTGATGAAGATGCTGAAAAAATTACTACAGTTCAGCAGGCACTGGATTACGTTAACGCTAACAGTTAATTCGGTCCTACAAAAAGGGCAGGCGTAGTGCCTGCCCTTTTTGCGTTTTTAGCAGAGTTAATTTTTAACTTTGTGTAATATATATTCTAATAATTATTGTTACTGTGAATTTAGGTACACAGAGCATATAACAACTCCGCTCTCACCTTACTCAGTAATCAATTCGTAAACACACCACCTGGAGAGTACTCTTGGCTAAACGTCGCGTTGTCGTTACCGGTTTAGGTATCGTTTCACCTGTAGGTAATGATTTAAAGTCTTCATGGGATAGTATCCTTGCGGGTAGAAGTGGGGCATCCCTGATTACCGATTTCGATACAACTGACCATGCAGTTAAATTTGCATGTACAGTTAAGGATTTCGATGCGACTCAGTACATCCCCAAGAAAGACCTGAAAAAAATGGATACCTTTATCCATTATGGTGTTGCAGCAGCAGATCAGGCTATTAAAGACGCGGGTCTCGAGATCACAGAAGAAAATGCAGAACGTATTGGCGTTGCTGTAGGTTCCGGTATTGGTGGTTTACCGCTGATTGAAAAGAATAAAGAAGCGCTGGATAAGGGTGGCCCACGCAAAATCTCACCCTTCCTTATTCCTGGCACAATCATCAATATGATCTCGGGTAACCTGTCGATTATGTATGGTATTAAAGGTCCGAATATCGCGCCTGTTACTGCCTGTACTACCGGTACGCACAGTGTTGGCCTGGCCGCTCGTATGATTGCTTACGGTGATGCTGATGTGATGCTCGCAGGTGGCGCTGAAAAAGCGTCTTCTCCACTAGGTATGGGGGGCTTTGCTGCTGCTCGAGCACTGTCTCGTAATAATGACAACCCGGAAGCGGCAAGTCGTCCATGGGACAAAGACCGTGATGGTTTTGTGCTAGGTGATGGTGCTGGTGTCATGGTGCTAGAAGAATACGAGCACGCCAAAGCACGTGGCGCGAAAATTTATGCTGAAATGGCAGGCTTTGGTATGAGTGGTGATGCTTATCATATGACAAGTCCTTCTGAAGGCGGTGAAGGTGCTGCCCGTTGCATGGTAAATGCAATGAAAGATGCAGGTATCAATCCTGATCAAATTCAGTTTGTGAATGCTCACGGTACATCTACACCCGCGGGTGATGTTGCTGAAACACAGGCTGTTAAGGCAGCATTTGGTGATCATGCTAAATCACTGGCTGTTACTTCAACTAAATCAATGACAGGTCATTTACTTGGCGCTGCAGGTGGTATTGAAGCAGTATTTACAGTGATGAGTTTGCATGATCAGGTTGCGACTCCAACTATCAACCTGGATAATCAGGATCCTGCCTGTGATTTAGATTATGTACCTCATACCGCGCGTGATATGAAAATGGAATATGCAATATCCAATTCATTTGGTTTTGGTGGCACAAACGGTTCTGTTCTGTTTAGAAAACTCTAATAGTTGTACATCCCGGCTTAAATCATTAAGCCGGGACTAATCAAAATTTTACGTGTACATTTAGGCTAAAACGTTATGCCTCAGCCTTTGATCATTAAGGCCCTTTCAACTATTCCCGATTTGTTGGCACTTCATGCTAATAATCCTGAGCGTTACCCTCATTTATTAAGTAGCAATAAAACCGCGATTACTGGCGATGACAATCATAATATTGCGCGTTTTGATATTTTATTTGCCTGCCCACAACAAACAATTACAAGCAACGCTAAAAACTTTCTTGAACAGCTGGACGCAGAATGGAACAAGAACAGCCAGCCGGTTGAATCCAGTGGCTTGCCATTTACCGGCGGCTGGTTTTTATACCTGGGTTATGAGCTGGCAGGGCAGATTGAAAGCGCATTAGTTTTACCTGAGTCAGAGGATGGCTTACCTGTGGCTTTTGCAACACGTTTTCCAGCTGCAATCATTATAGATGCACACAAAGGTGAGGCATTTATCATCTGTGAAAGTCGTTTTGCTGATTGTGCCCGGCAAATAGAAACTGACTTAAGTGCTCCCTGTGATGCGTCATTGTATACACAGGAATTCGATATAGCTGATATGCAGGAAGATGACGAAAACGCTTACCTGCAGCAGCATACAAAACTACATCAATATATCGTTGATGGCGATGTCTTCCAGGTGAATTTATCCCGCCGTTGGCAATCCCGGTTAAAAACACCGGTGACTCATGCAAGCCTGTATCATCAGCTAAGTAAATCCAATCCAGGGCCTTTTAATGCGTTGGTCACTATAGGTGATAAGGCCATTATTAGTTCTTCTCCTGAGCGCTTAATCGAAGTTAGAGACGGTTGTATTCAAACACGACCTATTGCGGGAACGCGACCTCGATCAGCCGATAAAGCTTCAGATGATAATTTATCACAAGAACTCTTAGCTCACCCTAAAGAACGAGCTGAGCATATTATGCTAATTGATCTGGAGCGTAATGATTTAGGCCGCGTGTGTGAGCCAGGAAGCATTGAAGTTAATGAGTTGATGGTGCTAGAAAGCTACCAACATGTGCATCACATTGTTTCTAATGTGCGAGGAACAGCGCGAAAAGGAATGACACCGGGGCAATTAATTGCTGCTGTATTTCCGGGTGGAACAATTACGGGTTGCCCTAAAATTAGATGTATGGAAATTCTGGCTGAGTTAGAGCAAGTCGGGCGAGGTGCCTACACTGGATCACTGGGTTATTTAAATCATGATGGAAGCATGGATTTGAATATTCTGATCCGCACAATTACGCGAAATGGAGATAGCTTACAGTTTAGAGCTGGCGGTGGAATTGTAGTAGACTCAGATCCAAAAAATGAACTTCATGAGACGAGAGCCAAGGCAAAAGGGCTTATTCACGCATTGCAAACAGGGAATAGATAAGTAATGAATAAAATATTAATCAATGGAAATGAAGAAGCATGTATTGATGTGCTTGATCGTGGTTTTCAATACGGTGATGGCGTGTTTGAAACCATCGTTTATAAAAATGGAAAGTTACAACTCTGGGATGAGCATATACAGCGTATACAGCAGTCAGCTAAGCGTCTCAAGATAAATACGGTTGAAGAATCAGTCTGGCTTGATGATATTAAAAAACTTAATATCACTAATGATGCAGTCTTAAAATTAATTTTAACTCGTGGCATATCCGGGCGAGGTTATGCCTATGAATCTGGAAGTGTGCCTACAAGAGTTTGTGCTGTATTTGCTTTGCCCGAATATAATGAGAGTCATCAAACGGGTATAACAGCTCGTATTTGTGAAACTACGGTTTCAATGAATGCATCGCTGGCAGGTATTAAGCACCTTAATCGACTTGAGAATGTACTTGCGCGGAATGAATGGAACAATAAAACTATAGCAGAAGGCTTAATGCTGGATATTAATAATCACGTTATTGAAGGTACAATGAGTAATGTTTTTTGCGTATTAGAGGATGAGTTATATACGCCTTCACTGGAATATTCAGGTGTAAATGGTGTTGTTAGACAGCACATTATAAAGCTAGCAGGTGAAAATAATATACCCGTTAACGTGATTGAACTTAGTAAACAGAACTTTTTACAAATGGATTCGATATTTATAACAAATAGTGTGATTGGTCTTTGGCCAGTGACTAAAGTAATCGATATGGATCAGCAATATGATTTCTCAATAGCTGATACCGTTAAAACTATACAGGCAAGCTTGAACAACTCATTGAATGGGTAAGCAGAAGCCTGAGAAAATATAATGATTAAAAAATTAATTGCATTAGCTTTTTTAGTAACCAGCGTTGTCATTGTTGATTTTTATTTTTTTCTAAATAAACAACTGGGTGTGGAGTCTGAGCAATTTTATGATTTTTCTCCTGGGACGAGTGTGTCTGCTTTAGCACGTGACCTTGAAAAGAAAAATATAATCTCTAACCGGATGTATTTTTCAGCATGGGCGAGAATTACTGGAACGGCAAGGTATTTGAAAGCAGGTGAGTACCACCTAACACCAGAAATGAATGTGTTAGAGCTGTTTAGCTTAATGAAACAAGGCAAGGTTCGTTTATACAGCCTGACGTTAGTTGAAGGGATTACATTCAAACAAATGATGCAACAGATTAATGCGTCACCGCATTTGAATCATTCATTGAAGGGCATGCCTGTTGAGCAAATAATGCAAAAAATAGGCTATCCTGGTGAGCATCCAGAAGGTCGTTTTTTTCCTGATACCTATCGTTTTCCTAAAGGTATGAGTGATATCGATTTATTGAAGCAGGCTTACCAGCAACAAAAACAACGATTAGAAAAAGCCTGGGATGATAGGGATCAGGGCTTACCGCTAAACTCAGCATATGAAGCGCTGATACTTGCCTCTATAGTAGAAAGAGAAAGCGCCAATGTTGCAGAGCGTAAACTAATTGCGGGCGTTTTTATAAATCGTTTAAGAAAGGGTATGCGTTTGCAGACTGATCCAACCGTAATTTATGGTATGGGTGATGAGTATAAGGGCGATATTCGCTTTCGAGATTTGCGCAAAGATACACCGTATAATACATACACAAGAAAAGGCTTGCCTCCAACCCCAATAGCTATGCCAGGTCAGGGTGCTCTCGACGCAGTAAGTCATCCTGATAAGACAGATTACATTTATTTTGTGGCGATGTCTGATAAATCAGGTCGGCATATTTTTTCAAAAACCTTAAAAGAACATGAGCATGCTGTTGATGTTCACCAACGAAAGATTAAAAAGAAATAGAATGACAAAGCCATTATTTATAACTCTAGAAGGTTCTGAAGGTGTTGGTAAAACATCTAATATGGAATATATAAAATCGATGTTGAATGATAAAAATATTGATTTTGTTGAAACCAGAGAGCCTGGGGGGACTTCACTGGGAGAAACGTTGCGAGGAATGTTGCTTGGTGAAGATTATAAAGGAATGTCTGATGACACAGAGCTTATGCTGATGTTTGCTGCGCGTGCAGAACATGTAGCACAGGTTATAAGGCCTGCACTTGAGAATAACAAATGGGTATTATGTGATCGATTTACGGATGCAACCTATGCATATCAGGGTGGTGGACGTCAGCTGGATATGGAAAGAATCGAAGGTTTGGAAAACTGGGTATTAGGTAGTCTGAGACCTGACTTAACTATCTTACTGGACGCATCTATAGAAGTCGGCAGGGAGCGAGCAGGCAAACGAAGTGCACCGGACAGATTTGAGCAGGAACGTGATGCATTTTTTAATCGTGTAAGAGAAACCTATTTAGCAAGAGCAGCTGCTGAGCCAGATAGAATTAAGGTGGTTGATGCATCAGGTGATCTTGAGTCTGTGCAACAGAAAATAAAGCAAATTATATCCGAACTTCTTTAAATTATCGGCTTCTCGGTTTCTAATTGCTCTCAGGATTGATATTAATCAATCCTTCTACTCTCTTAAAATTCCTTAATTATTACCTATGCTATCTTTAAAGTGGTTAGCATCGTTTATTCTAGTTATCTCGAATGAAGTTTGATTGTCTGGCATGGAACCGGGACGTGAAAATTTACTATATTATAAAATTATTAACTTTTCTGGTTATTTATCTTTCTTCATCATCTATATATGCAAAAGAAAGTGATCCAGCTGCAGATTATAAATTTGGTGTTTTTCCGTATCTAACATCAAAACATATGCATTCTATTTATTCGCCTGTTAATCAGCGCTTAAATTTAGCATTACACAAAAAATCAGAATTTATAACTGAGCCTTCTCATAGAAGATTTATTCATAAGTTAAATAATGAAATCACTTCTGTCCCGTTAACAAAATGAAATGACTGCTGATACATTTATATAGGAATCTATGCATTGATTTCATGTTGCAATAGACATGAAATTAAAAAAATTGACTCCGTCATACCTGCGAAGGCAGGTATCCAGAGTCTGTAGGCCTTTCAACGTCACTAGATTCCTGCCTTCGCAGG
>Ga0316207_10005336_pt1 | contig 10711 bp, 7 predicted proteins | sample 6weekpyrite_MG_FD_204943 | JGI IMG/M metagenome (GOLD analysis project Ga0316207, IMG submission 204943) | Microbial mat bacterial communities from mineral coupon in-situ incubated in ocean water Damariscotta River, Maine, United States -... | ecosystem: Environmental > Aquatic > Marine >...
GTTTACGGTGCAAACCGTCTTGGTGCTAACTCGGTTCTTGAAGCTCTACTTTTTGGACGTCAGGTTGGTCAGACAATGGCTAAAGATGTCGACGGAATAGAACTTAAAAAAGCAACTCAGTCTGATGCAGATACAATGACTAAAGAGTTTGACTGGATTATGAACAATAATGGAACTGAAAAGGTTTCTGAACTTAGACATGAACTTCAACAGTCGATGACAGACAATGCAGGTGTGTTTAGAACAGAAGAGACACTGGCTAAGCAGCTTAACGTGATGAAAGAGCTTAGAGAGAAGTATAAGCATATCCGTATTGAAGACAAGTCTAAAATCTTTAATACAGAACTTCAAGAAGCGATTGAATTTGGTCACATGCTTGATTACTGTACTTTCATTGCACAATCAGCTCTTGCAAGAAAAGAGAGTCGTGGTGCTCACTACCGTGAAGACTACCCTACTCGTGATGATGAGAACTTCTTACAACACACTATGGGTTATATGGACAAAGACGGAAATGTCAACTTAGAATATATGAATGTCGTTCTTGGCAAACATGAGCTTAAAGCTAGAACGTATTAAGGAGAGTAAATGAGTGCAATACCTAGTAAAAAAATTACTTTTAAAGTATTTCGTTTCAATGCTGAAACGGATTACCTTCCAACCTATATAGACTATGTTGTTGATGTCACACATGAAAATGTTGTTCTTGACATATTAACTACTATCAAAAATGAGATGGATGGTTCTTTATCTTACAGACGTTCATGTCGTCACGGTATCTGTGGTATCTGTTCTGTGAAGGTTCAAGGCAAGGCTATCTTGGCCTGTAAACAAAATGTTCTTCAAATGGTTGAGACCTACGGAGACACACTGACGATTGAACCACTTAGTACAAAACGTGCTATGAAAGACCTTATCATTGATAAAGAGGACTTCTGGGTTAAACATGCTGCTGTTAAGCCTTACCTGGATGCACCGGTAGAAGAGAAACCTGAAAATGAGCATTTTGTGTCTCCAGCTCAAGTTGATGCTCTTTTAGAAGCGGACTACTGTATTCAGTGTGGAGCTTGTCACTACTCATGTCCTGCACTTGAGATCAATGAGCAGTTTATCGGGCCTGCTGCTTTTGCTGCCGGTTTTAGATTCCAAGCGGATGTTCGTGACAATCAAGACAACGAACGTCTTCACGCTATCAACCAAGAAGGTTCAGGTGTTTGGGATTGTGTTAAATGTATGGAATGTGCAGAAGTATGTCCTAAAGAAGTTAACCCGATTGAGAAGATCACTAAGCTTCATAATATGGTATTTGACGCTGGTATTGCGAAGAACAATATTGCTACCCGTCACGCCGTCTATTTCAAGGACTCAGTAGCGAAACACGGTCAGCTAAATGAAGCCGGTCTTGTTATCTACTCTGAGAAGGGTTACGGTATGTATAAACACCTTAAAGTCGGTGCGAAGATGATCGCTAAGGGCAAGGCACATATCAACCCGTTAATTGTTCCAAAATCTGACAAGTTAGATGAGATTGCTAAACTAGTAAAAATCTCTTCAACGTCAAAATTCTAAGGAGTACAGATGTCTAAATTAAAATATGCACTATTTACTGGCTGTACTGCACGTCAAAGTACGCCTGAGCAGATGATGTCAACTATGGCAATCGCTGATAAGATGGGAATTGAGTTAGAGGTTTTAGAAGAAGCAACCTGTTGTGGTGCGTCTCACCTTCAAGATTATGATGAGTTCTTATCATTAGTACTTAATGCCCGTAATATCTGTTACGCAGAATCACGCGGTATGACGATGGTTACTATCTGTAATACCTGTCAACTTAATACTATGCTGACAAAACGTCGTCTTGATAACGACCCTGAGATGAAGGCTAAGGTCAATGAAAAGCTTGCAGAGGTCGGTTTAGAGTACAAGGGTACTTCTGAAATCAAACACTTCTTATACGCTATCATCGATGACTTTGGTCTTGACAATCTTAAGAAGATGGTTGTTAAGCCTCTTGCAGAGTTTAATATCGCACCGTTTTACGGTTGTCACAACATCCGTCCTTCGGAAACGCATGAAGACTCTAACGGTCACGAAGATGCTTATGCACCGCGTTCACTTGATGATCTTATTCTTGCGTGTGGGGGTCAAAATGTTGATTATGATGAAAAGAACAAATGTTGTGGTTTCCACGCAGAACTTCAGGCACCTCATACAGCAGCTACACTTACAGGTAATGCACTAATGGGTGCAATGGACAACAATGCGGACTGGATGGTTACACCATGTCCATTGTGTCATCTTAAGCTTGATACACAGTATGAGCATGCATCTAAGGCTGTTGGCCGTGATGTTAAGCTTCCTGTACTTCATATGCAGCAGATGATCGGTCTTGCCTTCGGTATCGATGGCAAAGCACTAGGTCTTCAGCACCACGTATCTGAAGTAAACTTCGTATAGTTTTTGCATAAGGCTTTTAGCCTTATCATCACCTTTAGTAAATAACACCTCTTTTTGTCAACTCCAACCCTATCTTAATAAAGATCCTCAATCAAATCCAATCCGCATTCTAACTGCTCAAACCAATTCAAAAACTTATTAACATCGTCATCTCTAAATACAGCACCGTGTTGTGGTGCTATCATCTTAATACTAATCTCTGATAAGTTTTCAACCCAAGCTTTGCATGCTTTATTACTACTCATATAGCGTTTGTGAAAGCTTTCAAGATAAGGAAGATGTGACTCAAAACTATCAATTTCTTTATACACGGCAATTGGCGGAACAACGGCTGCACCCACGTCACCGGAAAATAAAATCTGTGACTGAGAATCATAAAGACTAAAGTTACCCGGACTATGTAAAAAGTGTGCTGGTAAAAACTTTATATATCCTTCCCCAAAAGGTATCTGTGTTCCCTTGTCTGGAAGAGAAAAAATTCTGTCAACGTCTAAAACTCCATAATGTGACATAAACCTCACCCATATACTTGGCATAACGAGTTTCGTTGATGTTGATACAGACCATTGTGAGATTGAACCAGCTACATCAGGATCTTGATGTGAAAAGAAAACAAACTTTATCTTTTCAATAGGCAGGTATTCACTTATCGCATCACAAAGTTCATGAAAGGTCGAATCGCTACCCGGATCAATTAAGATACCTGCTCCATCTTGCATCAACAGATACTGATTAACTGATAAGAACTTCTCTTCGTGCATCTCATCATCAATACTAAACATGATACATTTATGTGTACCGTTATCAAATAATATTTTACTTTCAGCCAAATTGCATTCCTTTAAATTCGCGGATTAAACTCATCTGTCGCTTAGCGACATAGTCGATCAAAACTTTTTTCTGTTGATCAGTATGTTTTAACGTCAAGATGATATAAAAACTTCTAGGCATCTCATTTATACGTAAGACCTGTGCCGGTGTATTAATAATTATCGGTTTTCTATCATGTTCTAAAACCATATCCACTGAAACTTCTGTTGCCTCTTTTAAACCTGCAGGCAGAGCATTGACCTCTAGTTTCACCGCTTCAACAGATAGGTCATGTATCATTACTTCGCCATAGAACTTTCTATTTTCAAAAAATAGCGAGACCGTATGGTGATCCTCAGGTTGGACTCTTACAGACTTTCTTTGGGTTGGATTTCGCTGTAAAAATTTCATTTCTTTAACTATTATACTCTGTCGCTCAAAGTCAATTTTTTCTATAGGTTCACATAACACTGCCGCAGGAAATATCTCTGAGGATATCAATATACTTTTTTGGTACTGAGAAGCTTTTTGCTGCATATATGAAGTCTTTACTGTCAAGTATTCACCCTTCATCTTGGCGATTAGGCCAAGATTAGTGATGGTAAGACCTTTATAAAAATTATGTATTTTTATCTCTGCATTGTTTTTATGTACAACTTCCATCAATTTCATAATTGTAACTCGGCTCTTAATCTTTTCGTCATTTTCAACTGCCTTGCTGTCAAAAAGAGATAAAAGGTTTAAATCTGTAATGTCATTGAGTGACATAATATACATATTTGCTTTCTTGGGAAGCGGATGCATCTTTAAAATAAAATGCCTGTAATTATTCTGCTGATCAGTGATCTTTACATGAAAAAGTTTATCGGCCCCTTGACTAGCTTCTCTAAACCAGTCTATATTATCATGATTATATAAAAACCCATTATGTTCTAATAGAAGTGAGCCAAAGTCTCCGTATTTGTCTTCAAACTCGTCGATATTCTCAAGATCAAAAAAATTTAAGAACATCTGATTAACAAACAGAGGTCTAGTCTTAGACATCAACGCAAGCATATCACTTTGATAGTTCAACATATCTGCCATGTAACTATTAAAAAGAGAACTACTATCTTCCATGTTAATCGATTGAATACATCGTCTAAGTGTTGTAGCCAATTCTTCAATCTTCATAGGCTTTTGCATATAATAAAATACACCTAATTCAATGGCTTGATGAAGGAGTTCTTTTTCATCAAAGGCAGTCGTAACGATAAACTTTGTAGAAGGCTGGATTTTTTTGATCTTTTTTATCATATCCAGACCATTAAGTTTAGGCATTTTGATATCTGATATTACTATTTCAGGACGATTCTCTTTAAATAAAATATATCCTTCTTCCCCATCTGCTGCAGAGATAACATTATCAAAGAGCTTTTGCAACAAAGCAGATGCTTTTTCTCTAAGTCTATCATTGTCTTCAACATATAATAATGTGAGCCCTTCGGATAGCTCTTTGAGTTCTTTAATCTTACCTTTGTCTAACATCGGCTAATCTTATCTCTCAATATATTACTCCTAACCTAGCTCTTCAATCTGTGCACTAATATTATCTTCAACTACTAGTGATCGGCATGTCACTTCAACATCAGTACTCTCTAAAAAAGAAGGCTTAACAAAGTCTTCACACATCTCAGTCAAAGACTCATTACAAAGCAATATAAAGTCATCACCGTGTACACGAAAAATCATAGCTAGAGGATGAATCTCTTGCAGATATTGGGCGAATCGCTTTAACAACGCATCACCCTCTTCCCAACCCCATTTTTTATTGTACTGACTAAAATTTTTCAAATAACACACACGCGCACTATATTCTTTATCGTCTTTCACCTTTTGAACAATGAGTTCTAAATACTCTTTATTGTACACATCTGTTACAGGGTCATGAAAGAAATAAGAAAACCGTTCATTTTCCATGGTGTTTTTTGGAAGCTGTGTAATGTCTTGTGAGATGTTCACCCGAGAAAGAGCCTTAATGGCAAACGGTACAACGCTGGGGTCAAACTGCTTTCCGCTATTGGCTTCAATCTCTACTATAGCATCTTCAACACTCATACGAGCTTTGTATATCCTATTTGTTGTCATCGCATCGAAGGCATCTGCAATAATCATGATTCTAGACAAAGGCGGTATCTCTTCAGCCTTTAAACCTTGAGGATAACCCATTCCGTTGTAACGTTCATGATGCGAAGCAACCACTTCAGCAATATCATTATACATAGGAATCTTTGCTAATAATTGATAACTTTCGATGACATGATTTTGTATCAGTCCATACTCCCTATCAGAAAGCTTTCCCGGTTTTAAAAGTATACTGTCTGGCGTAGTCACCTTCCCGATATCATGGAGCATTCCGGCGCGATAGATAAGCTCACACTCTTTTTTTGGAAGTCTCATTTCTTGTGCAATAATTTTTGAATATTCGGCTACACGTTGAGAATGTCCACCCGTATAAGAGTCACGGCTTTCAACCAGATCAACCATTGCAATAAGCGTCTTTTCATAATTATCGCTAATCTCTTGGGTCTGTTTCATGACCAGTTCATGTAAACTTTCATGGTACCAAATATTTTCTTTACGAATATGCAGTGTCTTGCTCACCTTGTACAAGACCTCATTCATCTGCTCATAATCAATTGGTTTGATAATATAATCACTCACACCTTCATGTATCGCGTCTAAAAAAAACTCAGTCTCCGTATGCGCAGATAAGATGATAGTCTCCTGCTCTTTATTGATTCCCCTGATTTTTTCCAACATCTCAAGACCATTAAGCTTTGGCATTTTTATATCCGTTAACACAATGTCATACGGGGAAGACTTATAATATTCTAGTCCCTCTTCACCGTTGTACGCTGTATCGACTCTCTCAAAAAGTTTTTGAAGATATTTTGTGACAGACTGATTTAGGGTCTCATCATCTTCAACATACAAGATACTGAGCGTTTGACAATATTTTTTTAATAATTTTATATCATTCATTTGCAAACCTTCGTACAGAAAACAATTTTCTGTACTTTAATTTTATTATTTTATTCTTGTGGCAGCTTGATCATAAAACAAGCACCTTCATCTACATTATCTACACTAAGACTTCCATGGAAGTGTTCAGTCACAATAAGCTTGCTCATATACAGTCCAAGCCCCGTACCGTTTAGCTCTTCTTTTGTCGTAAAATAAGGGTCGAATATATGACTAAGCACCGATTCATCAATACCGCCACCATTATCACAGACCCTGATACTAAAATTGTCTTTATCCTCACTGACATCGACCCTTATAGCTCTCTTATCTTCAGTGTGTTCAACTAAGGCATCTTTGGCATTGTTGATTATATTAATCAAGACCTGTATAAGTTGTCGCTTATGTATCAGAATCTCAGCTGTACTTGTATTCTCAATGGAGAACGATATACCATTACTCTTTAGATTTGATAAAAGGATGCGTTCTGTCTCGTCTAGAACATCTTTTAATGTGCTCTTCTCTTTAGTATTCTCCGGTTTGAAAAAGTTTCTGAAATCATTTATTGTCTTACTGAGATGATCGGTCTGTTCTTGTATCTGGTGTGATGTCTCTTTTACCGACTCTGTATCTAACCTACCCAACTCAATATCAAGCAGTATCGAATTTACATCCATGGCAATAATTGCCAAAGGTTGACGCCACTGATGTGCGATCATACTTATCATCTCTCCCATCGCTGCATAACGTGATTGCGTAAGCATTATCTTGTCTTTCGCCTTTAATTCGGTGATATCCATAGCAGAAGAGATAACTGTAAGCTTTCCATCTATACGACCAAGCGGTGAAGCAGAAAAAGTCCATATGGCTTCATCTCCACTTTTGGTATTAATACTGAACTCGCCCTTCACTACCTTTTTATCAGACAGAAATGTACTTTGTATTCTTTCAAGCATGGCAAGCTTATTTTCACCAAAAGCTTTTTCGGCCCATTTTTCTCTTGTATCAATCTCAGCATGTGTATAACCACTGAGCTCCTGCCAAGTTTTATTAACCATCAAAACTTTTCCATCTTCGTCGTGCAGCATCATAGGGTTTGGCGCTTCTTGTATGATAGTTTCTAACTCTTGTGACTTTTTCTTCAGCTCATCCGTCAACCCTTCGTTCTTATAAATATACTTTGAAATTCTACTCACCATATAATAAGCCACGAGACAAAAAGCAAACAGCAGTAATATGGTCATAAAAAAGTTGTTTTCTTCATAACGATTAAAAAGTTCATCTGACTGGCGCTTAAAGTGCGTTGCCTTGTTTTGGGCATAGGCATGAAGTTTTGAAGCAGAAAGATCTAGTTTTTCGACATGCTTCGCACCCTTGTTCTTTGTAATGAAGATTGCCTTTGGAAGTTCATTATTGGTGCTAAGGAGGATAACTTCATCTCTAATAGCTTTCCAGTCTTTGAACAAGGCATAGGTGTTTTTTTGAAGTTCTAACCCTTCTTCTCCGAGTATGTTCTCTTCAATGATATGCAGGTTATTATAGACCTCATGCTCATGTTGATGTACATGGTCAATAAGATCATCCAACTCTTCTTTGCTTGGTGAAAGAACGATATCTTTCATATCTCTATGTATTTTGTACACTTCAAGTTGAACACGCAGTGCTGCATTAGATACCTTCAAAGGGTGTTCATAGATGTCGGTAGAGATATCATTCATCTTTTGTATATGATGTATACCGTAAAACTTGGAACTGATGGCAAAAATTATTAAGAGTAAAAAAGAGATAAGGATCAAACCTATCTCTTTTTGGCTTTGTCGTATTTTTTTCATTTATTGTGTGCTCTCTTTATCTATAAGTATTCTAAAACACGTTCCCCTTGGTGCATTGTTTTTTACCTCAAGGATACCTTTGAGATGTTTTTCAATAATAGTTTTACTAATATACAGACCAAGTCCAGTTCCTGTTTTTTCATCTTTTGTACTAAAATAAGGTTCAAATATTTTTTGCATGATCTCTTTTTTAATGCCTGCAGCGTTATCACAGATCTCAATTATCACCTCTTTATCTGTCTCGCTTGTCTGTATTACAATGCACATATTATCGCGAGATTCCTCAATCAATGCCTCCTTTGCATTATTGATAATATTAATCAAAACCTGTACAAGTTCACGTTTATATATCAAGACTAAAGAAGGTGAGGATAAGGCACATTCGACACTGATATTATGGTTTTCCAGACTCTTATTTATAATGCCAAGTGTCTCACTCACAACATCATCGATCGTAACATTTTCTTTCTCCTTATTAGGATGAAAATAGTTGCGAAAATCCTCTATTGTTGTGGAGAGGTGCTGAACCTGTTCAAGGATAGATGTCATTTCATCTTTAAATACCGAAACATCTATATCATCCAGTTCAATATTTAAAAGAAGGTTGTTCGCCCCCATAGAAATGATCGAAAGCGGCTGTCTCCATTGGTGGGCTATCATCCCAATCATCTCTCCCATAGCAGCTTGACGTGATTGAGATATCATTAGCTCTTCTTGTTCATTAATCAAAGACTGCATTTTAATCTTTTCAGAAATATCTTGCTTAATCCCGATATAGTTAATAATTTCCCCCTCTGTATTTTTAACAGGAGCTATAATCGCTGATTCCCAATACTTTTCACCGTTTTTACGTACATTTTTAAAGGTTCCTCTCCAAATCTTACTTTTACACACATCTGCCCATAAGGCCTCATACTCTTTTTTATCGGTATAACCCGAAGCAAGTAGACTCGGGTTCTTTCCAGAGACCTCGTGTAAAGTATATCCCGTAATGACTGTAAAATAAGGGTTTACATATTCAATATTTCCCTTAATATCAGTAATAATAATAGATATTGGACTCTGTTCGATAGCTATTTTAAACTTTGCAAGTTCAGTTTGTTTCTCTTCTATTTGTTCATAGTCTTGAACCATGGAAAAACGAATAGACTCAATATCTTTAATTATAAACATATTTGGAATACTGGAACGGTCAAAGGTATATCTGTGTAAAAGGTTTAAAGGTTTTATGATTAAAAACTGTACGACCAGTATGATAACCGCTGAAATGACAAAAATCCATACACCAAAATAAATCCAAAAATCACGACTGTGTTTATTCAGATAAAAATTAATCTCTTCGAGATCAAACGCCAATACAAGTCTCAAAAACTTCACTTCTGAGCCTTCAAAGTATCGAATGACACCCTCTACGCCTTTTTTCTCTATCAGAGTATGATGTGTATAGTGAAATATCTTTTTATGTAGCATCTCGTTAGCAGGGGCTGTTTTATGTGACAGATCAGTTGTTATAAGTACATTATCATCGTCAAGTATCATGGCGTAGTCTAAAAAATCATTATTGGAGATATAGCGTTCCAAAAGGGCACGATAGTTTTTAACATCTTTTTTATCTGTTATGTTTTTTGACAACATATACGTTATTTCAGACATATCACTTCGAATACTTTTTAAAACAATGGACTTGATGTCATGACGCTGGTTATCATTATACATTGCCAAAAGCGTATAAAAAGCCCCCAACGTAAATAAAAACAGTACAAAAACAAGCCTCCAAACCGTCATTTTCATTTTAGATAAGACCTTCTATTGGAATGCCGGCTGTCTTCATACGTTGCATAAACTTTGGTGAATTCTCTGTATTTATCCAGATGATACCTTCAAGAGAATCTTGAAACTCTTCATAACTGATATCTGTCATATATGGTTTTACAACCGTATAAAACTCATAAGGGTCTTCTTTGAGTTTTATAATTGCTTTATCGACCAACTTTTTCAACGCAATAAACTGCTGCTTATGCTCGAGCAGCATCTCTTTTCGTACAAAAAGTGCATCAACAACAAAGAGCTCAAGCCCGTCTTTAGTCGATACAAGTTCTTTAAACCCATTTTTTTCAAGTTCACTGTTATAAGGAATGTAGGTAATCACAAGCGAATTGTTTTTTATATTTTTGGTATTAAGCGTTGCTATATACGCCTGATTCTTGTTAAAATAATTAAACTTTTTATCTTCTAGCTTATACCTTTCAATAAAGTCATCAAATAGTGTTCTATTTATGCTGTCAAGTTCCAAATAGACATCAATTGACTCAGAACTCTTTTGCAGTTCAGTAATCGAAGTATTACTCATAACCATATCTCCGCCATTGGAACGGTCAAACATCATAATTGGCATGAGCGTAGGTTCTGCTTTTATCATAGCTTCATATTCATACTGTGTTCCTACGTAAGCGTCAGCATTTCCAGCTTCATAGAGATGCATGTTCTCGCTTAAGGAGCTAACCTTCAGAACTTTAATATCCAAAGGCTTCAGCCATCCCTTCTCTTTTGCATAAAAAAGAGGGGTATAACCTATCCATGTCGTCGCAGAAATCTTTAGCTTATGCTCA
>Ga0316207_10005338_pt1 | contig 10710 bp, 8 predicted proteins | sample 6weekpyrite_MG_FD_204943 | JGI IMG/M metagenome (GOLD analysis project Ga0316207, IMG submission 204943) | Microbial mat bacterial communities from mineral coupon in-situ incubated in ocean water Damariscotta River, Maine, United States -... | ecosystem: Environmental > Aquatic > Marine >...
ACGGAACGGTGCGCGAAGTGGAACCCGGCGCCACGCCCGCTGATATTGCCGCTGCCATCGGTCCCGGTCTTGCCAAGGCTGCTCTGGCCGCGCGTGTGGATGGCGAGGTGCGTGATCTCAACCGCCCGTTTGATGGCGATGCCCAGCTCGCGCTCATCACCAGCCGCGATGAAGAAGACGCGCTCGAGCTAGCGCGGCACGATTTTGCGCACGTTCTGGCCGAGGCGGTGCAGGCGCTATGGCCGGGCACGCAGATTACCTTTGGCCCTGCGACCGATGACGGCTTCTATTACGACGTGATGGCTCCGGCCTCGCGCGAGCCGTTTGGCATGGATGATCTTCCCGCGATCGAGGAAAAGATGCGCGAGATCATCAAAGCCGACAAGCCGCTGGTGCGGGAAGTCTGGTCGCGCCAGCAACTGATCGAAAAATGGGAAGCCGAAGGCGAAGCATTTAAGGCTGAATGGGCGCAGGAACTTCCCGAGGACGAGGAATTGACTGTCTATTGGTCGGGTGTTCCGAACGAGGATGGGTCGTGGCTCGATATGTGCCGCGGGCCGCATCTCGCTTCGACTGGTAAACTCGACCCGCAGGCTTTCAAACTGATGCGCACTGCTGGCGCTTATTGGCGCGGCGATCAGCGCAATGCGCAGCTCACGCGCATCTACGGCACGGGTTGGCTGAACAAGAAACAGCTCAACGCACATCTTCACCGGCTCGAAGAAGCCGCCAAGCGCGACCATCGCAAACTTGGCCGCGAGATGGACTTGTTCCACTTGCAAGAAGAAGCGCATGGCAGCGTATTCTGGCATCCCAAGGGGTATCGCATCTGGCGCGAACTCGAAGCGTATATGCGCCGCAAGATGGATGGCTCTGGCTATCGCGAGATCAAGACGCCGCAGCTGATGGATGTGCGCCAATGGACCCAGTCGGGCCACTGGGGCAAATATGCTGAAAACATGTTTGCCGTGCCAGACATCGTGCCCGAAGTGGACGACGAAGGCGAAGCGGCAAGCGCGCCTAATGTTGCCGAAGACGCCGACTGGATGGCGATCAAGCCGATGAACTGCCCGGCGCATGTTCTGGTATTCAAGCAAGGCATCACGTCATATCGCGACCTGCCGATCCGGTTGGGCGAGATGGGTTGCTGCCACCGCAACGAGCCGCATGGCGCGCTGCACGGGTTGATGCGTGTGCGTCAGTTCACGCAGGACGATGCGCATATTTTCTGCACCGAGGAACAGGTTGTCGAAGAAGTGCGAGCATTCTGTAAGCTTGCTGCTGACGTCTATGAGGACTTTGGCTTCAGTTTCTCGATCAAACTGGCCCTGCGCCCTGAAAAACGGCTCGGCTCCGATGCTGACTGGGATAAGGCGGAACAGGAATTGCGCGATGCTGTCCAGGAAGCCGGCATGATGAGCGACGAGTTCGGCTGGGAAGAACTGCCGGGCGAAGGCGCGTTCTATGCCCCCAAACTCGAATGGCATCTCACCGATGCGATCGGGCGGACGTGGCAAGTGGGCACGATCCAGGGCGACCGCGTACTGCCCGACCGGCTCGATGCGAGCTACGTGGGTGAAGACGGCGGGCGGCATCGCCCCGTCATGCTCCACCGCGCGATTTTCGGCTCTTATGAGCGTTTCATCGGCATTCTGATTGAGCACTATGCCGGGCGGCTCCCTTCATGGCTCGCACCCGTTCAGGCGGTTGTCGCAACGATCGTTTCAGATGCTGACGGCTATGCCAAAGAGGCGGTTGCGAAGCTTGAAGCAGCGGGCATCCGTGTCGAAAGCGACATGCGCAATGAGAAGATCAACTACAAAGTGCGCGAACATTCGCTTGCGAAGGTCCCGCATTTGCTAGTGGTTGGGATGCGCGAAGCCGAAGAAGGCACAGTCGCACTGCGCACTTTGGGCGAAAAAGAGCAACAAGTGCTCAGCCTGGATGACGCAATTGCCCTGCTGAAAGACGCTGCAATGCCGCCAGACTTGCGCGGATCGAAAGCCTGATAGGCCTTGGAATTTCTCGACGGATTTAGCCTCGCGCAGATCGCGGTTGCGGTCGCGGCCACATTGGGCGCGGCGCTAATCCGCGGGCTGACAGGCTTTGGGTTTGGCATATTGCTGGTGCCCATTCTGGCGCTTGCTTTGACGCCGGTTCAGGCGGTGCTTGCGGTCAACATTATGGCTGGATTGCTCGCATTCACAGAAATCCGCATGATCTTGCGCGCAGCAGAACGCAGTGCGTTGATCATTGGTGCATTGGTTGTGGTCGGAACCGCGCCCGGCTTGATGTTACTCGATGCAACTCCTCAAGCTCTGGCGCGTTTGTTGATCGCAATCATTGCGCTTTTGGCATTTGTAGCAGTGTTGTTGCCCAAACGCGGACCTGAACAACCCGGAATTGCGACCACGTCGGCGGTAGGCATATCGGCAGGGTTGTTGACCGGATTTGCAGCTATGCCCGGGCCGCCAGTGGTGCCCTATTACGTAGGGCGCGATATTCCGCGAGTGACGGCCAAGGCATCGATGGTCGGCATTTTTGGCATCTCTGCCTTTGCCGGGATCGGATCAGGAGCCGCCATTGGCGTGCTTGAACCGCGGATCGTCATTTTGGGGCTGGCGCTATTTCCGCTGGTCTTGCTGGGCAACTGGGCGGGGAGCCTTGCCTTTGGCAAGGTGAGCGACAAGCTCTGGCGGACATGTGTTGGTGTTGTGCTAGCCGCCGCAGCGATCGCGGCATTGATCAATCTGATCTAAAGCGGCAGCGGCTGTCCGGCCAGGATCAGCGCAGCGCCGCAGCCGAGCACAATGACTCTGCCAGCAAGGTCTGCACGACGCTGCTGCATGGCGAAAATGGCATTGCGTGAAAGGCTGATTGCACGGCTCATATGCGGCAATCTCGCGCAAATTTCCTAACGGGGCGTTAACTTGTTGGCGCCGAACTCGGCATTTGCTGGCTGGCGCAGTGGAAGCCGCCACCTCCAGCAAGCACTGCATCTGCCCGAAGCCCGATCGTATCGCGATCGGGAAACTGCTGGGCAATTGCCGCAACACCGTCATCGTCGTGAGGAGAGCCAAAGGTCGGCACCACGACCAGATTGGTGGTGATTGCAAAGTTTACGTAGCTTGCAGGCTCAATCATTCCATCGCGCAGAATCCTTCCCGGCGATGGGATCGCGATAACCTCAACCCCTGCGTCTTCGGCGCGGCGTTTCGCATCTACATATATGTCAGCATTGGGATCGTTTAATCCGGTCGCGTCCGGAATAACCATGCGGTTTGGACCAACAAAGCGCGCAAGGTTGTCGACATGACCATCGGTATGGTCATTGATCAGACCATCGCCCAGCCACAAGAACCGTTCAAAGCCCAGTTGCGAGCAAAGCTCTGCCTCGATCTGTTCGCGCGACCATTCTGGGTTGCGGTTGGGATTGAGCAGGCATTGTGCGGTTGTCGCGACGAGGCCTGTGCCATCAGCTTCAATTGCGCCGCCTTCAAGGATCATCGCGGAGCGTTCGACCGGTAATCCAGCACCGTGCGCAAGCGCTTCGCCGACTTCCTGATCGCCCGGCATCAGGTACTTCCCGCCCCAACCGTTAAAGCCAAAACGCCGCGCCGTTCGGGTGCCTTGCTCTTGAACCACAAGCGGACCGGTGTCGCGCAGCCAAATATCGCCGAAGCATTGCTGCTCCAGAATTACCTTCGCGCTCACAAGCTCTCGCGCTCTGGCTTCGTTGGCGGGATCGCGGACCAGCAGCCGAACTTTCTGCCCGCTTTCAGCAACTGCATTGGCAAAGGCAGCGATCTGCTCCTGCGCGGCTTCGAGCCAGCCGGGCCATTCGTCGGCCAGATGCGGAAAGCCGATCCACACCCAATCCTGCGGCGCCCATTCAGGGGGCATCAGAACGGTCATGGATCGGCTCTTTAGGTCTTGTGTGGTCTTTAGGTGTGCCGGTTAGCAACCGGCATCCGCGCTGGCGCAACTTTCGTCGCGCACTCCGCGGAATTCATCACCATCATTCCAGTTGGGCCAGCTTTCGCTCATCGCCATCATCCGGCCCAAGCGGTAGAACAGCTGCAAATCGGCCATCACGCCGGACCAGTCCCAGTTCTCGTCGAACTCGTCCTTTGGACCGTGATAGCGGTTTTCGCGATATTCAGCCGCAACCGCAGCGCCAGCCTCGCGCCCGCCTTCGATCAAGTCTTCGCCGCCGTCGACATAGAGCATGGGCACGCCCTGCTTGGCGAAGGCAAAGTGATCGGAGCGGTAGTAATAGCCGGCTTCGGGGTTGGGATTGGGGGTGGCGGTGCGTCCATCGGCGACCAGTGCCGCTTCAAGGAACTGGTCGAGCTGTGATTTGCCCGGACCAACCACTGTCACATCACGCGAAGCGCCGGCAACAAGGAACGCGTCCATGTTGATGCCGCCAACGGTTTGATTGAGCGGGAATACCGGATTGGACGCGTAATAATACGCTCCCAGAAGGCCGGATTCCTCAGCCGTCACCGCGAGGAAGACGAGACTGCGATTGGGGGCTCCAGCTTTTGCGTGCGCTTCTGCCAATGCAACCAAAGCAGCCGTACCCGTCGCATTATCGACAGCGCCGTTGCAGATGTCATCGCCATCCGCAGCCGGCGGATTGCAGGTGCCCAGATGGTCCCAATGCGCGGTGTGGATCACATATTCGTCCGGAGCTTCGCTACCTGGAAGAATGCCGATCACGTTTTGTGATGCAAAACTGCGGAAGTTGTTTTCAAAGCTGGTCGAGGCTGACATTCCAAGTTCAACCGCTTCGAAACCGTCGCTCTTTGCTGCTTCGGTCAGCGCATCAAGATCCTGACCTGCTGCGGCGAGGATTTCGCGGGCGACCTCTTTCTGCACCCAACCGTTCATGGTGGTCATTGGAGGCGCGTTGTCGCCGCGCGCAGCATAGGCTTGTGGGCCACCCCACGAACTTTCAACAACGTTCCAGCCATAGCTTGCCGGTTCGGTGTCATGGACAATCAGAACAGCTGCCGCGCCTTGACGGGCCGCTTCTTCATATTTGTAGCTCCAGCGGCCGTAATAGGTCATCGCCTTGCCGTTGAACGTGCCATCGAGCCCTTCGGTTTCCCAGTCAGGGTCGTTGACCAGAACGACTACGGTTTTGCCGGTGACATCGACACCTTCATAGTCATTCCATCCGCGCTCCGGTGCGTTCACACCGTAGCCGACGAACACCATTTCGCTGTTTGCGATCTGTGTGCTTGCGTCTTCACGATAGGTGACGCCGGTCCATTCGCTACCATAGTCAAATACGAGGTCCGTTTCGCCATTGGTGATGGTCAGCGGCGCAAAGTTGGTGCCGGTAATCTCGATCAACGGCACTTCCTGGACCCAGCTATCGCCATTACCCGGCTGAAGGCCAGCGGCCTCGAAGCGTTCGGTAAGGAGGGCGACGGTCATTTCTTCGCCTTCGCTGCCCGGCATGCGTCCGCCGAATTCGTCCGAGGACAATTCGCGGGTGATGTCGACCATGGTTGCTTCCAAGATTTCGCCGTCCGCGACCTCGGGAATGTCCAGCTCTACAGCACCGCTGCCGCCCATCATGCCGTCACAGCCGGCAAGGGCGAGCGCGCCAGCGGCCAATCCGGCCATGGCAATCGCGCGTTTCATCATCGAATATTCCTCTCGTCTCATGAATTTCGTGGCGCTTCTCTTGCAGATGGGCTTGCAGCCCGCAAGCGGCTTGGCCAAGGACACTAGTTGCAATGGCTAGCAAAGCTGATCCCGACTGGACCCAGGCACTCGCGCGCGCGCGGGCGCATGCGCCGTTTCTGGCGCGGGCGCTCGACCGTCAGAGCGAGCTTGAAGCATTGTTGCACGCGGGCGACTGCGAAGCCGCATTGGATTGGGCAAAGGCGCAAGGGGTAAATGAGGATGCAGGGATCGGCCTGCGCCGCCATCGGCTAGCGCTTGCGGCCACATTGGCCGTGGGCGATCTGGCAGGAGCCCTACCGCTTGCGCGCGTCATGGCCGCACTGACTGATTTTGCAGACCATGCGCTCGACCGGGCAATCCGCACCGCGATTTTCGAACGAACAGGACAAGAATCAGCAGACGGCATGATGGCGCTCGCCTTGGGCAAACAGGGCGCGCACGAGCTAAACTACTCATCCGACATTGATCCGATCCTGCTTTATGATCCTGTGCGACTGCCGCGCCGCGACCGCGATGATCCGGGCGAAGCAGCGCAGCGTTATGCGCGCCGATTGGTCAAGCTTTTGTCCGAAACAACTGCCGAGGGCTACGTGCTGCGGGTCGATCTGCGCCTGCGACCGGCAGCAGAGGTTAGCCCGCTCGCAGTTCCGTATCGTTCGGCGCTTTCGCACTATCAGGGTCAGGCGCTCGCGTGGGAGCGCGCAGCCTTTATCCGCGGAAGAGCAGCCGCAGGCGATATCGAAGCGGGCGACGATTTCCTCAGCGAAATTGCCCCTTTCATCTGGCGCCAGACGCTTGATTTCGGGGCGGTGGAGGAAATCCGTGAACTGACTTTGAGGATCAGGCAGAGTTATTCCGGTGAGCCGCGTCCGGGCCCGGGCTTTGATATCAAGCGTGGTCGCGGCGGCATTCGTGAAATTGAGTTCTTCGCTCAGACCCATCAGCTCATTCATGGCGGGCGCGATCCTGGTTTGAGAATTCGCGGTACGCGCGCGGCGCTCGATGCTCTTGCAAAAGCTGGACGGATCGATCCCGAGCACGCGCAAACTCTGGGCGAGGCATATGATCGCCTGCGCCAGATCGAACATCGCCTGCAAATGGTGAATGATCGCCAAACGCATAGCTTGCCCCACGGTGATGCGCTGGACAATGTCGCGCACCTTGATGGCATGAAGGATGGAGCGGAGCTGGTTGAAGAGCTGGACCAGCTTACCGAAGCAACGGGGAGCATTTACGAAGGCTTGATCGGCGAAGATGAACGCGTGGTTCCCGCCGCCACACCGCCAAGCGATCTTGCTCGCACCCTATCTGAATTGGGTTTCGCCGATGCCAAGGGGCTTTCGGCGCGGATTGAGGAGTGGCGCGATGGCCGCTTTGCCGCGATCCGCAGCCCGCAAGCCCTCGAAGCATTCGACGCTCTTTTGCCATCGCTCCTGCGCGCCTTTGCGGAAAGTGACGATCCGACACGCGCAATCAACCGCTGGCAGGCGATCATTGAACGCGCTCCTTCGGCAATCACGGTGTTCCGATTGCTTCTGGCAGAACCGGCGCTTCTCGATCGGTTGGTGGCCGCGCTTACCCTTTCGCCGACGCTGGCCGATCAGCTCGCCCGCCGCCCCGAACGGCTCGATGCGTTGTTGGACCAACAGCCAATCTCTGGCCCGACCAGTGCAGACGAGATCGCTGCCCATATGGGACAAGGACTGGTGCGCGACGATTACGAAGCGCGCCTTGATGCAATCCGGCGCGAGACGGGCGAGGCGCGCTTCATTCTCGGACTGCGCCTGATCGAGGCGCGGCGCGAACCTGTTGCTGTGGCGCGCGTTCTTTCCAATCTTGCCGAAGCCGCAATTTCAGTTGCCGCCGAAGCCACGACCGCAGAATTTGAACGCCAACACGGCAAGATTGAAGGCGGCGAGCTGGTGATTCTGGGCTTGGGACGGCTTGGCGGTCAGGTTCTCACCCATGCCTCTGACCTTGATATCGTCTATCTTTTCACAGGAGAGTTTTCTGCCCAGTCGGACGGGGTAAAGCCGCTGGGTGCGACGTTGTATTTCAATCGGCTTGCCAGCCGGATTACCGCGGCCCTGTCCGTGCCAACGGCGCAAGGCGTGCTCTATGAAATCGACACAAGATTGCGTCCGCAAGGCAATCAGGGGCCGCTTGCGGTTTCGCTTGAGGCATTTTCCAAATACCAACGCGAAAGCGCCTGGACGTGGGAGCATATGGCGCTCACCCGGGCGCGGGTTTTGACCGGATCAGAGGACGCCCGAGCACAAACAGAGGCGATCATTCGCGGCGTGCTGCAACGCGAAAGGGATGCCAGCGCCTTGCGCAAGGCTGTGCTGGAAATGCGCGGTGAGATGGCCAAGCATAAGCCATCGCGCGGCGATGTTGATGTCAAATTGCTGCGCGGGGGGCTGGTGGATGTGGAATTCATCACCCACTTCCTGCAATTGCGCGATGGTGCAGAATTAGTCAGCACAAGCCACAAGGCGCTAAGCAGCGACCTTGGCGTCGCCATCTCCGGTTTGGTGATGGCAGGATTGCTCGATCCAGAATTCGAAGCAGCGCATACGCTCATGACGAATATGCTCGTTGCCGGACGCTTGCTTGCGCCCGATGGAAAACAGCCACCAAAGGCCGCTGCAAAAGCGCTTGCACGCGCTTGTGAACGCGATAGCTACGCGCAGTTGATTGCCGATTTAACCGCTGCCCGCGCTGACGTAGCGCGCAGCTGGACCAAGATATTCGAACAAGATCTGGAGATGATGTGATGAGTGATTTTGCTAAGGCCGGCGATGCCATGCCCGATATCGCAATGGGCACCCCCGAAGGCGGGAGCGTGAGCCCTTCTGATTATGCCGGGCAGAAACTGGTGATCTTCTTCTACCCCAAGGACAATACGCCCGGCTGTACGACAGAGGCGAAAGATTTCACCGCTCTCAAACCTGAATTCGACAAAGCGGGCATCGCCTTGCTTGGAGTGAGCAAGGACAGCGCGAAGAAGCACCAGAACTTTATTGCCAAACACGACCTCACCACGCCGCTTGCGACCGATGCCGAAGAAGGTGGCCTGTCCGATGCGCTGGGGATCTGGACCGAAAAGAAGATGTACGGAAAGACCTTCATGGGCATGGTCCGCTCCACCTATCTTGTCGGGCCAGATGGCAAGATCGCGCAAGGATGGAACAAGGTGAAAGTCAAAGGGCACGCCGAAGAAGTGCTTGCAGCGGCAAAGGCACTCTAGGCCACGCCATATGCAAAGCGTTGCTTCAGCCATTCGCGCTGCGCTCCTTATCAGCGATCCGCGCGCCAAGTGTTTCGCTGCCCGCGAAGTTGCGCGCAATTGGCGGCTCGGCAAACTGGCATTTGAATTCGATGCAGCAATGCCGGATGAGCCTGCGCGGCCAGAAACCCCCGAACTGTTGCCGCCCAACCAGATGCCCAAACGCGGCAAATTTGGTTCAGAGCGGGGCAGGATCGCTTTGTGGCACAGCCTTGCCCACATCGAATTTGTCGCAATCGATCTTGCGCTGGATATGGCCGGAAGGTTTGGCGCGGAAATGGCCGAGTTTGGCGGGCGCGAATTCACCTCCGATTTTCTCGCGGTCGCTGCCGATGAAGCGATGCATTTCGCGTTGCTCGCACGCAAGCTGGAAAGCCTTGGCAGCCATTACGGCGCTCTTCCCGCCCATGGCGGTCTGTGGGAAGCGGCGCATAACACGCGGCTGGATGTCGCGGCCCGCCTAGCCGTTGTGCCCATGGTGCTCGAGGCGCGCGGGCTGGATGTGACACCTGCGACACTGGAGAGGGTCAAAGGCGCAGGCGATGAGCACGGCGCCAGAATTCTTGCGCGCATCCTTGACGACGAAATTCGACATGTCGGATTCGGCACAAAGTACTTTTTGAAAGTTTCAGAATCTCGCGGCGAGAATCCTGAAAAACACTGGAAACGACTGGTTCGTGAGCATTTCAGAGGCCCGATTAAGCCTCCGTTCAACGACTCAGCCCGTCTTGCAGCCGGTTTATCGCGCGGTTTTTACGAAGATGTTGCGATTTAACGAATCACCCCGATAACTCACGATACATTTCAAGGTGCTGAGGCGCTTTGACCAAATTTAGCGATGCGACACGGGCTTTTTCAAAGCCTCAAAAACAACAAACGCACGCAAAAACGTAAACTTTGGCGCCCAACGCCAGTCAGGACCGGGTCAGTATGAATACGCTTCTAAAGCGTCCTTTTTCAAAGGTAGCAGCGGCACTTTGCGCCGCGGCGACCTTGTTGGCGGTAAATCCCGCGCTCGCCAATTCCTCTGCAAATACCGCTGCTGATATTGCCGAGCCTGTGCGCGAGACGCAGGATGATAGCCTTGCGCAAGGTGATGAGCGGTTCCGCGAATTGTTCGCCAGCTGGAGCGCGCTTGATACGCTTGATCCGCAGGCACCCGGGGCAGGCAACACACTTGTCCAGCGCCCGACTATTTCTGTTCCTTCGCGCATGCCGCTTGATGGCGCGCGGATGACCAGCGGATATGGCATGCGCAATCACCCGATCCTGCGCCAGCGTCGTCGCCACACCGGTATCGACCTTGCTGCGCCAACCGGCACTCCTGTTTATGCAACAGCAGACGGGATCATTCAGCGCGCTGACTGGTTTTCAAGCTACGGCCTGTTCATCAGCATCGACCACGGCGCTGATCTTCAAACCCGCTATGCCCATATGTCGCGGCTTGCCGTTGCTGCAGGTGACCGGATCGAAGCGGGTGACGTAATTGGCTATGTCGGTTCAACGGGACGTTCAACCGGCCCGCACCTCCACTATGAGGTTCGCGTTGACGGGGTTGCAGTGAACCCGATTCCCTATATGCAGGAAACCGAAACGCAGACACGCATGGCGACGAGCAGTGCAGATCTGCTTCCCGGCCGTCGCCGCGTTGGTGCTGCTGGCGGTCAATAAGACCGACGAGAGATACCCGCCTGGAAGCGGGTCGGACATTGGAGAGG
>Ga0316207_10005339_pt1 | contig 10709 bp, 8 predicted proteins | sample 6weekpyrite_MG_FD_204943 | JGI IMG/M metagenome (GOLD analysis project Ga0316207, IMG submission 204943) | Microbial mat bacterial communities from mineral coupon in-situ incubated in ocean water Damariscotta River, Maine, United States -... | ecosystem: Environmental > Aquatic > Marine >...
GGGCAGTTCGGTGCTGGTCGGCGCGGTGACGGCGATATTGCGGTTCGGCTGGTTGTCGCCGCAGCTGTTCGTCGGCTTTCTGGCCCAGAACAGCGCCCGCAGCCTGCCCTATTACATGATCGGCGCATTTGGGCGCGCGGCCTGTATCGCCTTGATTGCATTGCTGCTTTGGGTCGGGCGCGGCTGGTCCGGCGCCAGTCTGACCGCCGTGGTCATGGGGCTGTGGACGGCCTATGCCTTTGTCAGCGGCATCGTCGCGGTGCCCTATAACGACATCGTCGCGCGCAGTGTCGCGCCGAACGCCCGCAGCCGCCTGCTGGCGGTTCGGTTCTTTGGCGGCGGCGTGCTGGCGCTGGCGGTGGCCTGGGCGGCCGATGCCATGGTTGGCGCGCTGGCCTTTCCCGCCGCCTATGCTGCGATCTTTGCCATGGCGGCGGGGCTGATGCTGGTTTCCTCGCTGATCTTTACGTCGATAGGCGAGCCTGAAGGGGACCGCCGCGCCGCCGCCCAAACCAGCTTTGCGACCTATCTTGCCCAGGGCGGGCGGGTCTATCGCGAGGATGCGCGCTTTCGCCGTTTCCTGCAGGCCCAGTGGCTGGGCGCCGTGGTGCTGATGGCGCTGCCGTTTTTCGTGGTGCTGGCGGCGCGGTCCGGCCTGCCGTTTCAGCATGTGCCGCTGTTGCTGGCCAGCCAGACGGCGGGGGCGCTGGCATCGAACATGATCTGGGGCTGGTGGGGCGACCGGCTGGGCAAGGCCAGCCTGATGCGCGGTATTGCCGGCCTGCGCCTGCTGCCGCCGCTGGCGGCGCTGGCGATTCTGTGGGCCGGACCGATGCCGGTGGAGGTGGCGTTGCCGGTCTGGATCGCGGTTTTCGCGGTTCTGGGCGCCTTGTCCAACGGGCTGACCATCGCGGTGATCGGCCTGTTGATGGAGATTTCACCCGATGACCGCCGCCCGGCCTATTCGGGCTATTTCAACGCCCTGACCGCGCCGGCGTTTCTGTTGCCGCTGTTGGGCGGGGTGCTGGCGGAAACCGCTGGAATGATTGTGCTTTTCACGCTGTCCGCGCTGGCGGCGGCGGGGCAGTTCCTGCTGCTGCGCGGGCTGGGCGGGGACTGATCGCGCCCGGCCATGTGCGGGGCCGGGCGCGGCAGGACAGGCCTGCCGGCCGATCGCCCCGAACCGGCTCGCCGTCACCTTGGCATTGCCGTGCAAAGTGTTCCGGGCTGACCGAAATTTGTCATCCGCGTGATCGGCGGCGGTGCTCAGGCGGGGGGGCTCAGGCGGGGGGGCTTTGCCAGACCGCGCCCACCTCGGCGCGAATGATCCGCGCGATCAGCGCGCAGTCGTCCAGCGAAAATGTCAGCGGCACCCGCATGTCCAGCAGCCCGGCCAGCACCCGGTCGGTCCGGGGCAGCGGCTGGGGCGGGGCATAGCGCCAGCTGTCATGGCGCGAGGTGAAGCCCGCGGGTTCCGGTGCGCCGAACCATTTCAGTTCTACGCCGCGCGCGAGGCAGCGCGCGACGACCTGCTGCACGTCCGCGGCGTCCCAATCGGGCAGCAAGAGCTGAAACGAGGAGCCGACGAAGTCCTCTTCGCCGGGGCGTTCGATCAGGCGCAGCCCGGGGGTGCCGCGCAGGCCATGTTCCAGCACCCGGTAGCGCGCCGTCCACTTATCGCACTGATCCTGAAGGGTTTTCAGTTGCGGACGCAGGATCGCCGCGCGCAGGTTGTCGATCCGCCCGGACATGTTCGGCATCTCGTAGCGGGCCATTTCGAAGGCCTCGGGCCCGGGCACCGCGCCGTGCCGCGCATAGAGCATGTAGGAGCCCGACAGCATCACCGCCCGCGCCATCAGATCGGCGTCATCGGTGATCAGAAAACCGCCCTCGCCCGAGTTCATGTGCTTGTAGGTCTGGGTCGAATAACAGCCCGCCACCCCGTGCCGCCCGGACGCGACGCCGCGCCAGCGCGCGCCCATGGTGTGGGCGCAATCCTCGATGACCCGCACGCCCGCGCCGTCACAGATCGCCATCAGCCGGTCCATGTCGCAGATATGCCCGCGCATATGGCTGAGCAGCAGCACGGCTGCGCCGCTGGACGCGATTTTCACCGCCAGATCGTCGAGATCGAGCACCAGCGCGTCCGTCACCTCGACGAAAACCGGCACCGCACCGGCACCGGCGATCGCGCCCGGCACCGGCGCCAGGGTAAAGGCGTTGGTCAGCACCGGTTCGCCCGCTTTCACGCCGATGGCGCGCAGGGCGGTGGCCATGGCATAGCCGCCCGAGGTGACGGCAAGGCAGTATTTCGCCCCCATCGCGGCGGCGAATTCGGCCTCTAGCAGTGCAGCCTCGCCGGTCTCGCCGGGTGCGAGGTTATAGCGGTGCAACCGGCCATGGCGCATGACCTGCAGCGCCGCCGCGATCCCGTCTTCGGGGATCGGTTCCTGCTGTGTGAAACTGCCGGTGAATTTTTCCTGCATCATGCTCTCCCCGCCCGCACGACATAGAGCCGTCCGCCTGCCCCCGTCAATGTCGCCCGCGCCCGTGCGCCATGTCGCAATCGGGCAGGCCCGGCACGCGGGGCGCGGTCACAGTTGGGCCTATGGATACGGTGAGCTTCATCCACGCGTTGCGTTATGGCGATCTGCCATCGGCGGTGCGCGATCAGGCAGAGCTTTGTCTGCTGGATCTGGTCGGCGTCGCCATCGGCGGCACCGGCACGCGGCTGTCCGCCATCATTCGCGACCATGCGGCGGCGCAGTTCGCGGGCCGCCACCCGATGCTGTTCGATGGCCGCCCCGCCAGCGCGGCGGGTCTGGCGCTGGCGGGCGGGATGAGCATCGATGCGCTGGACGGACATGACGGCTATAACCCGGCCAAGGGCCATGTGGGATGTGGGCTATTCCCCGCCACGCTGGCGCTGGCGCTGGAGGCCGGGCAGACCGATGGCGCGGAATTCCTGACAACGATCGCAATGGGGTACGAGCTTGGATCGCGCCTTGGCGTGGCGCTGCACGCCACCACGCCGGATTATCACACCTCGGGCGCCTGGGTCGCGGTGGCCGCCGCCGCCGCCGGGGCGCGGTTGCTGAAACTGGAGGCTGACGCCACCGCGCATGCGCTGGGAATCGCCGAATATCACGGGCCGCGCAGTCAGATGATGCGCTGTATCGATCATCCGACGATGCTGAAGGACGGGTCCGGCTGGGGCGCGATGGCGGGGGTGTCCGCCGCCCTGCTGGCGGGGGCGGGGTTCACCGGCGCGCCGGCGCTGAGCAGTGCCGAGCCGCCGGATCTGTGGGCCGATCTGGGCGAGAACTGGCTGATCACGCAGCAATATTTCAAGCCCTACCCGGTCTGTCGCTGGGCGCAGGCGCCGATCGAGGCGGCGCTGGAATTGCGCCGCGCCCATGATCTGCGTAGCGCCGACATTGCCGCCATCGAGGTAGAGACGTTTCACGAGGCCACCCGTCTTGCCGCGGCCGAGCCGCGCAGCACCGAAGCGGCGCAATATTCCACCTCTTTCCCGACCGCCGTGGCGCTGGCGCGGGGCGATGTTCGGGCGGCCGATATCACCGGGGAGGCGCTGCAGGACCCTGAAATATTGCGGCTTTCCCGTGCCATGGTGATGCGCGAGGACGCCTATGCCAACGCCCGGTTTCCGCATTTCCGCACCGCCCGGGTCACGCTGGTGCTGCGCGACGGCACCCGGCTGGCCAGCGGCTGGACCGAGCCGCGCTGGGATGCGGACCATCCGCCGGGCGAGGCCGAGCTGCGCGCGAAATTCCACGCCGCCGCCGATGCCGCGTTGGGCAAAGTTCGCGCCGATGCGATCGAGGCGGCGCTGCATGATTTGCCGAAATCCGGGCTGACGCCGCTGGCCGGTCTGATCGCTCAGCCGATCAGCCGTGTCACCACACCGGCCAAAGCGTCGTAATCGCCAAGCAGCGCATCGGGTTGCAGATCGGCCACGCCCTGCCCGTCCGGCCCGAATGTCACCAGAACCGAGGGCACGCCGGCGGCGCGCGCGGTTTCGCGGTCGGTCGCGGTGTCACCGACCAGCAGCGAGCGGCTTACCTCGCCCCCCGCGCGCTGCACCGCCGCCACATAGGGCGCGGGGTCGGGTTTGCGCGTGGGCAATGTGTCGGCGCCGATCAGCGAGCCGAACAGGGCCCGCACCCCCAGCCGCGCCATCAGCGTTTCGGCCAGCGCCGCAGGCTTGTTGGTGCAGATCCCCACTGCATAGCCCGCGCTGCGCAGGTTTTGAACGGCGTCGATGGCGCCGGGGTATAGCGTTGTAAGGACGTCGATATTTTCTGCGTATGCGTCCAGAAACAGCGGAAATTGCGAGTCAACCTGGGCCTCGTCGCTTATGCCCAGCCGCTGAAACCCCAGCCGCAGCATCGCCCGCCCGCCGTGAAACGCCGTCAGCTGATCCGCCGCCGCATCCAGCAGATCGCCATGCCCGAGGCCGCGGAAACAGGCATTCGCCGCGGCGATCAGATCGCCGCTGGTGTCGGCCAGGGTTCCGTCCAGATCGAAGATGACCGTGCGCATTCAGCATCCTTTCGGCAGGGTTTCGCCGCCCTGCTGTAATGTGGCGAAAGGACATTTGATAGCCCCGGGCCTTGCGGGACTGCGGCTTTGCGCTAGAAGAGCGTGAACCGGATCAAAAGAGCAGACCATGGCAACAGCATTGATCGTTCTCGCCGCGGGTCAGGGCACCCGGATGCAATCGGACCTGCCCAAGGTGCTGCACGAGTTGGCCGGGGCGCCGCTGTTTGCCCATGCCTTGGCGTCCGGGCGCGCGCTGGAGCCTGAAATCACGGTGCTGGTGGTTGGCCATGGTGCCGAGGGCGTCGCCGAGGCGGCGCATGACATCGACCCCGACATCCGGATCGCCGTGCAGTCCGAACAGCTGGGCACCGCGCATGCGGTGGCGCAGGCGCGCGCGGCGCTGGCCGGGTTTGGCGGCGACGCGCTGGTGTTGTATGGCGACACGCCGTTCATTCAGCCGGGCACATTGCGCGCCATGCGCGCGGCCCGCGCCGCCGGTGCCGAGGTTGTCGTTCTGGGCTTTGAGGCGCGCGATCCGGCACGCTATGGGCGGCTGATCCTGTCGGACGGCGGGCTGGAGAAGATCGTCGAATTCAAGGATGCGACAGATGAAGAACGCGGCGTAACTATCTGTAACAGCGGCGTTATCATGGCGAATGCCGAGCTGCTGTTCGATCTGATCGGTGCGGTTGGCAGCGGCAATGCCAGTGGCGAGTTTTACCTGACCGACATCGTTGCCATCGCCCGCGACCGCGGTCTTGGCGCGACCGCCGTGATCTGCGACGAGGCCGAGACCATGGGCGTCAACAGCCGCGCCGATCTGGCCCGCGCCGAGGCGGTGTTTCAGGCGCGCGCCCGCAGTGAGGCTTTGGACAACGGCACCACGCTGCTGGCGCCCGACACCGTTTATTTTTCGCATGACACATATGTTGGCCGCGATGTGGTGGTCGAGCCGAACGTGATTTTCGGCCCCGGTGTCACCGTGGAAACCGGCGCCCGCATTCGCGCCTTCAGCCATCTTGAGGGCTGCCATGTGGGCTGCGGCGCCATCGTCGGCCCCTACGCCCGTCTGCGCCCGGGGGCCGAGCTGTCCAACGGGGCCAAGGTCGGCAATTTCGTCGAGATCAAGAATGCCACGCTGGGCGACGGCGCCAAGGTCAATCACCTGTCCTATATCGGCGACGCCTCGGTCGGGGCGGGCAGCAATATCGGCGCGGGCACCGTCACCTGCAATTACAACGGCGTCGAGAAATTCCGCACCGAGATCGGCGCGCGGGTGTTCATCGGGTCCGACACCATGTTGATCGCGCCGGTCACGGTCGGCGACGAGGCGATGACCGGCTCGGGCTCGGTGATCACCAGGGACGTGCCCGCGGGCGCGCTGGCGCTGGGACGCACGGTGCAGGTCGTCAAGGAAGGCGCGGCCCGCCGATTGTTCGATATGTATAAGTCCGCCAAGGAAAAACGGAAAAAAGGGCGCTAGAAATGTGTGGTATTGTAGGGGTGCTGGGTCGGAACGAAGTGTCGCCGGTCATTGTCGAGGCGTTGCGCCGGCTGGAATATCGCGGCTATGACAGCGCCGGAATCGCCACGGTCAATGCCGAGCGCAGGCTGGATCGGCGCCGCGCGGTGGGCAAGCTGGTCAACCTGTCCGACCTGCTGGTGCACGACCCGCTGCCCGGTAAATCCGGCATCGGCCACACCCGCTGGGCCACCCATGGCGCGCCCAGCGTCAGCAATGCCCACCCGCACCGGGCGGGCCAGGTCGCGGTGGTTCACAACGGCATCATCGAGAATTTTCGCGATCTGCGCGCCGAACTGACAGCCAGGGGCGCCGTTTTCCACACCGAGACCGACACCGAGACCGTCGCGGTGCTGGCACAAAGCTTTCTGGATCAGGGGCTTGGTCCGCGCGATGCCGCCGAACAGACCATCGCCCGGCTGCACGGCGCCTTTGCGCTGTGTTTTCTGTTTGAGGGCGAGGAAGACCTGATGATCGCGGCGCGCAAGGGCTCGCCTTTGGCGATCGGCCATGGCGAGGGCGAGATGTTTGTCGGTTCGGACGCCATCGCGCTGGCGCCGATGACCGACCGGATCACCTATCTGGAAGAGGGCGACCGGGCGATCCTGACCCGCACCGGCGTCGAGATCCGCGACTCCCGCGGCAACCGCGCCAACCGCCCGCTGCGCAGGATCCAGATCGACGCCACCCGCATCGACAAGGGCGGGCACCGGCATTTCATGGCCAAGGAAATCGCCGAGCAGCCCACCGTCATCGGTCAGGCCATCGGCCATTATCTGTCGGCGGACGGGCAGACCGTCGCGCTGCCTGAACCGGCGCTCGATTTCACCGGGATCGAGCGGATCAGCATGGTCGCCTGCGGCACCGCCTTTTATGCCTGTCTGGCGGCGAAATACTGGTTCGAACAGCTGGCCGGGATTCCGGTCGAGGTCGATATCGCATCCGAGTTCCGCTATCGCGAGCCGCCGATCACGGAGCGAAGCCTGGCGCTGTTCGTCAGCCAGTCCGGCGAGACCGCCGACACCCTGGCCGCCCTGCGGTACTGCGCGGGCAAGGCCGAGGATATCGTCGCGATCATCAATGTCGCCGAGAGTTCCATCGCGCGCGAAAGCGGCCTGGCGCTGCCGATTCTGGCGGGGGCGGAGATCGGCGTCGCCTCGACCAAGGCGTTCACCTGCCAGTTGACGGTGCTGGTGATGCTGGCGCTGAAGGCCGCCGCCGACCGGGGCCGGCTGGACGCCGCGCAGCTTGCCGATCACCTGTCGGCGCTGCGCAACCTGCCCGGTCTGGTGAACCAGACGCTGGAGCGCGGCGGCGACATCGAGGCCGCCGCCAAGGCGGTCGCCAGTGCCCGGGACGTGCTGTTTCTGGGCCGTGGCGCGATGTATCCTTTGGCAATGGAGGGCGCGCTGAAACTTAAGGAAATCAGTTATATACATGCCGAAGGTTATGCGGCGGGCGAGTTGAAGCACGGTCCCATCGCGCTGGTTGACAAGACCGTGCCGGTGATCGTGATGGCGCCGCGCGATGCGCTGTTCGACAAGACGGTATCCAACATGCAGGAGGTGATGGCGCGCGGCGGCAAGGTGCTGTTGATCACCGACGCGCAGGGCGCCGCCGAGGCGGGCGATGGCGTCTGGCAGACGCTGATCATGCCCGATGTCGCGCCGCTGTTCGCGCCGATCCTTTATGCGCTGCCCGCACAATTGCTGGCCTATCACGCCGCCGTCGCCAAGGGCACCGACGTGGATCAGCCGCGCAATCTGGCGAAATCGGTAACGGTGGAGTAGACCATGGCGACGCAATACCCCGGCATCGACGCCCGGTTGCAGGGGTTCATCGAAGCCCAGCAGATGTTCTTTGTCGGCTCCGCCGCGCCGGATGGTCGGGTCAATATTTCGCCCAAGGGCATGGATTCGTTGCGCGTTCTTGGGCCCAACCGGATTATCTGGCGCAATGCCACCGGCAGCGGCAATGAAACCGCCGGGCATCTGAAACAGTTGAACCGGATGACGCTGATGTGGTGCAGTTTCACGGCAAGGCCGATGATCCTGCGCGCCTATGGCAGCGCGCGCACGCTGCATCCGCGCGACGCCGATTGGGACGATTTGAACGCGCATTTCCCGGGTTTTGACGGCGCCCGGCAGATTTTTGACATGGAGGTTGGCATGATGCAGACCTCCTGCGGTTATGCGGTGCCGTTTTACGACCATACCGGCCCGCGCGGCACGCTGGAAAAATGGACCGCCGACAGGGGGGCGGACGGGGTGACGGCCTATTGGGCGGAGCGCAACCAGACCACGCTGGACGGCGCGCCGACCGGCATTCTGGACCCGCAGGCGTGACGCCCGAGGCCGCGCTTGCCGGGTTGCGGGCAATGGCGCAGCCGGGCAAGGCGGCGGAGATGGCCGCCTATCACAAGCTGGCGCGCCCCTATCTGGGCATCGCCAACCCCGCTATCGACGCCGCCGCGAAGACCTGGCGCAAGGCCCTGACGCTTGCCGAGCGGATCGCACTGGCCGATGCGCTGTGGCGGACCGACATTCACGAGGCCCGCATCGCCGCCGCCAAGCTGCTGAGTCAGGCGCGCATCCGCCCTGATCAGGCGGTCTGGCGTCTGATCGCTTCGTGGGTGCCGGACTTCGATGCCTGGGCGATTGCCGATCACGCGGCGATTGCCGGGCAGAAACGGCTGGTGGCCGAGCCTTCGCGGCTTGACGAAGTCGAAAGCTGGACCCGGTCGAACCACCTGTGGACCCGCCGCGCCGCGCTGGTGATGACCCTGCCTTGGACCAAGCAGAACCACCCCAAGCCGGCGGAAGAGGCCGCGCGCGACCGGATCCTCGGCTGGGCCGCGACTTATGTCAGCGACCCGGAGTGGTTCATCCAGAAGGCCGTGGCCTGGTGGCTGCGCGATCTGTCCAGGCACGATCCGGGCCGCACCCGCGCCTTTCTTGCCGCGCATGGCGAGCGGATGAAGCCTTTTGCGCGGCGCGAGGCCGCCCGGCATCTTGGTTAACCCGCCGCTTCGACCTCGGAGACGATATCGCCGACCACGCTGGCCAGCAGGGTTTCATCCTCGCATTCGCACATCACCCGGATCAGCGGTTCGGTGCCGGATTTGCGGATCAGCAACCGGCCGGTGCCGTTCAGACGCAGCTCGGCATCGGCGATCACGGATTTGACCCGGGGCAAGGCCAGCGGTTCCTGCCCGTCGCCGTAGCGCACGTTTCGCAGCAGTTGCGGCACCCGTTCAAAGCTGGCGCTCAGATGCGAGGCGGGCCGGCCGGTTTCCGCCATCGCCGCCAGGAATTGCAGCCCCGCGATCAGCCCGTCGCCAGTGGTGGCATAATCGGTCATCACGATATGGCCGGATTGCTCGCCGCCCAGGTTCCAGCCGCCCGCACGCATGCGTTCCACCACATAGCGGTCGCCCACCGGCGTGCGTTCCAGCGCGATGCCGTTTGCGTTCAGGTAACGCTCGAGCCCCAGGTTGGACATCACCGTGGCCACCAGGGTGTTGCCGGACAGCCGGTCGGTGTCGGACCAGCGGGTGGCGAACAGCGCCATGATCTGGTCGCCATCCGCCACGGCGCCGGTTTCGTCGAGGATCATCACCCGGTCCGCGTCGCCATCCAGGCAGATGCCCATATCGGCGCCCTCGCGCAGGATGGTTTCGGCAGCCAGCGCCGTGTCGGTCGAGCCGCAGCCGGCGTTGATGTTGAAGCCGTCCGGGGTGACGCCGATCGGGATCACCTCGGCGCCCAGTTCCCACAGAACCTCGGGGGCGGCGCGATAGGCGGCGCCGTTGGCGCAATCCACCACCACCTTCAGCCCGCTGAGCCTGCCGCGCCCCGGAAACGTGGTCTTGGCATATTCCATGTAACGCCCGCGGCCATCGTCGATGCGGCGGGCGCGGCCGATGTTGGCGGGCTGGGCCGGCTGGATGTCGCCTGCGATCAGCGTCTCGATCTCGGCCTCGGCCTCGTCTGACAGTTTGAAGCCGTCGGGGCCGAACAGCTTGATGCCGTTGTCCTGATGCGGGTTGTGGCTGGCGGAGATCATGATGCCCAGATCGGCGCGCATCGAATGGGTCAGCAGGCCGACGGCGGGTGTGGGCACCGGCCCCAGCAGCAGCACGTTCATGCCGGTGCTGGTCAGCCCGGCGGTCAGCGCGTTTTCCAGCATGTAGCCCGACAGCCGGGTGTCCTTGCCGATCACCACCCGGTGCCGGTTCGATCCGTCAGAGCGGAAATACCGCCCCGCCGCCGCGCCCAGGCGCAGCGCCAGCTCGGCGGTCATCGGATAGCTGTTGGCCTGTCCGCGAACGCCATCGGTGCCAAAAAGCTTGCGTGCCATGCTCATGTTCCTTTGCCGGTCACAGCCTTATAGAGACTGAGTGCCTGTCGCGTTTCCCTGATATCATGGACCCGCAGAATCTGCACGCCCTGCGCCACCGCCGCCAGCGCCACCGCGAGCGAGCCGGGCATCCTGTCCTGCGGATCGGGGGCGTTGCCGATTGTGCCGATGAAGCGTTTGCGCGACACCCCCAGCAGGATCGGGCAGCCCAGCGCGTGAAACAGGCCCAGGTTGCGCAGCAGGATCAGGTTGTGGTCCAGCGTCT
>Ga0316207_10005340_pt1 | contig 10709 bp, 11 predicted proteins | sample 6weekpyrite_MG_FD_204943 | JGI IMG/M metagenome (GOLD analysis project Ga0316207, IMG submission 204943) | Microbial mat bacterial communities from mineral coupon in-situ incubated in ocean water Damariscotta River, Maine, United States -... | ecosystem: Environmental > Aquatic > Marine >...
GCTTCATTATCTTCAATTGTTCTAATCTCATGAGACTCCATAACTCTTTTATCTTTAAAATGATAGTTACCGTTTGGATCAAGTGTTATCTTTTCACGAGTACCTAAAATCTTTGATAACTTCTCAGTTGTATCAAGGTCAGCACCGTTAAAGTATAGTTGACTTGATATACCGCCATTTAAAATAGTTGAGGCATTAGATTTCCCATATTTCTCTTCTATCTGTGCTACATCTTGAAATATTAGAGATAGGGAAATATTGTACTTTCTAATTGTTGTGACTGTATTATCAAAGTTAGGTAGGTTCATATTACCAAACTCATCTAACAGACAGAATATAGGCAAATCTTTTTTAGTTGGTAATTTCTCCATCATTTGACTAAAGAATTGATGATAAAAGATGTTAAGTAAAAATCTATACTGCTTTTGTTTTTGTCCTGGTATCTTAATATATATTGCTGACTTTTCTTCTCTGAATTTATTAAAATCAATACTATGATTAGTTGTAAGTTTTTCTAAATTATCATTAATACCAATTGCTGATAATGCAATATTTGCGGATGAAACCATACTAAGAGTAGTTGTAGGGTTACCTTTTATAAAACCTCTAAACTCATGATATGTTTTATCATCAGCATACTTCTCAATTAAAGGGAACAAAGCCTCGCCATCCGCTCCATAATTATTTATAAGATGTCTTACATTTGCAAGGTTTATATATCTATGATCTCCCATAGACATTAATACTCTAATTAGTATAGAGATTAATGACTTTGCACCGTTATCCCAAAAGGCATCTTTACCACTATAATTAGACTCTTTAGATGAAGAGATAAGCAAACCTGCTAATTCATCTATCTTAGTTGAGTCAGTAGCATAATATAGAGGATTATAGCCCATAGACTCATCTATATCCTCAGGGTTTAAAACATAAATCTTATAACCATTCTCAGCTAAGTAACCACTTGTATTTTCATAAAGCTCTCCACTTATATCTGTAATAACCATAGAGTTTTTTTCACGTGCTAGTTTTAATATATTCGGGATTACATAAGAGGTGGTTTTACCAGCACCGGTTCTTGATACTAAAGCTAGATGATTGAAGCTATTTTTTAAGGAGAGTCTTTTATTTTTTCCGTCTAATAACAAGCCTTTATTACTTGTTGAAAATAATTTGTGCTGATCCCGCTCATTCATCATTCCATTTGATGAGCCAAAACCTTTTGCTAATATCCATCCAAATTTAAGGAGTGGATTAAATTTGCTAGCTGTTACACTGCCTGTGCTAAAAATAGCAAATCCAAACAGCTCAAAAGCTTTTTTAATTACTGTGAACATAATTACTATAAAAATTATTAAAGCTATAAATTCCATTAATTACATAAGGAGCATTGTGTCCAAAGCAAAATCTAAAGAGAAGCTATTTATATTCTCATTAGATTTTTCACTTTTCACCTCTTTTAGAGGTGGTCTCCCTCTTTTCCTATCATTATTTTTATCACTATTATAACTAAAAGATTTTTCATCTGCTCTACCTTGTTCATAACACTTTTTATAATCATTTACATTTTCTCTCTCTTTATTTCTACTTGGCATAGTTTTTCCTTTTTCATCTTGAATATGATGAGTCTTTAGATGAACTTTTTTGAGAAGAATTTTGTTTACTAAAAGACTCTCTTTTTTTACTTCTCTCTTTTTTAGACTCACTCCGTTTTTGTTCTCTTGATTGTGTTCTATCAAATTTACTGATAGTATTTTGATATGAGTTTTCAAGTCCTAGAGTCTTTAATCTGTAACTTCTTCCATTAACTTTTACACTTTTATTTTCACGTGTAAACTCATAAGCTTTTTCTTTCATGGCACTCCTTAGTTGTTCTTTAGTAAAAGAGTTCTCAAACATACTTTTAAGATTTTCTCTTACCTGCTCTTTTATGGTTTGTTTACCGCGTGAGTGTTTTATCTCTTGTTCTTTTTGTTTAGATTTTGAGAGATCTTTTGTTTTAGTGTAATAGTTTGTTGGAGCTAACTCTTTGTACTTAGTATTTTTATACTCTTGTACATTGAACTGTATTTGAGCTAGTTCTTTTTTTGAGAGTCTTGTACGTTTATTAGCATTAACTTTGTTGCTGCTAATAATAAGGTGTATATGTAGATTATCTGTATCATTATGAACAGCACCATAAACTAAATGATTACCTGCTCTTTGTTTCACATACTCATTGGCTAAATCAAATAGTATCTCTCTTTGCCTTGATTGTGTGAGGTCGTTGTCTTGAAGTGATAGAACTTCATGGTACATATATACTTTGCCACGAGACTCTTTTATATGCTCAGCATTATTCATAAACTCATTTTCTAAGTCATGATTTTTTTCTATATCTGCATACATATTCCATGTATATCTATCAAGTGTTTCATCTTTTTCAAGATAAGAGAGTAGTTGATTAAAGCTACTATCAGACCTACTCATAGATTTCATTATCATGATTAGTTTTTAGAGATAAATTTTTTAAACTCTTCTTCGAGATGTTGAAGAGAATTTAGAAGTATAGTTGTATCAACATACTCTCCAATATTGGTTTTATGAGCTATTTGGTTGATGTTTGTAGCTATACCTCTTGAAACTCTAATATATTGATTTATGTACTCTTGTTCCTCTTTTGTATAAACAGATACTTTTTCAGTTGAGAGAAAATTAGTTACTATAGTTTTTGAATAAGCATTTACACTTAGATCATGTAAGAAACTTCTTTTACGCAGTTCTTCATAAAAAATATTTTTTAGTGGAAAGGTTACAATCTTATTTTCAAGCTTATAACCTTGTTTATATGTTTTTTGATAGTTATCTTTACTCATAACAATTTCACTTAAGATATAAACTACAATGTTTTAATAGTTGATTGACAATAATATTTAGCAAGTTCCATAAGGGGATAAAACACATCTCCTTGACCTTGCTTTATATATGCACAACCTAAACCACTTTTTCTTAGTCTATCAAGACTAGAGATACTGACCCCAGTCTCACGACTCATTTCTTTTTTGGATAATGCTACTTTTTTATGTTTGGCATATAAAGCCTCAAATAAAACTTTTTCTTCATTGAACATAACAACTCCTTTAAATGATTTAAACAAGTTTAAACTATTTAACCTTATATTTAAATAATAAATACTTAGTATTAATTAGAATATATAAAGAAAAAGTAATTTGATTAGATTTGAATAGTGCTAGTTTTAATCTATATTTATACTTAGTAATATATAATTATTATAACTATTTAAACGAGGTATATATTATGTCAGTAAAAAAAGCAGGTCGTCCACCATTAAAAGATGACTCAGAGAAACAAGATAAAAAAGTGATGTTGTCTTTTACTCAAGCAAAATATGATGAGTTAAAGAAAATGCAGACACTCTTCAACCAAGCAACACTTACAGCAACTATCCTTATGTTTATGGATAGAGGTATTGAGAGTATGCAGGCTGAATTTGCTAATATGAGATAGCTAATCTTTTAGAAAAGATTTAGCTTTATCTTGTACGATTATTGGAATTAAATCGACTTTATCTCCATTTAATTTTACATTTATATCTTCTATGATTTTGCGTGTTAGGTAAGAAAATTCCTTAGCCACTTTTTCATTTTCTGACTGTATTTTATCTATATTTTTTTTAGTATTTTTAGGAAATGGTAAATCAACTAAAAACTTCAATAACTTTTCTCTTGTATCTATATTGCGATGAATATAAAGAAAATTATTCATGTCAAATATAGACTTCTCTATATCATCAAATAAGCCTTTATATAACTCATCTATAAGTTGAAAAGATTTAAAAATTTTATCCTTATAGTTCTTTAATGATTTATTTGAATATAATTCCAAAAATGCTATATGAATTTTTAAATCATCTTCAATAAAATTCAATTCGGTACTTTGCATAACAGTATTAAAATCATTCTTATGTTTTGTTGATATTATACCAACTTCATCTTCGACTGCATTAATAGATTTTACATATAAATCAAATATACTACGAGAAGTATTGTAGTCATTGTATACTGTATATACAGCATCTTGATAACGCCTATATCGTTCCATCTTAAGCATAAAAACTTTATTGTTTAAATCTACTTTTTTTAGAAAATATTGTTTGATGTCTTTATTTGTTTTTTCTAAATACTCACTTTGCTTTTTACTTGCTTCAAATAAAGTTTGTAGTTCATATACAGTAAGACTTATAATTAATGACGTTAATAAAGCCACTATACTTGAAACAAAAAGAAACATCCAATTATTTTTGTCTTTTACATAACCAATTATTTTTCTCATTTTAACCCTTTATAATTTATTTGATAAATTATAAGTTAGAATGAAAATAAAAATGGAAAAGATGTCAAAATGCAATATTATTGCGTTTATTTGTTAAGGGTTTTTAGGGATAGGACAAAGTCCTAATTTCCCTGAACAAGTTGCATTGATTAAAATTCTCTAGAATTCTTAATCATATGCAAACTTGCTAGTCTCTAAAAGACATTAATTGTATTCTCAAGAGTTCTTGAGAATTAAACTAAACATTCCAAGGTCTAATAGCATTTAAAAGAAGTATGCCCATACTCCCACCCATCATAAATGTATGTAAAGTTGTACCTTGCTCAGTTCCTATAAATATAAAAAGCATAAGTAATCCAAGTGGTGTTATTAAATTTTCTCTACCTATTTTTGGTAATAAAACATTTACTAATACACCTACAATCAAAGGGACTGCAAGATCATGAAAATCACCAACTCCATCATCCCAAGTAATATCAGCTAAGAATAAAATAAATGCTAAAAATCCAAAGCCCATTAATAAGGCTCTTTTTATTAAATATGTTACTCCAAGATATGAGTGCATATTATTTCCTTTGCTTTGATGAATAATAGTTTAACAAATTCTTTTTTAATTTATGTACCTTTACATAGTTACTATCATTAACATCCCAAGTAGGGTTTTTAAACCCTATAATCTCTTTATTTTTTCATCTAATAGTTTTTAGATTTATTTTATCCATAATAATTAATCAAGATTTTTGTCTATAGAAACAATAAATTTCAGGTTTATTGTTTTTTTGAATAATCCTCATAATATCATTTAAAAAGTCCATCTCTTGTTTGTAAGCCTTAGTAATAATATTCTCTATTATATTAATAGCACTAGTTCTATTTTCAGTTCAGGGATAATTTAAATCATTGATATAAAAAATATTTTTTATAGTGTCATAGTGATAAATAAAATATGCTCATTCTTTTCAATAAAGAGGATTTTCAATAAATATAGCACTCTTTTTTAAATCTTTTTTACCTGTTTGAATTTCAAGTAGGGTATCAAATAGTTTCATAATATGTTTAATTTAAAATATATAAGTTTACTTGCAAGTGAACTCATTGAAACATATTAGTTTATTTTTTGGCAAATTATTTTTAAATTTTCTATTCAAAATTTAATACGGATTTAATGTATGTGGAGATTTTTAAAAAAGGCTTTGTAATCGGAATAATTAACATACAATAGCCGATGTTTTTTTTTGAAATACAGAAAAAAAGAGAAATTCTAGTAGAATTTCTCAAACTCATTTTGTACTTTTTCAGATGTGAAATATATGTAACTATCCATATAATTTGTATAGATTTCAAACTCATCACTAGACTCTGTAAAAAGGGAAGAGTTATCAGCTATAAATTTTGAAGCTATAGTATGTAAAACTTCATAAATAAGCATATTAATATTTAACTTCATATCTTCTCAATAAGTACATTCTACAGAGTCTAACACCTCGTAAAAATCAAGATTATGTTCTTCTAGTAAACCTACTAAAAATCTCAAATCTAAATATCAAGCACCTAATATATTCATAGTAATATCAGTTAATACATTTTCATTCATAATCAACAATTTAAAAAATAAAGTGCTGATCCGTTAAAAAAATTATAATCAAAAAAACAAGGTGGAGACTTGTACTACCTTATTTTTATTATTTCATTTTTAGAATTAGTCAGTTTATTTTGAAAAAGAGCAAATTTTATTAAGTTAAGCAAGTTCTTAAATTTTTAATATATCTGTATTAAATTCAAATCTTAAATTTGTTTCTAAATCCGCTACAAAACTATTCCAATCAGCCTTATGCACTCTTGCTTTTGCATATGTACTTGCCATCTTTAAAAAAGCTGTTGCAACGATATCCAAATCTAATATAAATTGTTTTAGTTCATCACTTCTATCGTCTCCATATGATAAAAAAACAGAATCTCTATAATTTGCTTTTCCTCTATATCTAAATGCTTGAACTAAAAAATTCACAATTCCTTTTTCAAGTTTTTCATCTCTAAATTCTCTTGCAACTTTAGTTCTGAAATTATCAACTTTAAGTTTTTTAAACTCTTTACTTCGTTTGATATTTTCTTCAGTTTCCCATTTTTTATAACTTGCAGTACCTTGCAAGTATGAATAAATTGCACCTAAAGCTTCTTCTTCATTTTCAGGATAATTATTTAGATCAAATTTATTACCATTTCTCATTGCTGAAATTGTACTTTTATAATCTTTTTCAACTAAAGTTGATAAAGATAAGTTAAATGGAGACATTGTTAACTTTTCCACAATATCCTTTTGCCAAACTTTTGCAGTTCCTGCATGTGTTCCCTGCATATTTCCAGATTGTGCTCCTATCATAGCACTACTTGCATAGTATATTGAATAATACCAAGATATAATTTGTGTTCTAGCAATAGAGTAAGGGTTATGTATTGTAGTATTCATTAGTTTTAGAGAGTGCAAATTATGAATTGACATTAAAATATTTTCAAAGACTATTAAATCTGCTTCAGAATTCTTTTCTCTTCTTTTGACATTAGAATAAAAATCTTTAACTTTCTCATTTGTAAACACATTGTCTTCACTTAATATAGCTAATCCTCTCATCCAGTTAACTGTACCTTGAAAAGCAAATCTTAATGTAGGCTGGTCTGTCGTTTCATATAGCTTTTGTAAATACCACTTATCCATTCTTATCCTTAACTTTGATATGTATCATAAGCCTCTATAAATTCTTTGTGATATTCTTTAGATTGTTCTAATAATTCTATATATGTTTTTACAAATACTTCACCAGACTGAATATAAGTTTTTTCTTTAGCTTTAAATTTATAGTCATTAGACTTTTTTTCTCCACCAACAACATAACAAACAACTTTTGAAAAACCACTTTCAGAAGCATATTTATCTTGTAAAAATGCACCATAATTATAAGCTTGTTCTAAAGCCTTTTCATCTATTTTATATGTACTTCTTTTAATTTCAATAACATATAAAATTTCTCCAAGAGCATTACTACATAAAAAGTCTATTCTTCTATCACTTTCATCTAACTGCTCTTCGGGGAAAGTTTCTTTAAGTAATTGTGAATATTTTACTTCATCTCTAAATTCTAATATTCTCGGGTCTAGTAACCATGAGAATTTTTTTAAGAAATTATGTAATGTTGGAACTTCTTTTGTATCAGTATCAATATATTCTTCGAATTGTTTTATAACCTCAATTCTAGAATATGCTAAATCCTTAAATTGTTTTGACTCTATTGCTTTCCAATCATCCATAAGTTTTAATAATTGAGGAATTTGTTCTGGTTCTGAAATATCAGCAATATGGGAAGCATAATCTTTAAAAGTTTTATTTTCAAATTTATCTATAACATTACTAATAATTTCAGCTGATTCATTAACATCTATATTAGAGTTCTCAAGTATAGGGTTTATTATTTTCTCACTTAAATCTTTTTCATATGTTGCTAAATTATCTTGCCAGTCTTCTATATCTAGTTCTTTTTCACTTTTAATAATCTCAGATTTTAAGTCGGCTCTTCTTGTTCTCCATTCTGAACCTATTTTTTTAATAACTGTCTGTAAATATTCTTGGAGTTCTCTTGTCTTATCATGCTCCCAGTTTAAAGAGTGTCTATCTGTTGAAATAACATCTTCCTCAAAATCATCAATAAAATCAACTTCTAAATAACCAGTTACATAACTGTGAAACTGGTCATTATCTCTCAAACCATAGAAGTTTGCTATATTAACAATTTTACCTCTAGAGGTTAAGTAAATTCCCCTCATCTCCGTGTCTTTTACAGGAGTTTCTAAAGTGAATACAGTACCTGCAATATTATTACTATATTCATATGTGTCATCATATGTATGATCTGGAAACTTCCATTCAAACTGTATATTTAATTCAGAAAATTTTAAGTCATTGGTTACTGGTGTATTATTTGAACCATTTAATGTTAAATCCACCGTCATCTCATCAAAAATAAGAAATTTTTTTGAGAGACTAAGAGCTATGCTATTTAAATCAAAACCAGTTTTTCTACGTATTTGTTTCAACATTAAAGTAGTTTTACTGTCTTCAGATGTTTCTTTATTGAATTCAATGATAGTTGGTTCGTAAGATGATTGCTTGCTTGATTTAATCTCAAGTAAGTCCATAATAAAATGATTCTTTTTACCATCTTTAATTGATATAACTTCAACTACATCACAAATACCAAAAACAGATAATTTTCCCAATCCTTTTTTCCCAATTACTTTTCTACCACTCTCTGTTGTTTCTTTATGTGTATCAACTCTTCTATTTCTACCAATAACAAGATAATTATCATTTAATTCATCAAAAGTCATACCTTCGCCATTATCTGAATATATAATTTCCTTTCCATCTTCTGTTTCAACAAAATCAATAGTAACATTATTAGCATCAGCATCCCATGAATTAGATACAAGTTCAGATAAAACACTTGGCAGTTTAGAGTATAAAGAAATACCTAAGTGCTCAATTGTATTTGGGTCAAACTTTAATACTAGTGATGATGACATAAAAACTCCTTAATTTTATTTGCTATTTCTTTTGACATTAATGGTGGAACGGCGTTACCTATTTGTTTAAAGGCGGCACTTCTACCACCTTCAAAATAATAATTATCTGGAAAAGATTGAATTCTAGCTGCTTCTCTAACTGATAAAGAACGAACTTGATTTTTATCTGGATAAATATAATGATGTCCATCTTTAGAAATATGTGCGACCATTGTATGAGATAATCCCGATTGGTCTACTACCTTATATCTATCTATGAAAGATTTTTGATTTTTATGTGTTTTAAGAATATCTGGTAAGTCTGGATATTTTAATCTTTCTTTATTTGATATCCACTTTTCAATAGCTATTTTATATATTTCCAAATCTCTATCATTATGCGGTCTTGCAATATGTTGTGTCACAAACTTTTCGTTAGTACGAATATTATATTTTTTTAAATATTCATTTGTTTTAGAAGAATACTCCGTGATATTATTTTGCTCTCCTGGGTATAGGACTTTCAAATCTGATAAGATGTTTGAAATATTAAAATTATGTTTATCAATACTAAATTCTGGATATTTATAATCTAGACCTTTTTTCCAACCAATTAATATTATCCTTTTTCTCTTTTGTAAGACACCGAAGTTTTCAGAATTTTGAATTTTATAATCTAGTTCATAACCCAGTCTTTTAAAGTAGGACTGCATATTTTTAAAGTATGTACCATTATCCGCAGTAATTAGTCCAATAACATTTTCAAACACAAACATCTTAGGTTCATATCTTTTTAAAAATTTTGCATATTCTTTATATAAAAAATTTCTTGGGTCATCTTTCATACTATTTTTATCTCTGGCTCGACCAACTAACGAGTATGCTTGACAAGGTGGTCCTCCAATAATTAAATCAACTATATCATTCTTTAAGTTTTCTTCTATCTTAGAAAAAATATGTTTATTGTTTTCTCCACCTATTGCTTGGTTAAGAATTGAGCTAGATATTTTTTCAGTTCCAAAGTTTTTTACAAATGTTTCTCTATTGATTTTTTCTTCTAAGTAATCATAATAGTGATTTAGTTTTTTGGATTTTTTTAGCTTGTGGTAAATAAGTCTTGTCTCTAAAGTTTTACAAGCATGACTATCAACTTCAACATGTGCAATAGGTGTAAACCCTGCATTTATAAAGCCTTCTGATAGTCCACCAGCACCTGAGAATAAGTCTATGAATTTCATAGATTTATTTTATCTAATTTATTGTTTTCAAAAGTTTAAACTAATAAGTTTATTTATTGAATATTATATAGAGGAAGCTTTATAGATAGGATATAATATTTTAAAATTTATTTTGGAATTGAAATGGATAGTAAAAAAAATAATTTAGACTTTATTGGTAACTATAAGACTTATGCAATAGTGGCAATTATATTTACAATATGGTTGTTTGGTTTTTTAATGTATATGCAATTTAATTATACACTTGAAGTAGTTACAGACTTTGGAGAAATTGGAGATTTTTTTGGTGGAATGTTAAACCCTATACTTGCATTTATCGCATTTTTAGCTCTCTTAAAAACTATAGAAATTCAGAGTAAGGAATTAAAAACTTCTAATAAAGCTCTTGAATTAACAAGTGAAGAGAGTAAGCTATCTAGACAAGCTCTTCAAGAGCAAAGTAAATCTATAAAACTTCAAAATTTTGAGAATACATTTTTTAATATGTTAAATCTTCATAATGAAACGATTAAATCTATTTACATTCCAGAGGATACATTTGAGGCTAATAAAAATGATATATTTAGAACTAATACAGTAACCTAT
>Ga0316207_10005341_pt1 | contig 10708 bp, 11 predicted proteins | sample 6weekpyrite_MG_FD_204943 | JGI IMG/M metagenome (GOLD analysis project Ga0316207, IMG submission 204943) | Microbial mat bacterial communities from mineral coupon in-situ incubated in ocean water Damariscotta River, Maine, United States -... | ecosystem: Environmental > Aquatic > Marine >...
TCAGCCTTTTTTATCAAGCTTTTAGGTAATTAATTATTGCACCCAGCACTTTGCTGGCCACTTAACCTCAGCATTTGTTAAGGTTAATCGCTCACAATTCTGTGTACCTTCTTTATCACCTTCCTGCGGGCCACCAACTTTTGCAACAGCCTGTAAGACATATCCTTTGTTATCAGCACTCAATGTGTCGACTGTATAATAATCATACTCTGACTTTAAGCTCAAATTAGGATCATATGATCCAGTATTACTTCGCAGAACTTTCATCTCCTGCATGTCTCTTAATTTCTGAAGCGCTTTGGTCCCATCAGAGCGACCTGTTGTTTTAATGTAGTCCTGATACTGCGGAATAATTACGCCAGCAAGGATACCAATGATTGCCACAACGATCATAACTTCTATTAATGTAAAACCTTGGGCTCTTCTATGTTTCATAATCATCTCTCTGTTAAGCATATCTATCAGTTTTTCTTCTCGTCTTCATACCAGAACAGTTTCTTCGGTCTATCATCATTTGGATTCTTAACCGGTTCGGTACCAACGATAATTGCACTACCATCTTTAGTAAAGATTGGTGCAGGATTTGGTGGCACACCACCACGTGTTAACTTGGTTCTTCTGTCTTCTGCAGTCAGGTTATCTGATGCATCAACCACCGTGTCAAAATTGTATTTAGGCGTCGCATCAGTCACCGACATAAAATACACATAACCTGAACCATCAGTTGGCTCACATGCTACGGCTGAACCACTGTTTGGAGGGATATATGTTGTCGCGACAATAAGACCATCAATAATAAGTAGCTCTGACAATCCTTTCTCACCAATATAACTACCATCAGGCTCATCCAGCTTTATAAACCAGCCATCCCTAGATTCGAGATCTTGCAATGCCTGCTCTTTCTCAGTTGTATTACCCTGACCAATAAAGTTTTCACTGGCATCATATAAGTCATCGACAATTACACCGGTATTTAATGAGCCATAGGCATTTATTGGTGGCGGTGTATATAGATACGTATCTTTAATCATATAAATACGATCTTCGATGGTTGTATTTAAAGGATGAGCACGATACCCAGACGCCACTGCCAGCGACAGGTATGGAGGCGCACCTTCCTCGGCAATAAATGCAACATCAGGTGAATAGAAGAAGCGACGATTCCCAGCACTGGTATTATCGGCCAGATCAGCTAGTCGTTGACCCGACGTGATTGTAGATAATCCATCAGAAGGTAACCGCCCTGGTAAAATATCGATACGCCAGAGCTGCCCGCCCATATCACCAAAGTACATACGATCTAAATAACCATCCTGCCTTACATCAACTGCTGTCAATTTCCCAGGAATACTATAATCCATAAACGGCATTTCGAGGTCGGCACCAGAGCCTGTACCACCAGCCCACCACAAGCGCTCGCCCGTCATCGCATCAACTATATATACTGCACGACCGATATCATCCACGGTACGGGTTGTGTGCGAGTCCTGATCAATATCGTATCCACCGCCAAACACACCAGCAAATATCTCATTACCTTTCACCAGCAGTCTCTTAACCTGAATATTTGACCAGGTATTTGATAACTCTGCAAAATCACCAACCCCGCCGTTAATTACCCACATTAACTTAGGCGAATTTCGGTTAGTAACGTCCATTGCAAAATAATGGTTACCACCACGACGCTGACCAAAGAAAATATAGACCTTGTCGTCGCCATCAATCACACCCGGTTCATTCTCGTCAATTACAAGTGACGCTACCGAGCCATCGATACCGTAGGCTTTACCGTCGCCGGCCTGATCTTCATAAATTGTTTTTTGCAGCGGTAATAATTCCTGTGGAATAAATGAGAATAGCTCTTCACCCGTAGCGGTATTAATTGCATGCAAAACACCATCATTAGTCGCAACATATGCAGTGATATCAGGATCAGCGTCAGTACCTCCGTATTGAATTAACGCCGGCTCTGCATGTAATGGATCCCCCATAAACTGCCTTACGTCAGCCACATCACCATCACCATCATCATCAAATATATCGATGCCACGCGCCCACTGAATCAGACTGGTTCTATAAGCCAGCGACTGGGTAGGAATACCCAGCAGATTTAACGTCAGCGCACTATTATTCTCATGGAACTCATTAACTGTTACCGTCAGGTCTTCATTGTTCGCAGGCGTTGAACCAGTATAGGTATAAACTTTGCGTGCATCTATTCTGGCTGCCGCACCACCGAGCGTTACTTCACCACCATCCGGGTCGCTAGTATTATCCAGCCAGTAACTACGCGCATCATCTTTAAAGAAACCGGTGATATTATTTATTGCATCCGCACCATCTTTATCCACTATGACTGGTAAACCATCGACATCAAATTCCAGCTTAAAGCGTTTTAAATTACCGTCCCAGTGTGGAGTAACGTTGGGCTTAAATAACGTAAAGTAAAGATCACTTCGATGCGTTGCACGGTTAAATGCATTAATAGAAACGGCAGGCGAAGAGAAGGTAGTATTGATCGACAGAATCTCAGCAATAATCTTATTAAATATTTCTGTCAGCTCAGCCGCATTATCAGCTTTGTAATATTTAGCACCACCAAGTACAGCCGTTGATTTCAATAGATCATGATCGATAGCAAAACCTACGGTATAAGTTGCAACCGTCTGTTTATCATCCATCAGGTCATAAATATCATGCGTATTCATGTACTGTGCCAGCTCATCAAGACAGTTACCGGTACAGCTACCAATCGTGTCGACAAAGCCGGGTAATGCCTGAATCATTCCATCTGCATCACCATCACCATACGGTTCACCATCAGACAGATAAATATTGAAATTTTTCTGGCAGGTATATTTAATCGGTGATTCATAAGTTTTGTTACCCGACCCGTTTACTGCCACACCTACGGCATTTGAAGGAACAGATATATTACCGTATTCAATATCTCTACCCGCCCAGTACAGATAATTTTCATACAAGGTTTCAGATAGTGGCGTGTAACCACCATAACGGAAATTTCTCAAACGCGATTTAAAGTCATTACGAGACGCGGTCACATCCTCAACTGGATAACGAACCGGGCCGCCCTGGTAACCACCGTTGCCGCTACTTGAATCAAAACGCATTAAACCGATATTAATATTGTTTGAGCTATCGACCACGTTATAAGTTACATCTTTTACAACCTCAAGACGGTTAGGGCTACTAGCAACAGGGGTTAATGGCGCCACTTGCACCCAGTTAAGGTAATTCGCAGAATAAAGCACATAACCACGACCGGTTAGATTCCAGCTAACACCACTGCTTTCGATACTAACATAAGGACCTGGTGATGCATTGGCAATATATATACCCGAAGAAGACGCATCTACACCATGCTTGCCATGATCAGCCTGGCATTCAACCAACCAGTCTTTCTGTACTGCATTAAAACTCAGCCACTCTTCGCGACTAGAATCAGGATTCTCTTTCCACATCGCCATCCGGTCCTGGTAGATACCATTACCTAAAGCAGGGCCAGTAGATACTTCCGTTGTTTCTGTTACTTCAGTTCTTGTATTACCACCATTAAAGGTAATTTCCGTAGTCTGTGAAATCGTTGTTGTTGTATCTGTTGGCTCATCATAAACAGAAGAGATGACAACCGTTTCTGTATCTTCAACATCTGATGGGGTCGTTGGCAAGTTAGTAGTTGAGACCGCGATTGTGTTTGAAGATGTTACTGGGTCTACTGTATTGAACAACGGGTTGGCCGCAGCACCACAAACCAGTGCATCTTTATTAAACCAGTTATCAGTACTACAGTCTGTTGGTGTTTCGCCGGTCGAGTAATAAATTCGATCAGGGTCAAAACAACCACCATCGGCTTCATAATCATGTTTTACATCATAAGGAATTTGCGTTTGTACTTTTGCACGCATACTGCCTGAAGTATCAACAATAAAGATCAGGTTAGGCTTAACTTCAACACCCGAAGACTTATTGTTGACATAAATTTCAATATCATCGGCTGCAACCGGTAAGACCACTGCAACGGCAATGAACAAACCCGTAAAGCTGCTGATAATTTTTTGTATGGATGCTTTCATAAAAACCTCAAATCACATTCTTTATATCGTTATCACTCAGTGCTGTAATAACACCTTATTGATAGACACTAATCGAACTGGCTTCCTGCGTTTTAATATTGTAAATAACGGTACCCGGCTTACCTGCCCACTTTTGTGCTTCAATCAACGGCTTAACAACACCTTCAACATCAAACCTGGTCGATGGAGTAATTTTTACAAGAACCACATTACACGTATCACAGCGCTTACCTTTAATAATACCTTTGAGGTCACTCGACAGACGAATACCTAAAGCATCGGACTCAATCGCATGCTCTAATTCAACAAGACCTGCCGCTGAAACTGATGTCATTACAGATAACATCAGAGCCATCAAAAAACTTTTTACAATATTAACTTTCATAACCAAACCTCAAAGTAATCACTCATTACCTATTTTTTATTCTTGTAATAATTAGCGCAAGTATCCGGGAATTTAATCGCTACCGCCTGCATAATATTACTGTACGCTTCTCCACCACAGCCTGTCGAAATTGAGCTGCTATCTACAGAATAAATGAGTTCATATGCACCACCTTTTGTCAAACTACCTCCATAGGCACTCTGACAACCGAGTTCTTCTATAACAAGATCGACCGAACTGTTTGAATCTTTAACCTGATGCGAAAGCGTTATAGGATAGTCTAGACCCGGTTTTATGCTACCGAGTGCAAATTCAACCGCAGAAGTGGCGCCCTGGAATGCATCATTATGAGTCTGATAATTGCAGGCAATTTTCAATTCAGTGGTTGTATTACTCATGCTAGACACACCCATAATGGTAAGTACCAGTAACATGACCAGACCAACAACTAATGCAACACCTTTTTGTTTCTGAAAATTCATGTTAACTCCCGGCCTTTTTCGACAGGTGCAGTCTGTTTTGCAGCTTCACAACATTAGAGACAATGACACGGCGATATTCATCTGAATAAACCACGGGAGGACGCCCCGCCATACTTAACGACTGTGTTTCGCCAGGAAAAAATTCTTTTTCACGCGACCTTAACATCGCCCAGAACTGCACAGACTTAACTTCGGCCATCTCCTCACCAACCTGCGGATTATCTGCATCAACATACATATTGACTGATCCATCACCATTAGTATCCAGACCTAACTGAAGCTGCAGATCTTCAACGCCTGGTATTAACATTGTATTTGTTAAGGTTGGGCCCGCAGATAAGTCAATGCGATGTAAAGATGGATAACCGTCACCAACTAGATCAGTATACTCATTAACAAAATAAGCTCTTGAACGTAGCGGAAAATTCTTCGGCGCGTCGGGAGCATTCTCTTTATATGTGGGTTGAGTCGGTCCTACAAATAAAACGCCTTCAAAATTATTTGCATAAACATAAACAACACCGGCGCCTAAATCTGCCTTAGCGATTTCTAAAGGCGACGCATATTTAATTTCCAGAACATCTGTATTAAGTCGGTACTCACCATTTGGAATACAGGAAGATGCATAGGGATTAGTATTATTGGTAACAAAAAATGATTCCTGCAAGTTTCTATACCACTCCTTACCATCTGGATCAACGCAACTACTAGCCAGCGCAGGCAGTACAGGCACATCTATAGTTGAATCATTTACACCTTCAGCACCACCGATTTTTTTATAATCATTCATCTGCCCCCAAAGACCGGCATGGCGTAAATCATAAGCCAGTGACCGGAGTGCGAAGCGACCATCATCTATAAGCTGGGTTTGCACTTCGATTAAAGCCTGGGTGTCACGACCATTGTTAAACACTGTAAACACACCAGCAAGCAGGAATGTACCAATTGCACCTGCAATCATTAATTCGATCAATGTAAAGCCGGCAGTACGTTTAATTTTTACGGAAAACTGTTGCATTAATACTTGCCTCATATTGAACTTACCGGAGGTAACTGTTGAATCTTAACGCTATAAGTCAAATCATCACCACGCTCTCTCCAATACACTGTGATAATCGCAACTGGTGGATCTTCGGTTGTATCAAGCACAATCGATGCATTAACACCATCCGCCGGTAATGCACCGTTGGTTAATGATCTTCTCCATACGAACAAATCATTATCCGCAAGATCCTCAGGGGAACATGAAACCCCAACCGGTGTGCCGCGGTCATCACAATTAAAATCCTCACCCACACCATTAAGAGGTAGCTCGTACATCTGCATAGTTGCACTGGTGTTTGAACGAATCCGCTCAACAATTTCCTGAACTTTACTGATAGCAATCGTTTTCAGCATGGCTGAATGACTGGCTTTCACAGCTGTTGTTTGTAAACCGGCAACACCGAGTAAACCGATAGACAGGATCAGGAAAGCAAGCAGGACTTCAATTAAATTAAAGCCAGCCTGTTTTTTGATGTTAGTAAATCTTTTCATAATTTAAACCTGTGACAGCGATCTTTCACTCGTACTAAGTACATGGACTAACATTAGTCGTAGTAGAAGAAATTCTTCCCGAAAAATTAACGATGACACCACGTTTAACCGTCAGATCATCTGGTACGCAAATCTTGAAAACACCTGACTGGCTCGCACCATTGGCAATAGCAGGTTCTCCTGCTGGCGGCCCGAAAGAAACAAAATTCACGATGTTAGTTGGTGTTGCACCAAGATTAACCGGTGTGATAGTGACATCGTTATCCTCTGCACCATGATGAACTTTAAACAACTCATCGTCGCCATCGAAGAACGTATTGCTATTTTTATCATGGAAGACTATCCAGCCTTCATGCCACTGCGTTAAGGCTGAACCACAGGTCGGTGCCGATGTATTTGCATTATCGCTCGAACAAATCACCACCTTATCCTGCAGGCGAATAGCCGCGCTTCGTGTAAAGTGCAATGATGCCACCAGATCGTTAGTCGTATTGGTTAATGAGATAGCGGTAATAATGCCTCTCAGTTTAGGCAGGCCATACGCACTCATAATTCCAATGATAGCGACAACGATCATGACTTCTAGTAATGTAAATGCTTGCGTTTTCTTTTTCATGATTATGTTATAACACACCAAATTGTAAACGGACTGACACGTTCATTAGACGAGAATCAAGCACAGATAAGCGGTAATGATCTGTCAGGTTTTTTTACAATCAGCCTGAAAGCGGCTAATCGACTGGGTTTGTCGTCCTGACAGTAATAAAGAGAGAGCCCCAGAATTTTTTAATGCTCAGCTTCTATACCATAGTCTATGGGATCGAAAAGAGCATCTCTTTGCAGAATAATATCAGCTAATAGTCTGGCGCTGGATAACCCAAGCACGACACCATTTCTATAATGACCGGCATTAAAATATAAACCATCAACCTGCGGGTGCTGACCAATATAAGGTACGCCGTTTTTTGTACCCGGCCGTAAACCAGCCCAGTGGTGTTCAATTGTTAAACCTGAAAGCGAGGGCATGATCTCAATCGCGGCCTGGTAAAGCTCATCACGCGCATTTTGTGTCAGCTCTTTTTTGAATTCGGTGTGCTCCAGCGTACTGCCAACAAGAATACGACCGTCACGTCGCGGAATAATATAACGATCTTCCGACAGCACAATTCGCTTTACCTGCTCGGGTTCACCACGCAGTAAAATCATCTGGCCTTTAACCGGTTTAATCGTGCTTTCGATTTTTAATTGCTTTAAGATCCCGCCACTCCAGGCGCCACCAGTAATCACCACGCGATCGGCCGCGTAGAAATCATCGCCCACGGCCACACCCTGAATTTTATTGTGCTGCACTTTTAATGAGCTAACCGCGGCATTTTCTTTTACCGCGATCCGCCGCGAATCCAGCGTTGCGCGCATGGCTTTAACTAACCTCGGGTTTCTCAGTTGTGCCACCTGTGGCATCCACAAACCCTGATCAAACGATGAATTCAATGTTGGCTCACAGGCCTGCAGTGATGACTGATCGAGCTGCTGCATATCAACCTGCCAGCGCTTCGCCCATTCCAGTGCCTGCACGGTTTCATCTTTATCCAGAATCAGTAAACCATTGTTGGTGTATTGCGGATCAATACCGGACTCAAGTTCTAAGGTATCAAGCAAGGATGGGTAATGCTCTTGACTGTATTTTGCCAGTTGCGTGACTGCATCGGGATAACGCCACGGATATAGCGGCGAAATAATACCACCACCGGCCCAGGATGCCTCACCGCCAACCTTGCCTCGATCAAGCAACAGCACATCGGCGCCCGCGCGCTCTAATTCCAGCGCCGTTAATACACCACTAATACCAGCACCGACAATAATACAATCAGCCATCTAGAAACATTGCCCTTAAATAAGTAATACATATAAAGAAATACACGCCCGCCTGTCGGACCATGGCGTGCATTATTGCTAAAAACCCCGAATAGATAAAGCCAACTAATGATTTTCAATTCAAACCATTGATTAAACGCAATTTTAAAGATTTACAATTTCGCTACAAAATTGCGAACTTCTGTTAACAATCTGCCTCTCGCATTCAGGTATCGTAGTAATCAGTCAACAGGACTTTGCAACGAATCAACAAGGACGAAGGTGATGAAAAACAATACATATATGAAACACATGATTCAAACAGATTTACAGAGTAGCCACAGCATGAGAAAAACCTACGAAATAAAACTGAACCTGACCGCTGATGAAATCAGTTCTATTCTCGACTTTTGCCTGGCGCAGAAAATTGAACACAGCAGTGATGATATCGAACAGTATATGAACATCGCCGAAAATATTCGCTCTGATAAATTAAGTGATGAATTCTGCCGTTATTTTGCCAACGAACTGACTCCTGTAGTCAAAGAGCTGGTCGGTAATAAAAGTGACAGCTACCTGATGTCCAACTTCCAACACCGTATGCTGCGTAAATTCTCACATATCAAAGCGGTTAAAAAAATCGCCTGATCAACCCGGCATTATCCATCCATTCATCGTTTAGTGTACAATGCCTGCCTCAAATAACAGGCTAAGCAATGAACATTATCCTCAACGGAAAACCTCACACAGTTGAAAACTCGTGCACGATTGAACAGCTCATTGAGCAACTCGATCTGGCTGGAAAACGTGTGGCTGTTGAAGTCAATCTCGACATTATTCCCCGTAGTGAACACGCGCAACACCAACTACAACAAGATGACAAAGTCGAAGTCGTTCACGCCATTGGTGGTGGCTGCCTTTAAATCAGCCTGAAGACAAAACATAGAGACGAAAACATGAATGACCCATTAATTATTGCCGGTACAGAATACAAAAGCCGACTGCTGGTTGGAACCGGCAAATACAAAGACATGGCAGAAACCAAAGCCGCGACTGAAGCCAGTGGCGCTGAGATTGTCACCGTTGCGATTCGCCGCAGCAATATTGGCCAGAATCCAGATGAACCGAACCTCCTCGACGTGTTGCCGCTGGACAAATATACCTTATTACCTAACACCGCCGGTTGTTATAACGTTGAAGACGCAGTGCGCACCTGCCGACTAGCGCGTGAACTACTCGATGGCCATAAACTGGTTAAACTCGAAGTACTGGGCGATGAAAAAACCCTGTTCCCGGATGTTAGCGCCACAGTCGAGGCCGCTGAAATTTTAGTCAAAGACGGTTTCGACATCATGGTTTACACCAACGATGATCCGATCATGGCCAAGCGACTGGAAGACATCGGCTGTGTCGCTGTAATGCCACTGGCAGCTCCAATCGGCTCAGGCCTTGGCATTCGTAACCCTTACAATATTTTAGAAATTGTCGACAATGCCAATGTACCGGTACTGGTCGATGCCGGTGTCGGCACCGCTTCCGATGCCGCGGTGGCGATGGAACTGGGTTGCGATGGCATATTAATGAATACCGCGATTGCTGCCGCACAGGATCCAGTACTGATGGCGTCGGCGATGAAAAACGCAACGATTGCCGGCCGTGAAGCCTTTAAAGCCGGTCGCATGCCACGCAAGCGTTACGCCTCAGCCTCATCACCCATTGATGGAACCTTCTTCTAAGCCAAAACGCTTATTCGATGCCTGAATCACCGCGCCGTACTATTAAAAGCTTTATCCTGCGCCAGGGTCGCCTGACCCATGGCCAACAGCGTGCGCTTGAAGAACAGTGGCCAAAATTTGGTATCGACTACGAAGCCAGGCCACTGGATTTGAATACACTGTTTGGCAACGACCAACCAGTGATACTGGAAATTGGCTTTGGTAATGGCGAGTCACTATTACAAATGGCTGCTGAAAACCCGGAACAGAACTTTATCGGCATTGAAGTTCATCGCCCCGGTGTCGGTCACCTGCTGCACTTAATTCAGCAACAGGGCATTCAAAACCTTCGGGTGATGAATCACGATGCCATCGACATTCTGCAAAACCAGATTCCTGAACATAGCCTGAGTCGCGTACAACTTTACTTCCCCGATCCCTGGCATAAAAAGAAACACAATAAACGCCGGATTGTGCAGCCAGCTTTTCTCGATACCCTGGCAGAATTACTAGAAGAGGATGGTGAAATTCATTTCGCCACCGACTGGGAACCCTATGCCGCGCACATGATGACAACGCTCGAACAGCACCCACAATTCGAAAACAGCCAGCCCGCTGGTCAATTCATCCCAAAACCTGATT
>Ga0316207_10005342_pt1 | contig 10706 bp, 9 predicted proteins | sample 6weekpyrite_MG_FD_204943 | JGI IMG/M metagenome (GOLD analysis project Ga0316207, IMG submission 204943) | Microbial mat bacterial communities from mineral coupon in-situ incubated in ocean water Damariscotta River, Maine, United States -... | ecosystem: Environmental > Aquatic > Marine >...
AAAGAATATCGGATGAAAAACTCAGATATGCCGCAGCAAACTCAGAATCGGCAGATTGAACACTGATCGCCGGCACTTGCGCTTCGATGGGCAAATCGTTGCGTACCTGATCGACTTTTGAAGAGATGTCTGCCAGCGCTTTGGTCGAATCATAATTTAACTTGAGCCGGGCATTAATAATAGAAATGCCCTGCAAACTTTTAGACTCGACGTAATCAATACCTTCGGCAGAGCCGATGGCACGTTCCAGCGGTGTAGTGATAAAACCGCGTACCAGTTCTGCGCTGGCACCAACATATGCAGTCGATATTTGTATCGATGCATTTTCACTGAGGGGATACTGTCGTACGCTCAATGAATTCCATGCACTTAGTCCGGCGATAACAATAATCAGGTTGACCACAATAGCTAAAATTGGTCGCCGGATAAAAAGATCAGTAAAATTATTATTCATAATCTGACGATTTAAGAATCAGATGGATTAGGATTAAGACGAGGTCTGGGTGCTAACGTATTATCGATGACCACCTTCATGCCACTGCGTAATTTAAATACGCCACTGGTAACAACAGTTTCACCATTGTTCAGTCCATCGATTACATCAACAAAATCACCACGCGCCTGACCCAGACGAACAAACTGTTGACGTAAGACCTTTTCTGTCTTGCCGGTATCGACATTCTTTTTATCTTCTACCAGAAAAACTGAATCACCAAATGTGGCGTAGGCTATTGCAGTTGCTGCAACAGGTAATGCCTTTTGTTTCACAGATAACACAACACTAACATTGGCAAACATACCTGTTCGAAGCATTTCATCCGTATTCATAACTTGCGCACGGACACGTACACTGCGTGTTGCAGGATCGATATCGGTGTTCGTGGCAATAATCTTTCCGCTGAATGTTTGACCGGGTGCGGCATCAACTGTTACCCGCACTGCAAGACCAGGTTTTAACTGGTGTAAGGATTTTTGCGGGATCGAAAAATCTACATAAATCGGGTCAAGTGTTTGCAGGGATACAATAGCATCACCTTCACGTAATACCTCGCCAAGGTTAACTAAACGTATTCCAAGTCGACCACTAAAGGGAGCTCGAATAGTTTTTTTAGCAATGGAGGCACGTACGTTGTTTATCTGTGCTGCAGCCTCATCGACAGTTGCTTCGGCACTGTCGAGGTCACCTTTTGAAGCTAAGTTTCGTTTATAGAGTTTGCGAGTGCGAGCCAGATTTGCGCTGGCGAGTTTCGCGGCTGCTTTAGCAGAAGCAAGCTGTGCATCTTCGTTTGCCGTATCCAGTTGAATCAGTATGTTGCCTGCTTTAACGTCGGCACCCGATTCAAAGCCAATGTGAGTTACCCTGCCACTAACTTCGGCACTAACCTTAACACCCTGTACCGCAGTGACACTAGCCGTGGCATAGATAATTTGTTCCCATTGTGTACTATTTACCTGCATAGCGGTCACTGTTTCAGGGGGCATCACCATATTTTGGGCTGCTTTACCCATTGCAGAAAACTGACTTAACTTGGTAAGAATAATAGCGCCAACCAGAAGTGTTACAGCAATAGCAGTAATAATGGTTTTTTTCAACATAAGTCATTCATCAACTAAAGTATTGCTTGATGATACACCAATGTCACTGCAGATTTAAAACATAAATTGTAATTATGGTGGTCATGAGCCAGAATAGCTTCGAATATATCATTAAATGGATATATTGGATGGTACAACACTGACGTCAATTTAAAGCTGGTAGCGCGCATCCAAAATTGAGCATTCAGAGATTCTTATAAGAGCGTTGATATCGATGAGGATGAAAAATATCATCCGTTGAGAATACTTTTAGTTGGTTATTTCTTACACTATTGGATTTTTGATTTCTCAAATAAACAATAGCTAATTTGCAAGTGATGTGTCAGATTTGTCCTAATTTTTACATATAATACCGTAAAAAACCGGGCTCTATAATTTAATTCCGAGTTGGTTTAACACGGTTATCATAACCCAGTAACATATAACCGTTATCGCAATCGAAATCGATATGCTGATGTAAAAGTTTACCCCTTCCTTTAGTAACAGCGGTAGAGATACAAACAAGGCTAGTGATGGTATAACTAGCCAGAATATGCTGGAGGATAATGTGCTGACTTTGGCTATGTCTTTAGTGTCTATATAAAGCCACATCATTGCAAGAACCGAAACCAGAGGCACGGATGCCAAGATCGCCCCGGCTAATGAATTTCGTTTGGCAATTTCAGATATGAGCACTACAAGTGCTGTCGTGATAATAATTTTGGTTATGTAATATACCATTTCACATTTCCTCGTCCCTCTATCGAGCCGGCCGGCTGGTTTTTTGTTGCTAACCGGCCTTTACATATTCATACTTATTCACGAATCACAGCTATTTTCCTGTAAAGTTTGCCGCAATATAATCACCACCCAATGTCATAAATACATAGAGGTTCTGTTTTTTGGTATCAGTGATGTTTTTGTTTACAAAAACAGCAACCCATTCTGGATTACCCTTAAATACTTTTTTCTCCACGGAGCTTGCCGAAATACCATCCCAGCTTTTATCCAGTTTTTTTCTTTTTACAAATGCAGCGACAATTTTGCTGGCTTTTGTTTTTGCGGTTGCCTGATTCACAGGTGTGTGTGAATGGGAATGCCCATGATCATGATTGTGACCACCACCTGCCATTACTGCAAATGGCAATAAACTTAAAATAGTACTTAATAAATAAGCGCGTAACTGCATAATATTCTCCTGAGTTAATCGATTGTGTCATGTGTATGTGGTTGTGGTGACTGTAATACGTCTGGCTGATGAGATCTGTCGTCTAAATCCATTCGTCGATATTCACCGGTTATGTTTAAAGTAATAGTAACAGGTAATGGTGTATTATTTTTCCAATACCAACCATGGGTTCCTTCGAAAAGCGCTTGTAATGTTCCCGCTGATTGGTTGAGGTTACCCTTCTTATAGGTTTTAAAATACCCGGTTGTATCACCTGCAGGTTCACCATGGAAATCAAAAAATAATTCATCATTTGTCGTCCAGGCATATTTCAATGCTGCCCCTTCCGCAACATAAAGTTTATATTCTTTATCTCCTCTGGCCGGGATCGTGATACTGATAGTGTCTTTCCACTGTATGTCCTGACTATCCTCTATCGCCGCCTTTTCGGGTTTTACGCTGCCAGGCTGATCTACTTTTACGGCAAACTCTTCTGGGTGACTCGCATGCGCATATCCATGCATTTGCATGAGGAAAAGATACCCTCCCAACAGGATTAAACTGTAGTTTGTGATCAGGCTGAAGGTCTGGAATACCTGACTTTTTCGCCAGGCAGCGATAAGAAGCAGCATTACCACCAGCGCAGAGATTTGCCCCAGTTCGATACCCACGTTAAACGAGATAATATTCATTAATAATTGATCTTGACTCAACGGTAGATCCTGTAGCCGGGTGGATAAACCAAAACCATGGATTAACCCCAGCCCGATAATCATTAACATCATATTCGGTGGGTTGATATTGAGATATTTACGGAATCCATCCAGATTGGCAAAGGCAATATAGCAGACACTTAATCCAATCACCGCATCGATGAGAAAGTAGTTAAGTTGAATGGCATTAAACGTGGCGTAAATCAGGGTCACACTGTGTCCCAGTGTAAATGCTGTTACGTACTTTGCGATATCTCGAAAGGTGCTTAGAAAAAAGATAATACCGAATACAAATGCCAGGTGATCATAACCGGACAGCATATGTGTGGCACCAAGCCACAAATAACTCCAATTTCCGCCGTCGATAATAGATTGTTTTTCAGCTTCGGACATGCCATGTGCAGAAGCAAACTGCGAGAACATCATCAATACCAAAAACCCAATAAACAGGATAAGGTTATCTTTCTTAATTAACATATTAATTCACTCTTCAAAATAAATTAAAGCCGGCCAGTTTTTTCAACTGAGGTGACCCAGTAGATACCCTGATTCTTGATATCCGGTATTACCGCGCGTATTGACGCCAACACTGATTCCACGTCATTGTCCTCAAGCAAAATGTCAATACGCAACCGTGGTGTATGGCCGATTGTTTTATCTCTCGCAGATAAAAAAGCATCATCTTCTACTTCCAGTCCATGCCCCTCAACATGGCTGATGGTGAACCCAGGCACCTGCTTAGTACTATTTAAATAATCATTCAGTTCTTGTTGTACATTGGTATGGCTAATGAGCGTAAGATGCTTCATGCTTGTGTCTCCTTTGCAATGCTGTTTTGTTCTTCTAACTTATTTTCTCGCGCATGCACTAATTGATATAATGCCGGCAAGACGATCAGGGTTAACAGCGTCGATGAAATAATGCCGCCGATCACCACGGTAGCCAGGGGCCGCTGTACTTCTGAACCGATGCCTGTATTAAGCGCCATGGGAATAAAACCCAGAGCGGCAACCAGTGCCGTCATGAGCACAGGACGTAAGCGTGTCAGTGCGCCACTGACAATGGCATCATGTAATTGTTTGCCGTGCATACGTAAGTCCCGAATAAAGGACACCATCACCAGGCCATTCAATACGGCAATACCCGACAATGCGATAAACCCGACCGCCGCCGAAATGGAAAACGGAATGTCCCTTAGCAACAATGCCATAACCCCACCTGTCAGGGCTAAAGGCACGCCTGAAAAAATAATCGCCGCATCTTTTATAGACCCTAGCGCCATCACCAGTAATGCAACAACCAACAGCAAGGTCAGTGGCACGACTATGGACAGACGTTGAGAGGCAGACTGAAGTTTCTGGTAAGTCCCACCGTACTCGACCCAGTAACCTGCCGGGACTTCAACATTTTCTTTCACGCTTTGCTGAATCTCTCGCACGAATGATCCCAGATCGCGACCTCTGACATTGGTTGTAATCACCACGCGCCGTTTACCGTTTTCACGGTAAACCTGGTTATATCCCAAATTTAACTGTAGCTCGGCGACTTCGCCTAATGGTATATACTGACCACTCGAAAGCATGACCGGCAAAGTCGTCAACCCATCGACATCCGTACGCAAATCCTCGGCTAATCGGATCACGATATCCGAGCGGCGATCCCCTTCGTAATATTGATTGGCGATCGTCCCGCCTAACGCCGTTGCTAACAAATCCTGCAGTTGGTTAATGCTGATCCCGTAGCGCGCCATCATTTCACGCTTAGGTTGAATGGTCATAATGGGCAAGCCGGTCGTCTGCTCAACAGCAACATCGGCGGCACCCGCTACATTTTCTATGACCTTGCCAACCTTCTTACCCAGTTCGATGAGCTGGTCAAAATCATCACCAAAGATCTTGACGGCCACTTCGGCGCGTACTCCGGAGATCAGCTCATTGAATCGCATTTGTATCGGCTGTAAAAATTCATAGCGATTACCCGGAATGGGGGTGACCAGGGCTTCTAACTCGGCAACCACCTGTGTTTTAGGTTTGTCTGGATCGGGCCAGTCATCACGTGGTTTTAGAATGATGAAGTTGTCTGCCACGCTGGGGGGAACGGCGTCTGTGGCAACTTCGGCTGTTCCAATTTTGGCAAATACCCGCTCGACTTCAGGCAGCTTTTTAATTTCCGACTCCAGGCTTTGTTGCAAACGAATCGCTTCACTCAACGAGGTGCCGGGAATACGCAAGGCATGCATAGCGATATCACCTTCATCCAGGTTGGGAACGAACTCTGAACCTAAACGTGATGCCAAAAATCCTGAAAAAACAACCAGGACAATGGCCACTGCTACAATACTCTTTTTAAATTTAAGGGAGAATGCCAAGACGGGTTCGTATAGAGAACGCGCACTCTCAATGGCGACATTCTTTTTCTCTTTCATTGGCCTGGTAAACAGAAGTGCAACACCGGCTGGAATAAACGTGATGGATAGAACAATGGCGCTTAATAGTGCGATCACCACGGTCGTCGCCATCGGATGGAACATTTTACCTTCGACACCATCCAGCGCAAAAATAGGAATGTACACTGCCGTAATAATAAACACACCAAACAAGGCGGGACGGATGACTTCGCGTGTAGCCTCAAACACAATCGCCAACCGCTCATTGAGTGGCAGTCCTGCACTGCGGTGCGACTCGCTTAGTCGCCGCATACAGTTCTCTACAATAATCACCGCGCCGTCAATGAGCAAACCAAAATCCAGTGCACCCAGGCTCATTAAATTGGCGCTGACTTTTGTTTGCACCATACCCGTAATCGTCATTAACATCGCAATGGGAATGATGGCAGCCGTTAGAATTGCTGCACGTACATTCCCCAGGAACAGGAACAGCACCACAATAACCAGCAAGGCACCTTCCAGCAGGTTTTTCTGAACCGTTGCTAACGTCTTATCCACAAGACTGGTTCGGTTATAGACGGCGGTAACCGTAACACCTTCCGGTAAACTGCTTTTTATTTCCTCTAGTTTGTTGGCAACATCGTTTGCTACGGTTCGACTGTTCTCACCAATCAGCATAAAGACCGTGCTCATCACAACTTCCCGACCATTTTGTGTTGCGGCGCCAGAACGCAATTCTTTTCCGAGACTCACGCTTGCCACATCCTTGACGCGGATCGGCGTTCCGGACGATTCCTTGATCACGATACTGTCCAGATCTTCAAGGCTTGAAGCTTGACCTGGCATTCGCATTAACCATTGGGCGCCAGTGTGCTCAATGAAGCCAACACCACGGTTATTGTTATTTTGTTGTATGGCCTCTAATACATCGGTATAGCTCACACCAAACGCCAACAGTTTTGCTGGATCAGGGGCAACCAATATTTCTTTTTTGAAACCGCCAATGGGATTTATCTCAGCAACGCCAGGCACGCGCATTAATTGCGGGCGTATGATCCAGTCATGAACGGAGCGTAAATCCATAGGCGTTATCAGACTGCCATCACTGTTTGTTGCACCTGGCTCGGCATCAACCGTAAACATAAAAATTTCACCTAACCCGGTTGCAATGGGTCCCAGGGTTGGTTCAAGTAACGGGGGCAAACTTGCCTTGGCTGAACTTAAGCGTTCGTTGACGAGTTGACGGGCAAAATAAATATCGGTGCCCTCTTCAAACACGACAACAACTTGCGACAAACCATAGCGTGACACCGAACGTGTGTAGGAAAGTTTTGGTATGCCTGCCATCGCGGTCTCTACCGGAAAACTCACGCGCTGCTCCACTTCCAATGGTGTGTAACCGGGTGATTCGGTATTAATCGTTACCTGCACATTGGTAATGTCCGGTACTGCATCAATAGGCAGTTGGGTAAACTTCCAGGCACCTAATCCCATAAGCATTAGAACGATTACTAATACCATACCCCGTCGAGCGAGCGCTAAATTAATAATATACTCAAGCATGATATAGCTCCCTAGTGATCGTGCGATGCGCCGGATTTTTCAATGTCGGCTTTAATGACGTAACTGTTTTCACTGACATAACGAGTACCAGGCTCAAGACCATCAAGTACTTCTGCCCATTCACCTGTTTGTAGACCGAGCTCCAGCATACGCACTTCATATTGCTCGCCGACTTTGGCATAGACAACCGTGAAGTCACGGAATGACTGTAGACCCGCCCGCTTCACCGCTAATGCCGCTTTGTGTTCCCCAACCTTTATAGTTGCACTGGCAAAATTACCGGGCATAAGTCGACTATCTGGGTTATCCAGAACCGCACGTACCTTTACTGCTTGATTGGATTCAGCCGTAACATTGATACGGGAGATCTTACCTGAAGCCTGATAACCATCGGTGGTATTGGTAACAGTAACAGGAGCACCAAGTTTCACCTTAGCCAAGTCAGAAGGAAACACGGATAGCTCTGCCCAGACAGACGAGGTGTCCAGTATCATAAACAACGGGCGTCCATTAGTTTGTTCACCAGGGTTGGCATTTCTTTCGACCACTACACCACTAATTGGCGATTTAATCGTGTACAACTTCAGGCTTTCGTTACTCTCAACCGTTGCCAGTTTCTGACCCTGACGAACTGTGTCACCTAATGATAAAGATACCGATTTTATGAGGCCATCAAAACGAGCGCTGACTTTACGCATACGTTCAGTATTTGCAACAATATTGCCATACACATTAATATTTTTTTGTATAGCAACTGAACCCGCAGTCTCGGTTTTAATTTCCAGCGCATTGGCGACTGCATCTTCAATTCTGGTTCGGCCCTCGAAGTTATCGTACTCCCAGCTATGTGACGTCCCTTTGTGTACAGCTTTAATGGTAACGACAAATGAATGGGGTTCATAAATAACGGTATCCCCACGTAAAGCATCGCCCTGTGGTTTAAACTTAATCCGATCAACCTTACCGCCCAGTCGTGTCAGGTTAACGCTTAGATCAACTTCATCAGGACTTAGGGCTTTCCCGGCTTTGGTTGCCCACACACGAAACTCTGGTGGAACACCTGTTTCAAAAATAGTTAATTCAAGTGTGAAATTACCATCTCTTAGTAATCGTCCTCGGTGTGGACCCTTCTCAGGCTCAGTTTCAGACATTTCGCCATGCCCACCTTGAGCTGTTATAGCTTGTTGTGTGCTTGTGCCGTCACAAGCAGTAATAAAAATAGTGAGTAAAAGAATCCAGGCAATATGCAGGGATGGTGTAATTACAGTTTTCATAACAGACCTCATGGTGTTTGTGTCGGTTGATTGATGTTTGTGCCCGTCAGCCGATCAATTTCTGCACGGTGACGGTGATAATTTGCGGCTGCCATCACGGCTTCGCGCCTGGCGCTGAGTAATGTGCTTTGAGCTTCAGTTAATTCAAGAAATGAATAACGACCGACTGCATAGCCCTTTTCATATTCCAGCAACGCTTGTTCAGCATGTGGGATAATGGTTGTACGTAAGGTAGTCACAGCCTTAATGGCATGTTTGATTTCCTGATACACTTCAAACAAGGTGGCATACAAGGTTAATCGACGTTGTTCATAAACGTGCGGTTCACGCAAGCTCAGCATTTCAGCTTCTTCAACAAGGGGGATTGCGCGAGAAGATGAACCAAAAGGTACATTAAGTGACAATACAAATGCGCTGTCATCAGTTAGATTAAAATGGCGGATACCGGCACTAACTTCTATATTTGATTGGCGTTTTGCCTGTGCTAACTGAATACGGGTTTTTGCCAGTCGTTTTTCAGTCGCGAATCGAACTATATCCGGATTCTTTTCCAGCAGTTGAGTTAATACCTCAAAAGGCATTATTTTCTCAACATTAAACAGGCTGGCTTTAGCAGCAGTGAATGTCGCCTGGGTTTTTCCCCATAATGTGATTAATTTCAAACGTGTTGTTGCAAGCTCATGTTCGGCATGTTCCAGATCCAATTGTTTGCGAGCTAATGCTATTTTGGCTCGTCTAAGCTCAGCATTAGGTGTCCTGCCTGCGTTGACGCGTCGCTTGACAACGTTTAATGTCTGATTGGCTAGCTTGAGTGAATCTTTTGCTATGGCAAGTCGTTCTTGATCCGTAACAATATGTATAAAACGTTTTGTTGTTTCTGAGAGTAAATCGAGCCGCTTTGCACTTTGTTCATTACGCAATAATATGGCTTTGTTTTTAGCCAGATCACCACGCAGTGTTGCTTTATCTCCCAGCTCAAGTACTTGAGACAAACTGAGCGTTGATTCCAGGTTGTCAGCTCCGCTGTATTTACCATTGCCAGCAAAATTTTGAAATTCAATTGATGTGTATAATGCGGGGCTTTGTTTTGCAGCACGAATACGTGCGGCAGCAGCTTTTGCTTCATATTCAGAAGCACTTAGCGATGGGTTACCTTCAAGCACATTAATGATCGCTTGATCCAGAGTAATATACTTATGAGTTTGTTTTTCAGCACCAAAAACAATGGGCGATGCTACAAACAAAAAACAGAGAATCCATTTACGCATGGCAGTTATTCTCCAAAGTCGATATTTAGACTAAATTAAATATTAAGAAATAAATTAATAATGCCTCTGCCTAATATAGACAGAAAGTTTATATATTATTAATGATTATAGATTTAGAGCTGAGGCAGAGGAGGAGCTCTAAGGAGTGCTGAATTAATGAATAAATTTTGCTTTATTTTAAAAAAATAATAATGCGGCCTTATTATACCCAGGCGTAATAAGGGAAAAACCACTAAAACAAAACAAAGTAAAAGTGCTAATATAGTTTTGCTTTGATTTTTAGATGTTCCATCCGGAGATAATGTAAAACTATAACTTTCCACATCAATGTATGGGGTATTTAGACTATCTGCAAAAGAATGTAAATCTACAACATGGGAATGTGAATCTGCAACATGGGAATGCGATATTTTTTGTTGTGTATCGGAATTGTGTTCCAGGTGATAGTGTACCGGAAGAACAGTCGCCAAAATAAAGCTGGCAATAACCAGCCATGAGACTGATTTCAAGAGCAATAAGTTGGACTTTTTATTCATAAGGTTAATTTTACAGTAAAAATTAAAAATAGCAATACTGGTAATTTACTTCGAAAAAGACAGGCTCATAAAAAAATAGTTCAAAATATATTAATACGGCGGATCCAAGTTGCAAGTGCACCACTGAGTGAAAAGTAGGACACAGTAAGCGGTTCTGATAATGTGAGGAATGCGAATCCACTCATATTAAAAGGAACTTACTATGTCCTCTGCGCATATTAGC
>Ga0316207_10005343_pt1 | contig 10705 bp, 10 predicted proteins | sample 6weekpyrite_MG_FD_204943 | JGI IMG/M metagenome (GOLD analysis project Ga0316207, IMG submission 204943) | Microbial mat bacterial communities from mineral coupon in-situ incubated in ocean water Damariscotta River, Maine, United States -... | ecosystem: Environmental > Aquatic > Marine >...
CGCGCTATTGTCATTAGAGATACTTTCCATGGTCGACTACATGAAATTCGATCGAAGCTGGCCGGAAAAATTAAACATGCAACGTTATGCATTGTTGTTTAAGTCCATGCTGGACTACGCTTGTCTGTCCGGTAAGCAAACCGTATTAGAAGGAATTGAAACGAAAGAAATGCTTTCGATAGCGTGCGACTATGGTATTGATCGCATCCAGGGCTTTCTCTATCGCTCACTTTTCCATTCTGTAAATCCCTGAAGCCATCTTTTTAGCGTCAGAGTAAAAATTCATATAACGAAATAATTTTTACTCTCCCCCCTAAATACCGCATTTTCCTTGTTTATATTTTATGAGCTTCGGATCTGCACAAGCCATACAACCCGTAGCATAGGTTTTTTCTTCAATAGAGGGGCAAGGGGTCGTCACACATATAATGCCAGAATTTTTTGTAGCGCAGACTGGATTGTATTCTTGCGTACAAATTTCAGGTCTTGGTTGTTTACATATTATATAGACCTTGTTATTAACTTGCTGCTTTTTAGTTTCATTCATAACAGGGGCAGAACATGAAATAGAGAAAAAAGAAATACTAAATAATACTAACAGATTATTTAATTTTTTCATTTTGTATCCTGAAAATATGCCAAAAATAGTTGATATTAGCTTAATTTATTTATGGAAATGACGATATAGGGTATGACTATTTAGTAAGTTGGATAAACAAAATCATGAACACCCCCGAACATGAAAAACTATTAGAAATAAAACAAATTTTAACGGTTATTACAAATAAAGTGGCAGTACCTTTGTATTTTCTGTTTTGGATTTTGGATTTAATTTATGTCCCACAATATAAGTGGGAATTTCTTGGCATACGTCTTTTAATCATCCCTACCGCACTGATTATTCATTGGTGGCTTAAACACACCACCACCATAATCCAGGCTGAATATGCAGGACTATTCCTCGCATTTATTTGTGCGACCATTTTGAATTCCATGATATTTGTCATTGGTCAAGGCGCATTGTATTTCATTCCTTTGCATCTGGTTGCTATTGGTGGTCTGAGCTTTATACCCTGGAATAACCGGAATTTTATTATCGCCATTATACTCATTTATGGTCCCTTTCTTGCTCTTGAAGCCAGCTGGCTAGAAGCAGCAAATAGTTTTGCTGAATTTAGTGTAAATGTGTTTTTTATTATAGGCGTAATCACAGTTACATGGGTTATAAAATCATATAGAGAGAAAATTCATGAACTAGAACTCGCGATGCGGCATAAATTGGAAAAAGAAGTTGAAAAAAGAAAACAAACAGAACAAGAGCTAATTGACTCCAGGGACGCCGCACTCGCAGCCACTCGTGCCAAGGAAACATTTCTGGCAAATATGAGCCATGAGATTCGTACACCGTTGACTGCCATTATAGGTTTTGCTGATACAGGACTGGATAATGATCAAACAACGCAACAAAGAGTTTCGGCCTTAAAAGTTATTCAGCGTAGTGGTGACCATTTATTAAGCCTGATAAATGATATTCTTGACTTCTCGAAAATTGAAGCCGGTGAATTACAAATCGATAAAACATTGATTAACCCTCTTCAGCTGGTGTATGAAGTAGAATCAATTATTATGGGACAAGCCCGCAAAAAAGCACTCAACCTTGTTCTTGATTACCACTTCCCTCTGCCAAAAGAAATCAACAGTGATGCAGTCCGCATCAAACAAATTCTTATCAATCTATGCAATAACGCTATCAAGTTTACCGACCATGGTGAAGTAAAGTTAAGTGTGCAATACGATTCTATACTGCATCAATTAAAGTTTATAATAAAAGACTCTGGTATTGGAATAAATACTGAGCTGCTGGATAAAATATTCAAACCATTTAAACAGGCAGATGGTAGTACCTCTCGACGCTATGGTGGTACAGGGCTTGGTTTGTCATTATCGAAGCAACTTGCAACATTACTTAATGGTGAATTAACGGTTAGTAGTGAAACAGGTAAAGGAGCAACATTTACACTTGCTTTAACACTGAACAAAAATATCAATCAAAAGTTTTTTAATAACATCAATGAAGTAACACTTAATAAGGAAAACTCTGTCAGTAATTATGACCAGAAAAATCATCTTAAAGGCAACATTCTTCTTGCTGAGGATAACCTCGAAAATCAGGAACTAATCAAGATGTATCTTAAAAAAATGGGAACAAACGTTACCATCGCTATTAATGGAGCTATTGCTGTGTCTCTTGCACAACAATATGAATATGATCTTATTTATATGGATATGCAAATGCCCGTTATGTCCGGTCTGGAAGCTGTAAAAATGTTACGCGACAATGAATATAGCGGACCAATTGTAATGCTCACAGCAAACGCAACTCATAAAGACAAGGAAGCATGCACTGAAGCCGGAGCAAATTATTTTGTTACTAAGCCAATTGTCAGACAAAAGTTATATGAAACAACGGCCATGTATCTTAAATCAGAGAACAATCATTCTTATCAGGAGCCAATTTACTCAGCGCTATTACATGAAAAACCTAAGTTTGAAGATCTGTTATATAATTTTATTGATTCTTTACGGAAAATGCAGGAACAAATTATGTATACTTTTCGTCATAATGAATTTTATGCTCTCGCCCAGGTTCTGCAAGATTTAAAAGAAACAGCAGGAGGGTTTGGTTATCCTGATTTAGCTAAACTTGCAGCAAAAATTGAGACCGACGTAGAACAAAGGAATCTCGAAACGCTGGAGCCCCTATTGAAAAAACTGAACAACATGTGTCAACGTATCTACCATGGTACCCGGCAACATTAATTACGGTTATTAACAACCGTAATTAATGCTCAAAAATGGGCAATAAAAATAAACCCAACTATATTTATTATTTTTCAAAATAAAGATCAATAGCCGATTCCCAATTTTCAGGTATCTTCATAACTTTATGATTATGATCTGCAAAAACAATTATTTGCGCTCCCATCGCATGAACTTCTTTTGTTTTTTTATTAACAAACTGAAACTTAAGACGGGTATTTGTTTTCGATTTTTTCGTAAAAGTTAGTTCAACTATAATATCGTCATATAAATAGAAATCTTTATAAAAATTACATCGTGCATCCTTGGTGATTAATACCAGGCCATTTTGCATATCGCGCATACTGTTTTTCACATGCTTTTTTACCCAGAGCTCACGTACAATACCCTGTAATTTAAAAAAGTTTAAAAAATACATGTTTTGCAGAGCATTTGTGTCCCCAATAGTAACAGTCGTTTTGTATTCAAAAATTTTACTCATATTATCTTTCCTATATAGTTAGTTGTTGTTATAAAAAATAATTGGTTTTTGATACTTATCTCTTTTGACATTCGATTGTACTTTGGGTAAAAAACTCCAGTTTCTGGCTTCCCTTACACCTTATTCAAAAAACAGGTTATATTCTTCCTTTTGTCGCTATACAACTGGATAAAACAAAGCAGCAATCCATAGAAAGCTACCCACAGCCACTACAAGAGCATGAGGCAGAAAAACATGATGCCAGAACATTATTTTTAAAAAATGTGTTTTTCTCCAACCCACTGACCATGCAGTCGTAATATTCGGTGTATTAAATTCCTCATCAGGAATTTTTCCCTTCATATATTTTTCTATCTCTCTGATTCTATAGTAATTGGCTTGTTGAAATGTTTTCCAGGATGTATCAATCAGCCAGAAAAGCAACGAAGCACCGGCGGAAAGTAACAATAACAGCTCTACTTTAGCTGTAAAAGCCGCACCTATACCCGCCATACTTAGCGTGACACTCCATGCTTTTATAGTAAGAGACTTTTCATCAAATGATTCAACTGTGTCCTGTAAATGAAAATATTCTTGCCTTAAAAATTCCTTATCAATAACTTTACCCATCTCATTACCTTTAGCATTTAATTAAGGGAAAACGATATTAAAAATAATTTACCTCCGTCACTGAGGTATCCCCAACGGTGCTGCCGCAACAGCACCCGTTGCACAGTCTGCTTGTATGTATTTTATACTACAGTATTCTATTCGATGTCATTGTTTATTGAATAAGCTTTTAAATTGAAGTTACTACCAGAAGGATCTCCTGCCGCCTCAAATACCGCCATTGTAGAATTTAGCCAGGCATATTTTTTTGATGAAGTATGAAATGTGAAAAAACCTTTCACTGTAACCAAACCTGGCTTATCTCCTGGTAATGTAATTCCATTGCCACTCAAAAGAATACTATCACCATCGGTTAATGTGAGCGATTCATGCAGTGTTACTGAAATACTCCCGTCAGATTTTATAGACATAAAAACAACGGCTTGAATGCTACCAGTTAATATTCCTGCGGTGTCAGCAACCACGTGAATGTCAACACGTGCTTCATGTGCAGCAGGTAAATTACCAGCCATTAAATCAGACAGCTTATAACCATAGTCAATTACATCAGTAACTTTCCTGTTTCCGGGGGTTATCTCAAACAATAAATCAAGTTTCATTGGTTCTTCTCCATTAGGTTATTAATATTTAACCTGCTTCTAATAACTCAGCGGCATTAACTCTGAATACACAAGTATGAAGTCCTATTAGTATGACCTTGCCAGATACCGGCTTAGCACTTGTATATTGCAAGCAGACTATATATCACTTGCATTTTGCAAGTGCAAAAACTTTAACAAAAGCGAGTGGAAATATTAAAGGAACCAGTGCCCCCTTAATTTTTAGTCTGCTGTTGTTTATATTGAGAAAAATTAGATGCTGCTAACGAGAACAAAGGACATACGCATTAAATTCATGAAATTAAGATAAATCACTATATTTAGACTAAATCTAAACTAGACTAAAGTCATTATGACAAGTCATAAATCAATATAAGCTTAGCTATTGATGATTGGTGAAACCTTTTACAATATAAGAAATAAACGATTTAACAAATTAGCAGGTTTGTTCGATAGTTGTGTAAACCAGACTGCCATGGTCGGTACAGTAATTGCGAAATGAATGATAAGGAGAAATTTACATGTCACAGAATAAATGCCCGGTAATGCACGGTGGTGCAACAGAGAACAATATGTCGAATGTGGAATGGTGGCCAAAATCACTTAACCTGGATATTCTGCATCAGCACGATAATAAAACGAATCCCCTGGGCGCAGACTTCAATTATCGCGAAGAACTTAAGAAACTCGATTTTGATGCACTTAAACAAGACCTTCACGCCGTAATGACAGACAGCCAGCAATGGTGGCCAGCAGACTGGGGGCACTATGGTGGACTCATGATTCGCATGTCCTGGCACGCTGCGGGCTCGTATCGTATACAAGATGGCCGCGGTGGCGCAGGTACGGGTAACCAACGCTTTGCGCCGTTGAATTCCTGGCCGGACAACGCCAACCTGGATAAAGCACGTCGCCTGCTATGGCCTATCAAAAAGAAATACGGTAATAAAGTTAGCTGGGCTGATCTGATTGCTTATGCCGGCACCATTGCCTATGAATCCATGGGGCTAAAGACCTTTGGCTTTGGTTTTGGTCGCGAAGACATCTGGCACCCGGAAAAAGACACTTACTGGGGTTCGGAAAAAGAATGGTTAGCGCCTACTGGTAGTAAAGGCAGCCGTTATTCGGGTGAACGTGATCTGGAAAATCCGTTGGCAGCGGTAATGATGGGACTGATTTACGTGAACCCTGAAGGTGTGGATGGGAACCCCGATCCCCTGAAAACAGCTCACGACGTGCGCATCACTTTTGAGCGCATGGCAATGAATGATGAAGAAACCGTCGCCCTGACGGCCGGTGGCCACACCGTGGGTAAGACCCATGGTAATGGTAATGCTGAGTTGCTTGGTCCTGAACCCGAAGCAGCAGAAATTTATGAACAAGGTTTGGGCTGGAACAATCACAGTGCGCGTGGCATTGGTCGTGACACCGTGACCAGTGGTCTTGAAGGTGCCTGGACCTCCAACCCGCTACAGTTTGATATGGGATATTTCGACATGCTACTGAACCACGAGTGGGAATCGAAAAAGAGTCCTGCCGGTGCCTGGCAGTGGGAACCTGTCGATATAGCGGAAGAAGACATGCCTGTTGATGTTGAAGATCCTTCGGTTCGCTGCAAGCCCATCATGACAGATGCAGACATGGCAATGAAGATGGATCCCGCTTACCGTGAGATTATGGAAAAATTTCGCGCTGATCCACAAGCATTCAAAGATACATTTGCACGTGCCTGGTTCAAGTTAACTCATCGTGACATGGGCCCAAAGCAACGCTATATCGGCCCTGATGTTCCGCAAGAAGATTTGATCTGGCAAGACCCTGTGCCGGCCGGTAATACTGACTATGACGATCAGTCTGTGAAAAACAAAATTGCAGACAGTGGGCTCAGTGTCAGTGAAATGGTCAACACCGCATGGGACAGTGCCAGAACATTCCGTGGTTCCGATATGCGTGGCGGTGCAAACGGCGCACGCATTCGTTTGTCTCCCAACAAAAACTGGCAAGGTAATGAACCCGAACGTCTACAAAAAGTACTGTCAGTGCTGGAGCCTATTGCGACAGAAACCGGTGCAAGCGTAGCCGATACCATTGTGTTGGCAGGTAATGTTGCTATCGAACAGGCTGCAAAAGCAGCAGGGTTTGATATTAATGTCCCCTTTGCCCCGGGTCGAGGTGATGCAACTGATGAAATGACCGACGCTGAATCCTTTGAGGTAATGGAACCCCTGCATGATGGTTACCGTAACTGGCTTAAAGAAGACTATATCGTCAGCGCCGAAGAGATGATGCTGGACCGTACACAGTTAATGGGCTTAACCGCGCCCGAGATGACTGTACTGGTAGGGGGTATGCGCGTAATAGGTAGCAATCATAGTGGCAGCGCTCACGGTGTTTTCACAGACAAAGTAGGCGCGTTAACGAATGATTTTTTTGTCAACCTGACGGATATGAATAACACATGGAAGCCGGTTGCGAATAATCTGTATGAAATTCGTGACCGCAATACTGACAAGGTGAAGTGGACTGCATCACGCGTGGACCTGGTATTTGGTTCGAACTCAATCCTTCGAGCTTATGCCGAAGTCTATGCGCAAGATGACAATAAAGAAAAATTTGTACAGGACTTTATAGCAGCATGGACCAAGGTAATGAATGCAGATCGATTTGATTTAGCATAACGCCTGAATAATACCCCGCACCACTCTTGCTGGCGCGGGGTATTTTTTTATATGACAAAATCTTTAAAAGTGAATTATGATAAAACTATATGAGAAGCCATAGATCTGGATCACTGAGATCTATTTACTCAACCATTTTAGTTCGAGCAAATTTTTCAATAAGCGGTACATCACAAATAAAAAGCCGATTGGAAAAAGTATGGTCTGGAATATAAACACCACAATCAAGTTAATCACATGTTCAGTGGCCTCAGCCGCCGCCAGTTTATAACGCTCGATACGTGCATCAATGTCAATTGCCGCAGCCGCGCTGCCATACATACCTTTAATTTTTTCAACAACGCTACGCTCTGTATTCTGTATCACCTTCGGTTTGTCGGTTTGATTTATCTCGGTGACTTTTTCAGTCATACGCTCCAGCTCCAATGTCGCTTCAGTATACTGCTCCGAGAGAAACTGCTCATAAGTATACTCACTGCTGATTGCAATCAACGGCACCGAGAAACGTAAAAAAACCATCACCAACATGCCCCTGATCAACAGCCGTCGCCAACTGCTGTTTGCAAGCGGTTGATACCAATAAGAAGCGATCGCCAAAAGTAACAAAGCAATCACCGAGTATGAAAATAGCGGCCACAGGCTAATCGCCAGAAGAACCTTCTGCACACCGATAGACGCTGTACTTGCCAACATAATCCAGGAAAACTGTTCAATCACATCATTCACAGGATCAAGAATCTGCCCCGGCGTAAAATTCACCCCGATGCCGGCAGGTTGCAAAGCCACCTCCGTACCCTGCGCAACCGAGATCACACCATTCAAGCCCTTAGCAATACCAAACGCAATCAAAGCACGCTTAAATGTCGCCTCGGTGTATTCCGTCCCCTTGCTATCAAGCCAGCCAGCCACAGCGGTAATAACAAGAGCCAAAAATAAAAAAGAGATAATTATTTTTTTAGTGTTTTGTTTAACCATTTGATAACAATAGCAACCTTGTTGTGTTGAAATATAAACGAGTTGCTTTTACTCTACCCCAAAATTTTCTTTAACTAAAATCATATTAGAAACAATTAATATCTGACAGCTGTTTATTATTATTAAACAATTAATATTTTTTTAACTTTATAACAATTCCAAATCACAAGTTTTTGGAGACTGAGATAACATTTTTTTAAATTTATTTTTGGATTGTTCTTTAGTTATGGGCCAAACCTCAGTCTGTGAATATACTACTTTCATAACATCAAAAACTTTTTTTGCTGAAGAACACGTCTTATTTTTAATAAGTTCCATATAAATCCATTGAATATACAGTTGCATTACCGCAGCTGCATTGCTACTTAGGCCTACTACCTCAAATTTATTAACGGCCTTTTCATAGTAAGCCCTCATATCAGAAAGTTTATCCAGCTTGCCATTTAAACGTGCAATTGCCCAATAGGCATTTGCAGCCTGTGAAGCATCTATCGAAATCTCTAACGCTTTCATCGCATGCGCTAATGCTTTTTCATGCCACATAAATAATTCATTCTCATTTGCTAACATCAGCCTGTCTGCGAACTTCAACTCCTCCGGGTACAATTCGCCAAAACGTTCTATCTTTTCAATGAGCGCTATTTTTTGTGGTGTAAGACTTTGAGCCTGTGCTTGTGCAGAGGTAGAATTCTTACTCCAGTCCAGAGAGGATATACGTGCTGAAAGTTGAACCAGTGCGTCTAAATTTTCGCGAAATGTATCCAATTTAGCAGCCATATCAATTTGAGGCTGAACAACAACCTTATCGTAAACAGTAAATGCGCCAATCAATATCGATAATACTAGCGCCATAATCCCACCGTATTCAGATAGGTGCTGCTTGAATCCCTTAGCTTCCTTTTTATCTAATCTACCTTCCAGGGCTGCTATACGTTCACCAATGGCATCCACCCTTTCATCAAGTCGAAATAAAAACTGCTTTTCATCGTCAAACATGACAACTTCCCCTATTATGATGACAAACAATTAAATATATTTTGTGCACGAGGTGGTCCGGGTAGATGGGTAAAACTTCCTGGCATTTGCGATATTTGATTTAGAAGAAAATGAACCTGGTTAGGGTGAGTAATAAGACCAAGGTTTCGCATATTTCGTATAGCAAAACAATCAGAGCCCGCTTCACTACTACCAACAACATGATGAGCACATTCATGAAGAAACCAAAACTGACCAACAAAACCTGGAACACTATTAAAAAAGCCTGGACCAAGTTGAATTATAGGTACGCCATTATTTGATGCCCTGCCTATATATTGGTTTACTGAAGGATCAATATAAATAGCCGCAGTTTGTCCATGTGCAGTTTTGCAAAACATATTTACCCCGCCAATATTGATAGATGGAAAAGGACCTTGTACTTGAGCATTTGAGATAAATGAAAATAAAGCCAGTGCGACTATTAAACTTCCCCGAAATAACATATTCATTGCTAAAATCTCCTTATTAAGAACATACAGCCTTCTGCTGTATATCACTCCCTTAGATTATGCATTTGTATGGAAAGAAACAGGCAGCAGAAAACAATATTTTTTTATATTAGCAACTAGTGTGCTCGGTACCCATTTATTAGACCCGACTCTATATAAAAGGCAAGGCCTGAACCCATCGTTCGTTTTTTATGTTCTTATTTTTTATCAAAGCCCGATTTCGAACGAACATGCGGCAAGCACTTCGGACAAATACCATGACTGAAAGTCGCTTCACTACGCTTAGAAATATAGGACTCAATCTGCTCCCAGGCTCCTTCATCGTTCCGTATTTCGTGGCAATAGGAACAAATAGGAATAATCCCTTGTAGCACACGGATTTCTTCTTCTAAATGCTTTTGCAAAGATTCTTGTGCTTCTACTCGTTCGGTTACATCGACGCAACTCCCGATATAACCCGTAAACTCTCCGTTATCGTCGTAAAATGGCGAACCTCTATCAAATAACCATCGATAGGTACCGTCAAATCGCATTAGTCTATACTCCATTTCAAAGGTCTCTCGTTTGTTAAAGCTACCCAAATATGTTTCGAGACAACGATCAAAATCATCGGGATGCACGCCTTCGCTCCAACCATTACCGTACTCTTGTTCCATGGTACGGCCTCTGAATTCGAGCCAGCGACCATTAAAATAATCGCAGAGAGTATCCTTATTGGAGCGCCATATTAAAACAGGCGACTGATCAATTAATGTTTTATATTCTGATTGCGACAACATATATGTTCTCTTTCAAGTTTATAAACGCATGAATTTCAGATGATGACTTTGTTATTTTTTTACCAATTCGTTAAGCCTTTCAGTATAGTACCGAAAAAAATAAATAAGTGTCAGAGAACACTATTTGCTTATATTAGAAACAATTAATCCCCGACACCTATTATGCACCGACACCTACCATGCCTTGCAATGACTCTTGTGCTTCTACTCGTTCAGTGACATCGATACAACTCCCTATATACCCCGTAAACTCTCCATTATTGCCATAAAGTGGGGC
>Ga0316207_10005344_pt1 | contig 10704 bp, 10 predicted proteins | sample 6weekpyrite_MG_FD_204943 | JGI IMG/M metagenome (GOLD analysis project Ga0316207, IMG submission 204943) | Microbial mat bacterial communities from mineral coupon in-situ incubated in ocean water Damariscotta River, Maine, United States -... | ecosystem: Environmental > Aquatic > Marine >...
TCTTTCTGGAGAAGAAGAGGCAATGTATGCATCTCTTGGCGTTGTATCCTCTTTCTTTAAAGTAGATGGCATTGTTGGAGATATGGGAGGAGGAAGCCTCGAACTTGCCTATACATCATTTCTTTCAAATGAAATGGAAACTTTCTTTGGGCAGGATATAATACTAGATAATGCAAGCTTTCCAATAGGGTCACTACGATTACTTAATACAAGTAATAATAATCTGAAAGTAGCAAAGAAGATTTTTCATACTTATATAGATAATTTTAATATAGAAAAATTCTTAAAAAATAAAACTTTCTATGCCGTTGGTGGAGGCTTCAGAACATTAGCAAAAATTCATATTGAGCTTAATAAACACCCTATAAAAGTTATTCATAATTATACTATTGAGGCTGCAGATCTTCTCAAAACATTAAAACATATAGAACCTATGGATCTGGAAGAAATAGACAGGCTATTTGATATTCCTTCCAACAGAGTAGAAACAATCAAGATAACTGCTCTTGTAATGCATGAATTAATAAAAAAAGGGAAACCAAAATATATATCATTTTCAACTCATGGAGTTAGAGAAGGAATATTATTTGATAAATTATCTTCAGATAAAAAAGGTAAAGATGCACTTATAACTGCATGTAGCAGAATGATCTTACATATCTCACCAGATTCTAATAACCAGTGGCTTGATTTCGGTAATAACCTATTTAAATGGACTAATGGTATATTTCTTGATGAAACGGAATATATGACAAGACTCCGGAAAGCATCTTGTATTATGCATAATATTTCTTGGTATGAACACTCAGCTTACAAAGCAGAAACATCCTTTAGATGGATTCTCGATTCTGAACTTCCTGCAATAGATCATTGGGAAAGAGCATTTATTGCCATGTCAACATATCACAGATATCAAACACGAAAAAATCCTTATATAATGGATAAGGTTTATGGTACTCTATCTGATAAATGGATAAAAAGAGCAAGAAGTCTTGGACTTGCCATGAGATTGGGATATAAAATTTCTGGAGGTTCTTCACAACTACTTGGAAAAACTTCCTTGGTAGTTAAGAAAAACAAGATTCAACTTGGTTGTTCTTATTATGATGATGTTGTAATAAATATGGAAATTATTAATTATTTTGAGAAATTAGCATCATCAATGAAGTTAAAGCCGGAAATAATAAAACAATAGTTATTCTTTATAGGAAAATAGAATGCGCGAATATAATGAAAAGATTTTAAACGAAATTCAAAAAGAACTTACTTTCATCTGGACTGCCCATAAGGTTCTCGGTCTAGAAGGAAAGATGAAACTTTATACAGTTAATGATAGTGATAGTTTTTGGGATAACCGTGATAAAAATCTTGAATTATGGTTCGGACCTTCTGAGATAGCCTCAGTAATAAAAAAAATAGAATTATTTTACAGGGAAGGTAAAAGACCAAACTCTACTTACCTTTTAGACCCTATGGTCTATAGTTTTTCTAAAGAAGGTTTGCCCATTCCAGTGGGAACAGGATTTTTCTGGACAACTATTTTCTGCCCGGATGAAGATCCTGAAATGAAATTTAATTCAAAATCATTAGCAAGATTAAGAAATCTTGGCCTTTTTGCATCTCCAATAGTATCAGGGGAAGATAACAAAGCTGGCATAAAAGTTATTGGCTTCCTAAAGAAACCACTATTGCCCAAAAAGAAACAATATAGTGCTGGAGGCACCTTAATAGAAGGAATGCAGGATGTCGTTAATATTGTCGATGCGAAGGGAGCTGTCGCAGGAAAGAAACATCTTTATATGCTATCTGGCCTTGAATATTACGGTAGCGAAAACACATACCAACATAAGAAGTTTAGTAAAATTTTTAAAGATAATGCTATTGAGAATGTTGATGACATTATCGATATAGCAATAGAAGGAAAGCTTATAACTGACGCAGGCACATGTTGGCAAGCATATGGTAGAGATCACAATCTTTATTTGAGATATGGAGTAGATCCATCCAGCATAAAGTCAAATCTTCAAAACAAGGAAGAAAGTGACAGAGCAGTAAAGAAGATAAAGAATGAATTGGTTTTCTTCTGGAAGACGAACTCAAGATTTAACCTAAAAGGATATATGAGGCTTTATTCATCTCCCAATCAGGATAGTTGGAGATCAAAAGAAGAAGGAGTATCAATTTGGTTTACAGAAGAAGAAGAATCTCTCAACAGAGCAGCGGAAAAACTACAGCTACTTTATAATGGTGGAATGTTACCCAACTCTCCATTATTATTAGATCCTATAGTTTATTCTCAACTTTCAGATAAATCATATGTTCCTATTGGAACAGGTATTGTTTGGTCATCAGCTATTAATATAGGTCTTGAAACCTTCAGCCAAGAAGGAGAAGACCGTATAAAAGATTTAGGACTTCTTACTGGTAAAATTCTTAGAGCTGGAGATGAAACTTCAGGAATAAAGATAATTGGCTTCCTTGATAAACCATATTTATTTAGCAAGCAAGAGATTATAGATTTTATTGAAGCGGGTAAACCTGTGGAAATAATTGATGAGGAAGCGGAGTTCCTAAAAAAACTAAATGAAGAGAAAGAGGAAGATACCGTTGAAGAAAGTGAGGATGATGAGGAAAAGGAGAAAGAGGAAGATACCGTTGAAGAAAGTGATGGTGATGACGAAGATGAGGAAGATGATGAAGATGAAGAAGAAGAGGATGATACTACATTCTGCAGAGATTTTCTAGCCATACCAGCAACCCTTGCTTTAAGCAGAATTTATGGTTCAAATGCCCATAATTTATCACAATTTTTTATGATAACCGGCATGGAATATTTATGTACTAATGGCTCTTTTGCGAATATGGTTATGGAAGAAGAAATAGGAGCAACAGACGAAAGCCATCAAGAACTTATTAATAAATATACTGTTTCATATGATTATATAATGGACGCTGACTATTGCTGGAGTAGATATGATGACATTCATTTACTTTGGCAAAGATTCGCAGCTGATAAAGATAATATTGAAGAAAACCTTAAATATTATACATTATGTGGAAAAAGCTTTGAGATTCTGGCAATGCTTAATTCTGAAGGCGGTGGAGAAGAAGGAGAAGAGGAAGATAATAGTGCATCTGATTTTCTGGTAGATGGTCTACTAGCAAACGGAACAATGACATTCCTTGTAGGTAATAATGCAACAGGAAAAAGTACATTAGTGCATAGATTAGCAGTTCTTTGTGCCTCTGATTATAAAGAGGGGGAGGAGGAACCTCTATGGCTAGGATCAAAGGTTAATACAAAATACTGTAAAGGCCTTACGGTATATTTCTCAGGAAAGGATTCAGAAGCAGTAGTGAAATCAAGAGAAGCAATATTTACAGATAAATTCCCTAGCAGAATAATAACAAAATATGATAATGATTTTGGTGAAGATGAAGAAGGCAATCCTCTTGGAATAGCTGACTTTTTACAAACATTATATAAATTACCTGATGTTTCATTAGTAGTTATTGATTCAGCAAGAAAATATGTTCAAGGAGATGAAAATAATAAAGAGGCCGTGAATATCTTCTTTGATGCAATACAAAAGTTTTCTGCTACCAAGGAGTGTCCTGTTTTAGTTGTTCATCATGCTGAAAGAGATAACTCTCCAGAAAGAGCAACTGATATGCTAGGATATGTAAGAGGAACTGATATATTTGCTGAAAGACCAAATGTTGTTATAGGAATTTTAAAAGATGGAGCAAAATATTATTCAGGAATTGCCAAAAATGGTCTTCCACCAAGCATGAATACTCAAGTAGGAGAAAAAGTATTTACTCGTGATACGGACACACTTGATTTAAGACAACTACCTGGTGATGAAGGTGTTAGGCTTGAGGAGTAACCTATTAGAAAGGATTAAATGTGCAAATATAAATATTATACAATCATATATTTGCAAAATTCAGTAATATAAAAATAGTTAGAAATTTTCAACAGCTTCTACAGACTCAACTTCTGGAACATAATGCTTCAGCATATTTTCTATCCCTTCCTTTAAGGTAATTGTAGAGCTTGGACATCCAGCACATGCACCATGCATTTCAAGTAGCACCACTCCATTCTGGAATCCATGAAAGATTATATCCCCTCCATCCTCAGCTACAGCTGGTCTTACTCTAGTATCAATTAATTCACGTATTGTTGAAACTATACTATCCTCTTCTCCATAATCCTCTGATTTGGATTTGCCATCAACAGCTTCAAACTGTATTAATGGCTTTCCTGCTACAAAATACTCCATTATGGCTGTAAGAATAGATGGCTTTAAGTTTCCCCATTCTTTATCATCAGTTTTTGTAATAGTAATAAAATCACTGCCATAAAAAACTCCTGCCACTCCATCAATATCAAATAATTCCGCAGCAAGCGGAGAATTCTTTGTAGATTCCCTACTAGCAAAACTATATGTCCCCTCTTTCATTACCTCTGCTCCTGGAATGAATTTCATTGTTGCAGGGTTGGGAGTACCTTCAGTTTGTATAAACATTTTTCTACCAGTCTTGAGTGAATAATAATACCCTACTTATATGGTAGGTTATTATTTGTCAATATGATTCATCTTTAATATTATATAAGATATATTTCACCAAATATTATTGCTAAGTACTTGTAATATTTCCTTCCGAGAAAATAAATTTACACTTTAATTCAGAAGCAATTTTTTTAATATCTATATTCTCAAAATCCGAACTAAAATATTTTACAGTAATAAAACCTTCATTATGTAGTGAATCCAGAATATCAAGAGAAGTTCTTTCATCTACCAATATCCGTTTGGGCTTATATGACGAATTATATATTCTAGAAATTTCATTAACATTAAGTGTAAATCCTACCGCGCCTTCTGTAACAGATTCTCCAATATCATAATGGCCACCCCTTCCAAGTTCCTCACCATTTTCTTTAGAGAAAATAGAAAAACTTATATCAGAGTGATATTCAAATCCTCTTCTTTCAATAGGATCAATAGTAACCGAGATATTTTCAAAATTTTCTTTTATAAAAATATTAATCTCTTTTAGATATAATATATTTTGCTTTATTCTTTCAGGTAATTCCATTTTTTCTAGCAAATCTAAACTTTTATCAGAACTACCAGCCGAGTTTATTAAATCAATTAATAATTTACTGGACTTATATTCTGTTTTCGACAAGGCAGAAATATCTTTGTTATCGATTAAATTGTAGATCTCACTATACTTATGTGATGGTATATCATCTTGTTGCATTATCATCTCAGCAAATCCTGCTAGATTAAAATCTATAGATATATTCTGTAGTCCTAACTCTCTAAAAGACGATAAAGCTATTGAAATTATTTCAATAGTTGAATTTCTTAAATCATTTGAACCTATAAATTCAACACCAGTTTGGGTAATTTGCCTTTCCGCATTTAGTCCGCTACCAGTCGCCCTTAACACCTGTCCGGTGTAAGATAGGCGCAAAGGCCTAGGTACATTACTCAACTGCATTCTTGCAATTCTTGCAATTTGTACGGTCATATCAGATCTAATCTTCACCATTTCATTGGAATATGGGTCCATAACAAGAAAATAGTGCGGCGATTGTTTTTTCTTTAATTTTGAAGCATCATTTTTCTCAAACTCTATCATAGTAGGTTTTATTTGCTCATAACCAAATTTAACAAAATGGTTAATAAGCTTATTCACTATTGAGAATTCTTCACTTGCACTAGGTGGCATGATATCCTGAAAGCCGACTGGAAGAAGATTTTTTATATTATTTTGCATATTTAAAATTGTAAGGTCTATAATTAATATGTAGATTATTAAAACCTATAATGGATAAATGTTTGCTATGCAAGATTATAGTATCTTTCGTTAAATCGTGAAATATTTTTACCTAACCACTTGCCCAACCACTTGAAATACATATTTTATATATTATATTGTTAATATGTAACATATATTGTCAATTTTATGATAAAAAATCTTTAACAATATGTAATAATGTAGTAGTATTAAGGATATATATATATTACTATCACCGAAACTAATAATTTAAAAGAGGATAAAAAAATGGTTGATTATACTGATCCTAAGAATAGAAATAATTCAGGAGCAGACGTACATGGCGGAATAGGGGCATCTTCTATTGATCAGGGCCTAAGAAAACACATGCTTAAAGTCTATAATGACATGGCATTAGGACTAGGTATTTCTGGCGTTATTGCGTATGCAGTAATGGCAGTTCCAGACCTATTGGAGAAAATAGCTCCTATGTACATAATACTTGCATTGGTAGAACTAGGACTAGTTTTTTACCTATCAGCAAGAATTATGAAAATGACTGAAACAAAGGCAAAAACAGTTTTTTACATATACGCAGCCCTAAACGGCCTTACACTTGGCGTCATATTCTCAATGTATACAGCAGAATCTGTTGCTAGAGTATTCTTTATTACAGCCTCCTTATTTGGTGTAATGAGTATCTATGGCTATACAACAAAAAGAAGCCTGCAAGGTATGGGCACATTCCTTATGATGGGACTTATAGGTATTGCTATAGCTTTTTTAGTTAATATGTTCTTACAAAGCTCTGCTCTTCATTATGCAGCATCATTTATAGGTATATTTATTTTTGTAGGCCTAACTGCTTATGATACTCAAAAGATAAAATCTTATTACTACCAATTTGGTGGAGATAGCGAGATGCTAGGTAAAACTGCAATAATGGGTGCATTAGCACTATATCTTGATTTTATTAACCTAATGATAATGTTATTACAATTCCTTGGTAACAGAGAATAATAATAACAAAAATATTTTTAAATCAGGCTCTTACTTCTTCAGTGAGAGCCTTTTTTAATGGCAGTTAGAGTTTTGCAAAGTCAAAAAAGATCATAAATATAAAATAGTTATTTACGATTATTAAAGTTTAGGATAAAAACTACATACGCTATATTTAGTATATAAGTTAATATGTACTTTTATTAAATGGCGTTATTTTAATTTTGTAAAACTCAAAGATTATGGTAACAAACCAACAATGATAGACCCAAAAATAAATACTGTAATAGACCTTGAAACAGCAAAAGACAAACTAAGAGTATCTCTTACAAATCTAGAAAATACTGTAGAGGACAAGATTAGAAAAGTAAAAACAGAAGCTGCAAATAATAACTCTGCTAACTCTTTAAATTCCACAAAGGATCTGGAACTTTTAAGAAAAAACCTTGATAACTCCAATGCTGAACTATCAGAAATCACTTCAGAAAACACAAATCTAAAAAACCAGATTTCATTATCCGAGGAAGAAATAACAGACCTTAAAGAAGTGCAAAAAAATATTATGAGCAAGGTAGACTCTATTATTAAAAAAGTTGAAAATGAGATAGAGATAAGAAATACAACGGAGGAAGAATGCCAGTTGTAAATATACCCATAGGACAACGTTCATTCCAATTAATGTGCGGAGAAGGCCAGGAAGAGCATCTACTTTCACTAGCAAAAGATGTAAGCAACCGTTTGGAAAATTTATCCAAGTCTATGGAGACATCGAACGATACTTTACTCTTGGTGATGACAGCGTTAATGATTCAAGATGATCTAAATGAAGTAAATGATAACCGCCCCTCTTCAGCTTATGATGAAGACAGAGACACGGCAATTAATTACGCAGTAGCTGATGCAATATCAGCAATATCAGATTATGTGGATACAGTTACAGAAAGAATTGAAAATATATAGATAATTCGATATTTACATGCTAAAATAAAAGCTAGGAGTGAGGTGCTGCCGTTTGCGTTAGGATTACGTTTTCCCTGGGGCGATACTCATTGAAAGGGAGCTGTCACTGTTAGGGTCGTGGTCTTAATATATGGCGCCCACCTGTTTTTCAGGTCTCATGAGGAACTTAAATCCGACGATTTGGCGGTCTCACTCCGGGATTATCATTATAATTGTAATAGCAAAATAGACAAAAAATTAAAATCCAGAAAGGATATATATTGACCAATAAGAACATTGATCTGGCAAGTATAAAATCAGAAATACGTAAAAAAATTATTGATAAGAGAAATTCTCTGTCATCAGCATATAGACGAAATGCATCAAGAAATTTAATTGAGAATTTTATTGGTAATGCCCCTATAGATCAAAGTGATATTATAGCCAGCTTTATTCCCATATCAGGAGAGATTGATGTTTCGCTTTTAAATGAGATACTACATGAAAATGGAAATAAAGTAGTCTTGCCAGCAATAGAAGAAAAGGATCAGCCATTAATATTCAGATTATACTCACCATCAGAAAACATGGCATTTAATAAACAATATAAAATATACGAGCCCCCAAATACACAGGAAGAATACATGCCTACTGTTATTATCGTACCCTTGGTAGCATGTGACAACAAGGGGAATAGGATTGGCTTTGGAGGTGGGTTCTATGATAGAACAATCGACCATTTAGAGCGAAAGAAAGAAGTACTTACAATAGGACTTGCATATGATTTCCAGATTCTAGCAGAAATACCGACTTTAGATCATGATAAAAAATTAGATTGTATAATAACTGATAAGCAAGTAGTAATCTGCGATGACAATAGAATAAAGGACAATTAATGAAAATATTATTTTGTGGTGATGTAGTTGGCAAAGAGGGAAGAAATGCAATATCAAACCACATAAGGCCATTGAGAGCAAAACTTAACCTTGACTGCGTAATAGTTAATGGGGAGAATTCAGCTGGCGGATTTGGTTTAACAAAAAAAATATGCGACAGATTCCATGATAGAGGTGTAGACGTAATAACCGGTGGTGACCATTGTTTCGACCAGAAGGAAATTCTAGACATAATTGACCATTATCCTACCATCGTCAGACCTGCTAATTGGTCAGATAAGCTTCCCGGCAAAGGAACATATATTTACGAAACTGAGAATAATCAGAAGGTAATGATTATGCACCTGATTGGGCAGGTATTTATGAAGGTCTCATCCGACTATAATCCCTTTATCTATGCTGATAAAATATTGCAGGAACATAAATTGCATAGAGATGTAGATGCAATAATTGTTGATTTTCATGCAGAAGCTACAGCTGAGGCTATGGCAATGGGTCATTATCTTGATGGCAGAGTTTCACTTGTGACTGGATCCCACACTCATGTACCTACTTCTGATATTCAAATTCTTCCTGGAGGAACCGCATACCAAACAGATGCAGGTATGTGCGGAGACTACGACTCAGTGATAGGATTTAATAAAAAGGTTTCTTTAGAGGGATTCTTAAATAAGATTCAGTCTGAGAAATTAACACCAGCAATGAGTGAAGCAACTCTTTGTGGAATTTATGTGGAAACTAAATATGGCTTGGCAACAAGAGTAGAACCCGTAAGAGTTGGCGGAAGATTATCACAACATACTCCAACTCCTTCGGATTAATATCAGCATAATATATCTTCTTGGCATAAAAAATGGAGCGAACTATACTTAGCCCACTCCATTTAGAAGCTAATATATTGTATATATTAGCTTACTTTACCACCTGCTATTTTAGCACATGTACCTTTTGGAAGATATACCCATTCTTTTGGATCATTATCAGTTTTAGCTTGTCCTGCACAACTATGCCCACCTTTAACTCCACAATCATTTTTACCAGCCTTCGCAACGCCATAACATTTTTCTTTTGCAACTTTGCCTACAGCTTTACCAGCACAGTTTGATTTACCAGCACAATTTGATTTGCCAGCACAGTTTGATTTGCCTTCGCCTGCAGATGCACTTGTTGAAACAGCAAATGAAGACACACCAAGAGCAAGAACTCCTGCAGCAGTTAAAAATTTGTTAGATTTATTCATAATTATTTACCTTATAATTTATTTAAATTAATTTATATTTTATATTTCGACATAATAAATATTAAGTTACAAAATTTCTTGTAGTTAATTCTATCAGACCACAAAATTACTAAAGGTAAGCTAGGGCAACATCAACTCTATTAGAATCAATACAAATCAACCGTTCCCTTTTTATCCCATGATGAATCATTATGGGACATTGGTGTGTCATATTAATACCACCCCCATAAATAGAGTCACCTACATACACGCATCATTCAACTTGGCATAGTATTTGCTTATTACTGAGAGGAGAGATTTTAGAGGAGAAGAGAATGACAAGTAATGCTATTGACTTTATGCAATTTACAGAAACCGAATCAAGACTAACCTCAAGACTAATTAAATATTGGAAGTCATTGAAAGGAATAAATAATGTACCATTAGAGAAAAATATAGATAACACATTAATATCAGACTTATGGGATAATTGTTTTATACTAAGAGTTCATGAAATTAATAGATCTATAGACTATAGATACGACTATATTGGCAAGAATATATGCGAGGCATATACCAAAGATCTAAGTAGAGGAGATAATATTCTAATCAATCTCGAAGCATCGGGCCTACATGAGAAATATATTGAAATAATACGACTAAAAAGACCAATTGAGCATCAGGGAACATATATTAATAATAATGATAAAATTATAAAATTCAGACAATGCATGATTCCATTTAGCTCTGATGGTAAAAATGTAACAACAATAATTGGCGCTATGAATTATAAAATGATTACACGAGTATAATTATATAACTCATTATAAATACAACATAATTTTATATTTT
>Ga0316207_10005345_pt1 | contig 10702 bp, 9 predicted proteins | sample 6weekpyrite_MG_FD_204943 | JGI IMG/M metagenome (GOLD analysis project Ga0316207, IMG submission 204943) | Microbial mat bacterial communities from mineral coupon in-situ incubated in ocean water Damariscotta River, Maine, United States -... | ecosystem: Environmental > Aquatic > Marine >...
TTCCAATAGCCATCTCCGGTACGCGCTCAATTCTAAGACCTGGAACCTGGTTTCCGCGGCATGAAAGTATAGAGATTAATATCGGTGAAGCTATTTTATTAACAGATCAAGAAAAGAGCATGGATAATTGGCATAAAGCTTTAGTTTTATCTAAAAAAAGCCGTTGTTTTATACTGCAACACTGTAAAGAACCTGACTTAGTGTACGAAGAGGGAGCTGTTTTAAAACAGGTTTAAATCTAAAACTTTTTACAAAGATTATAAAAATGAATATAAAAACTGTTATCACCTCTGTAGTTTCAATTCTCATCTTGTGCTCCTGTTCAACAAGGCCTTATGCCCTGAAGCCTCGACCTGATATTAAAGACTCTTCACTTCATTGCGTATATGTTTCCAATCATGACTGGCATACAGGTCTTGTTCTTTCTTCAAAAGGTTTAAACAATGGGCTACATTTTTTAAAAAAACGTTTTGTACATGCTGATTATTTTGAGATTGGTTGGGGAGACGAAGGGTTTTATCAAAGCAATGAGATTACAACGGGAATAACACTGCAAGCAATTTTTTGGCCTACTGATTCTGTCGTTCATGTTGTCGCAGTATCGGGTGATCCTAGAGTTTATTTTGAAAACAGTGAGCTTATTGAGTTACAATTAAGCCATGAAGAATTTGATTCACTTAATAGGTTTATCGCTTCTAGCTTTGCATATCGAACAGACAATGAAGCTGTTTTACTAAAAAAAGGCATCTACGGCAACAGTCAATTTTACAAGGGTGAAGGAAAATACTATTTAATGAACACCTGTAATACGTGGACAGCTAAGGGACTTAAAAGTGCAGGTCTACAGCTCAATACAAGTTTTAAATTAACTTCTGACAGTGTCATGTCCTTTCTCAGGGAGTCCAAGCAGAGTCACTTAAAGGATTAAAAGCCTTTATAATGACTAGAGTTTTATTTTTGTCTAAAAAATAAGCCTTTACAGCTTTTTCAAGTAACAGCTCAGCAGAACGATCTTAGTCCCGTTAACTCTTCCTTCAATCTGTTCAGAGTTATCAGGGACTAAATGAATATTTTTAACGGTTGTACCTTGCTTGGCTGTAAAACCGGCTCCCTTGACAACAAGGTCTTTGATAACACTTACAGAATCGCCCGCAAGAAGAATCGTTCCATTTGAGTCACGTGTCGGTTCTCGGTTCTCAGCACTCAGACCTGCTTCAGCCCATGCCTTTATATCATCTTCAAGGTACAGCATATCCAGCAGTTCCTGAGGCCATCCTTGTGAGGCTATACGTGAAAGCATACGGTAAGCAAGCACCTTAACTGCATTTTCTTCACTCCACATGCTGTCATTCAGACAGCGCCAGTGGTTTGCATCCATTTTGTCTTTATCTTCGATCTGTTCTTTGCATGTAAAACACACCAGAACAGCCTGATCAATACTACCGTCTGAAGGTGCAACTTCTAAAACTGACAGATTGTCTGTTGATGCACACAATTCACACTTTGACCCGCTGCGTGTCATTAAATCTTGCTCTAGGCCCATAAAACATCCTGATAGTCAAATTTCGAGCATTGTACCTTGAAGAAGTAAAAAGTTAATTAAAAGGAGAACCTATCTTATTATAAACAAGATAGACAAGGATTAAATAAATAGATTGATATTAAAGTTTTGTCCGCACTCTTTAAGTGCCAGGTAGGCTCTGAACTTCATCGCTTCATCAGGTCTTTGTGTCTCTAAGAACTCTTTGGCAATATCGATCATTTCCAGATCAAACAACGTATATAAAAATGCCTCATGGGCTTCTTCATCTTTATCACAAAGCGTTTCAAAAAGTTTCATTCTTTGCTCAGGAATCATATGTATGCTTAACTCTTTTGAAATAGAAAGATAGTCAGTCTTTTCAAGCTCCAGTCTTCCTATAAGTTCAAGTAGAGACTCGTTTGATACTTCTAAGCTATTGTCTTCAGAGTTCACTCTTGCAAGGATAATATACAGGGCATCTTTTGTGATGTATTCTTGATATTTTTCAATAGCATACATAGGTGCTGTTGCCACATAATTAGCATAAGCTTTTTCAAGTACATCTTGATTATAGTTTTCACTCTTGTTCAAGATCTCCTCAGATGTAAGTTCTAAGTTTTGCATACGGTTTTTTTGATTTAATAAGACCAGCTCATTATCCGCATCAAGCTGGAATTTTTTCAGATCAACGACTTTGCCGTCTTTAATATCATGTATAGCTTTTAAAACCGTATTTATCTTCTCATTATCTGTTGTTTGCAGGTCACCTTTTGGCACCATAGCCGTACTTTCAAGGACCTTACCCAAGAGCTTATATCTATCTGTTTTGAAGGTATGTGCTTTCTGTTTTAAAAGAAGTTCATCCACAATCACTTCAATAAGACTCTCATAATCTTTTTTATAATTACGAAGATGAAAAAAATTCCTCACAGAATAATAAAACATATGAAAAACTGATGCCAAATATAAAACGAATACAGGAAGTAAGACTAATACTGCAACAGGAAGGGCCGGCAGATTGATACCAAAAAATGAGATAGACTCACTTTGTGAATATCCAAGATACTGACTTATATACCAACCTACAAATAGCAGTAAAGCCAAGGTTCCTAAAGTATATCGTTTTAAATACATATATTTTTCCTCAAAAAAGTTTATACTGCACTTTTTTCTGCGATCTCTCTACAGTCGATACAATATTTTGCATGGGGTTTGACTTTTAGGCGATGAACACCTACGCATTCTTCACACATTTCACAGATACCGTAAGTACCATCTTTTATTTTAGCCAATGCAATATCAATTTCAAATAATTCCAGCTCTTGTTGATGACCAATAGCATTTTCAACCATGTTATCGTTACTTACTGATGCATAATCACCCTCGTCATTCAATTCAAGTTCTCTAAGTTCATCCATCTCTTTTTCAACACCTGCGATATTCTTCTCAATCTGAACTTTTCTAGACTCTAATGTCTCTTTAAAGTACTCTAACTCTTTATCATGCATTTCTTTCATTATTACTTTTCCTTATTTATGATACGGATGATTATTGTTGATAGCAAATCCCCTAAAGATTTGCTCTAATAAAACAGCTTTGGCGATCTTATGACTCATAGTGAGTTCGCCTAACGAGATTACTGCATCGCACCGCTTTAAAAACTTATCGTCAAAACCATAAGCTCCGCCTATATAAAAATTCACCGATATTCTATCAGTCAAAAGCTTTGAAAACTTAAAACTGTTGATTATTTTTCCATCAGGATGTAAAGCTATGTTATAAGACTTACTTAAATAAGGTTCAAACGCTTCACTATATGCGACTTGTGCTGCATTCTTTCCTTCAACCTGAGCCTGATGGATTTTTTTATTAAATATCTCAATATCTTCTATTTTAGAGAACTTCGATGTCATCTTCTCTAACTCCTTATACAGGGGGCTATAAAGAGACTTCTCAGGCTTTGCAATAGAGAGGATATTAACTTTCATATAGACCAGAACCTATCACTAAATAGGTGACATTTTCAAAGACATCTTCCAATTTAACACCACCGATGGCAGCTACCTTGTGCCTTGAAAAAAAAGCCAATCTATCCAAATCGTCACCGAGTATATTTGTAACATCTTTTGTTGCAGTTTGTTTAAATGCACCTAAGCCAATGTAGTTTAAATCCATATTATTTGCTTTTTTTATCTCATTTTCATCATGAGTAGAGATCCCAAGTAGTTTTTCAGGACCTATTTTTTCACGAACTATCTGCACAGACTTTTCAATATCTGCATCAATTTCTTGTAAATCTTCTTGCCCCATATGTACACCGTCACAAAAGGATATCAGATCGTATTTATCATTTACAATTAAATAATCGTCCCACAGTTGACGTAAAATAATAAGATTAGTTTTAATCTCTTCAATAGAAGCATTTTTGTTTCTGTATTGGATGATTTCTGCCTTGTGCTTTTTTGCAAGTTCTACAAAATCACTCAGAGAAAGATTGCGGCTATTTAAAGAGTCCTGGTCGCATAAGGCGTAGAGTTTCATATACAAGTCTTTATCTAGTTAACTTGTATTTTTTTATCTAAAAACATACACAAAAGGTCAGAGATTGTCTTTTTCATCTCGTTACGGTTTACCACCATATCAACGGCTCCATGCTCAAGCAAGAACTCTGCTCTTTGAAAACCTTCAGGAAGATCTGAACCGATAGTCTGCTTAATAACACGTTGACCGGCAAAACCGATAAGTGCACCCGGTTCAGCAATAATAATATCGCCAAGTGTTGCAAACGAGGCCGAAACACCGCCCATAGTCGGATCCGTTAATACAGAGATATAAGGCAGTTTCGCCTTTGCAAGTTTAGCAAGAGCAGCAGAAGTCTTGGACATCTGCATTAGTGAAAATGAGCTCTCTTGCATACGTGCCCCACCGGAGGCAGAAACGATGATAAAGCCTTGTTTCTTTTCGATGGCACGTGTGATCCCGCGAACGATCTTCTCCCCCTCAACAGAACCCAAGGACCCGCCCATAAAGGAAAAGTCAAAGATAACAAGCTGTGTAGCAATTCCATTAATAGTACACTCACCACTGACAACAGAAGAAGTTCGTCCTGTTTTGGCTTCTGCATCTTCAATGCGTTTTTTATACGATACTTTATCCACAAACTTAAGAGGATCAACAGGACGTAGTCCTGCATCCATCTCAACGAATGAGTCTTCATCACACATAAGTGAGATGCGTTCTTTTACACCTACACGAAGATGATACCCGCATTTAGGGCAGACATAATGTTGCTTTTCGACTTCTTTATAGTACATTAGAGCTTGACAAGATTTACATTTGATCCAGTGAGATGGCGCTTCACTTTTACTTGGTTGTGGCTTGCTTGGCTTGGAACTAAAAAAATCAAATAAACTCATATGTTTTCTCCAAATTATTTTAAAATTATGTTTTTCACTTTATCAAATATCTCTTTGTCTTTGGAGATAATAATGTGCGTTTCATCTTTATACAGATGCAGGTCTTCACACATAAAAAGACCTGCTTCAAGATCATATGTCCGCATTTTACCTAAAAAAACCATATAATTGACATAATGTGCATAGGCAAGCGACAGGGCAACCGCTCCTGGAGCTCTATATTTCAGATGGTTTTGTGTTAATGTTTTTGTTAATTCAGGGTATAAGGCAGCCTTTTCAAAGAGACCTATACGAGAAGTGTGGTGCTTTACAACAGGCTTGAAATGTGCGCTATGAAGTTTGCCTTGAAGAAACTGTTTCTTATCTTTAATAAAAATATCTCCATTGGCAAAATTACATACAATTCCAATAAGACATTTTTCATCTTTCATATACGCGATAGAGGTGCCAAAATAAGGGAAATGCGTCAGCATATTATCGCTTCCGTCAATGGGATCAAGCACGATTTGGGCATCCCCTTCACCTACTATACCCGACTCTTCTGAATTTATCTGACCGAAATGCCCTAGTCTTTTAATAAAGATCTCTTCAGCCATCAGATCAAGCCCAACGCTAAGATCACCGCCCGCACCTCTTACTTCTTGGGTTGCATATAGATTTGGACTTGTCGCAGACTCAAGCATGGCAACGACTTCCTGACAGGCCTTAATACTCTCGCGTATAAATGCCTGCATTATTTTAACGATTTAATAATTGCTCTTGCAGCTTCTCTACCGTCATAAGCAGCTCTGACGACTAAGTCAGCACCTCTATAACAATCACCGCCGGCAAATATGCCCGAAGTAGATGTTTCAAAATTCTCATTAAGCGTGATCCCGCCCCAAGCGTTTGTTTCAATACCGTTTGACGCCAAATAAGAAGGGTTAACAGGATCAAAGCCAAGTGACATCACAATTACATCTGCATCAACTTTAAATTCTGAACCTTTTTGCTCTTCCATTCTTGCACGTCCGGATTCATCTTTTTGTCCAAGGGCTGTTTTGATCATCTCAATGCCGACAGCTTCACCTTTTTCATTCACGATGACCTGTTTTGGAGAAGCATAAAAGGTAAAGTCAACACCCTCTTCACAAGCATTTTTATACTCTTTTTGACTTCCTGGCATATTATGAGCATCCCGACGGTAAAGACAGGTAACAGACTTTGCACCCTCACGTTTAGCCGTTCGAACACAATCCATAGCCGTATCGCCGCCACCGACTACAACAACATTTTTATCTTTGAAGTCAAACGACTTGTCATACTTATCACCAAAGTTTTTAGACTGAATAGCACTCAGGTAGTCCATTGCAGCGTAGACACCTTTAGCATTTTCATTTTCTAAACCGGCGACTTTAGCCTTAGTTGCACCTATACCGATAAAAATCGCATCACTTTTGTTCGAAAGGTCTTCAATAGAGATGTCTTTGCCGATCTCACAATTTAGAGTAAGGTTCAGACCTGCTTCCACAAGACCTTTTACACGACGTTCAACAACTTTTTTGTCCAGTTTAAACCCTGGTATACCATAAGTCAAAAGTCCACCTGCCCGATCTGCTTTTTCATACATATCAACGCCAATACCTGCACGCAAAAGGTAAGTAGCAACGGAAAGGCCGGCAGGTCCGGAACCGATTACAGAGACTCTTTTATCTGATGTAACACCTGGAAACTGTGGTTTAAGACCATTTTTGAAGCCTTCTTCATTGATAAAGGTCTCAATAGAGCCGATAGTAATCGCCCCATGCCCGTCATTTAAAGTACAGTCACCTTCACAAAGTCTGTCATGAGGACAGATACGTCCCATTACTTCCGGAAAAGGAGACGGTTCATTGGAAAGGTTAAATGCAAACTCCAGATCTTTTTCTGCAATTGCTTTTAGCCATTGAGGGATATAGTTATGCAAAGGACATTTATTTAAACAATAAGGGTCCCCGCACTGTATACATCTGTCACTTTGTGAAGCTGCTTCTTTTGTTTCAAAAAATTCATAAATCTCATTAAAATCTTTTACGCGTTCTACTACAAGACGTTTTTCAGGCTCAATTCTTTGAGTATCAAGAAATTCTCTCATACTAATCTCCTTTCTCTATATCTAATGGTAGCGTCGTCATGTTTTTTGGGCGAACTAACCAGAAATCTCTAATATCTGTACGAAAGTTTTCTAAGATATCTTTCGCTCTTTCACTTCCTGTCTCTTCAGCATACTCTTTGATAAGTTTTTTCAGAAAATGACGTGCTTCATCACCCTCATCCGTATCTATGCGCTCGATCTCGATTAACTCACGATTAATATTTTCACCAAACTCATGTGTCTCATCATAAACAAAGGCAATACCGCCTGTCATACCTGCACCAAAGTTGATACCCGTCTTACCCAGAATTACAACAATACCGCCGGTCATGTACTCACAAGCATTATCTCCCGTACCTTCAACTACGGCTAATGCACCTGAATTACGAACACCAAAACGCTCACCTGCTATACCTGAAGCATACAGTTTACCTCCCGTTGCTCCGTATAAACATGTATTACCTGCTGCTGCGAAGTTGGGGCCTTGCTTTTTCGGTGTGATAATGATCTTACCGCCAAGCATTCCCTTACCGATATAATCATTTGCCGCGCCCTGTACATAAAGCGAAACACCGTTGATCAAGAAAGCACCCAAAGATTGGCCTGCAGTTCCACAGAGCTTCACCTTGATCGCATCAGAAGCTAAACCTGCATCTCCATAATACTGAGCGATCTCACCTGATATACGTGCACCAAAACTACGGTTTAGGTTACAGATATCACGTTTAATGGTTACCTTTTGTTCAGGATGTTTGATCGTGTTCATCACTTCTTTAAGCACATCTTTTTCAAAATCATTTGGATCAAATGGATCATTTGATTCTACCTGACAGGTGTCAACACCATCACAATGATAAAGAACCTCAGAAAAATCAAATTTCTTAGCAAAGTCATTGTCAATAACTGACATTAAATCCGAACGGCCAATGATCTCTTCCATACTTTTGTAACCCATTCCTGCAAGGATAGCACGGATATCTTCAGCAAGAAGTGTGAAGTAATTAATGATATGCTTTACCTGGCCCTTATAATGATCACCACGAAGTTTCTCATTTTGCGTTGCAATACCTACTGAACATTTGTTCACGTGACAGATACGAAGCATTTTACAACCAACAATAGTAAGGACACCTGTACCAAAGGCATAAGATTCCGCACCAAGAAGAGCTGCTTTTACAACATCCAGGCCTGTTTTTAGGCCACCATCTGTTTGTACATGAACCTGCCCGCGAAGATTATTTACCTTCAGTGCATTATGGGCCTCTGAAAGACCCAACTCCCATGGATTACCTGCAAATTTGATAGATGTAAGAGGAGCTGCTCCAGTACCACCGTCTCCACCGGAGATAATGATCTTATCAGCATACGCTTTTGCCACACCGGCTGCAATCGTTCCCACACCTGCCGTAGAAACAAGTTTAACTGTAATCGTCGCGTTTGGATTAACCTGCTTAAGATCATAGATCAGCTGAGCAAGGTCTTCAATCGAGTAGATATCATGGTGAGGCGGAGGTGAAATAAGGGTAACACCCGCAACCGTATGACGTAAACGTGCGATAAGTTCCGTGACCTTATGTCCCGGAAGCTGCCCACCTTCACCCGGCTTGGCACCTTGAGCGACCTTAATCTGAATCTCTTCTGCAGATCTTAAATACGCCGGCGTAACGCCAAAACGCCCCGATGCGACTTGTTTGATCTTAGAGTTACGGATAGTACCGAAACGTTCAACGTCTTCGCCACCCTCACCCGAGTTAGACATACCGCCTATAGTGTTCATCGCTTCTGCTATACATTCATGTGCTTCAGGGGAGATAGATCCAAGAGACATTGCCGCAGAAGCGAGACGTTTAAAGATCTCTTCTTTTGGTTCAACTTCTTTAATATCTATCGCTTTTTTATCTGACTTGATATCTAAAAAGTCACGAATAAATTTCTGCCCACGGTTATTGACAAGACCTTTTAACTCTTCAAAGTCTTCTGCTTTACCGGTTTCAACAACTTTGTGAATAGAGTGAATAACAGCAGGACCGAAGTCATGATATTCTTCACCATTGTAAAACTTGTAGAAACCACCGATAGTCAATGGGAAAATAGACTTAAAACCATCTTCTTCAAAGGCTTTTTTATGTGCCTTTTCTACGCGTTCTTGTATATCTGCATAGCCAAGTCCAGGGATCAGAGACTGACCATCAGAGAAACACTCCTTACAGATCTCGCTCGAAAGACCCAATATGTCGAAAAGACTGGAGTTTCTATATGAGGCAATCGTCGCGATACCCATCTTTGACATAATCTTTAGAAGACCGCCGTTAAGAGCAGTATGAACAGACTTCATCGCCTCGTGACAACTCATAGTAAGAGCTGGACTCTGCTCTAACCTAGCAATTGCTGTTGAGAACAGTAGGTAAGGGAAAATTGCCGATACACCAAATGCGATCATTGCAGCTGCTGAATGAGAATCAGACACTTCACCCGTTTGTGCGACGATAGAGACAAGGTGACGATTTCCCTTATGTAAAAGTTTCTGATTCAGACGTCCAATAGCCATAAGCATCGGAATAACTGCTTGTTCAGATGAGAACTCTTCATCAGAAAGAACAACAATACGCACGCCTTCTTTGTCAACTGCTTCAGCAACAGTCTCTACCAAGGTATCTAAAGCCTCTTGCATATTTCCAGAAAATGCTGTTGAAAAAGTCTTGTTTTTATAACAGGCTTGGAAACGTGCATTATTCTCATCACCAAAGGACAAAAGTACACTTAATTTCTCTCTCGTAATGATCGGTGATATTGCTTTTAATCGATGAGCATGTGAAGGTGCATCATCTAAAATATTGTGGATTTCACCAAAACCTGTGTTTAAAGACATAACGACTTTTTCACGGATAGAATCAATTGGAGGATTTGTCACCTGTGCGAATTTTTGCTTGAAAAAGTCAGAAAATGTTCTCTGCTTGTCAGAAAAAGCTGCCATAGGCGTATCATCACCCATAGAACCAACAGCTTCTTTACCGTCTTTTATCATCGGTTCAATAACCTGTTCGATGATTTCATGCGTAAAGTTAAAGAAACGTTGACGTGTAACCAACTCTTCTTTTTTATAGTCACAAAACTTTACATACTGCTCATCTACGTGTTCTTGCAGGTAGATCACATTATCATTCAACCACTTCATATAAGGATTTGAGCCCTTAAGGTAGTCATTAATATCCTTGTCCTTAAGTACTTTTCCATACTTAAGGTCAAGTCCTATCATCTCACCTGACTGAAGACGGTTACGCTCTAAGATGTTATCTTCATTAATGTCTAAAACACCGTACTCAGAAGAGATCAATAACATACCGTCTTTAGTGATGATATACTTTGAAGGACGAAGACCGTTTCTGTCAAGAACACAGCCGATATAACGACCGTCTGTTAATGAAAATGCTGCCGGACCGTCCCAAGCTTCAAATACCGTTGAATTATATTCATAAAAGGCACGAAGTTCCGCGTCCATATGCGGTGCATTTTGCCAAGGTGCTGGGATAACCGAACGCGCTGCTTTGAAGAAATCTGTGCCATTTGCGAGTAGAAACTCAAAAAAGTTATCAGCAGACGCAGAGTCCGAAGAACCTTTTTGCAAAATAGGCAGAATTCTTTTGATCTCTT
>Ga0316207_10005346_pt1 | contig 10702 bp, 6 predicted proteins | sample 6weekpyrite_MG_FD_204943 | JGI IMG/M metagenome (GOLD analysis project Ga0316207, IMG submission 204943) | Microbial mat bacterial communities from mineral coupon in-situ incubated in ocean water Damariscotta River, Maine, United States -... | ecosystem: Environmental > Aquatic > Marine >...
ACGCGGCGGCATTGTATCCGGTACTTATACCGGACAAATTGTCGCTGGCCCACACACATTAAGTAATGTCACATTACGTGCAGTAAATGGTGGCTTTATCGGCACTGCGATGATGGATTTACCCGGCGCTGCTAATGTCGAAGTACAACTGACTATTTTTAATGGCAAAGTCACTGCCACTTATAACGGTGATTTTCTTGCTGGTCTGGCATCGCAGGCCAGTATGGACATTACTGAATCTGATATTTACCTCAGCGCGTCGCTAAACACATCTGTTTTATCTTCAACGACTAACCAGGTGGTTAACAACTTAATCGGAGCAGCAAACACTGCAAAAACTTTCCTGTTACCGGATATTTCTACCAGCCTCTCAGTAGTTACCGATTTACTCGCCGATGCAAAAATTGCTGTCGATACGCTTGACGCTGAATTGCAGAAACTTCATGACGCTGCCTATGCAGCTCCATTTGGGCCAATCTATATTGCGCAAAAGGCGGTTAATGATGCTCAGAATGCTCTCGACGCTCAGTGGAAGAAGTATAATGACTCTTGCTACTCAACCTTCTTAGGTACAGTATGTAATGAACTATATAAGATACCTATAACAGGCTTAACATTTACACTTGAGGAAGTGGCCAAACCTGCATTGGAAGAGGCTAAAAAAGCACTTAAGTCTGCAAAAGATGCGCTGTCCTATACTGTCAATACGAGCTACAACAATCTCTATAAACAATGGCAAAACCTGACCAGAATATTAGTACTAGATTTTGAGACAGTCGATCTATTACAAATTAACTCGGTCAGTTTCACAGCTGATTTACAAACAATGATAATCGGCAGTAATGTAACTGTTAGCTCTCATATGTCATTTATGGGTCAATCAGGTCAGATCAGCTTGTCATTAAACTTGGGTAACCCGGCTGACAGTTTCTTGAGTCTTGCTAACGATTTGTTATTTGCAAATGTTCAGCTTAATACTGATAACACACCGCCAATTGTTATTTCGGAATCACCTACAGAATGGCACGCAGATGATACGCTGATTAAATTAACAGCGACTGATAATGCCGGTGTCGCATCGATCACTTATAAAGTTACCCCCGAAATTCATATTCCTGAGCTTAGTTTTCCTCAACTTACAGTTCCTGGCGCAGATGTTTATGTTCTGATCGATCAGGAAGGATCTTACTTAGTAACGGTTTATGCCACAGACACCAGTGGTAACGTAAGTCCAACAAAGACCATCTCAGTTAATATCGACAACCAGGGACCTCAAATAGAAGTGACCAACAATGGTATTCAATTAGATGAGTACGAAATTCTCATTAATGCTACAGACCTGGCAGGTTCTGGCATCGCCTACCTGGCCGTGAGTGCTAGCGGTGCCGAGGTATTATCTGAAAAGAGCGTGGAATCTGACTCAACGGTTATTTCATTAAGCGTTCCCGGTGTAACAACGCTATCGATTACTGCTGTCGATATCGCCGGTAATACAACCACTATTACACACGATGTTACTGTTCCAGAAATACCTTTTGATCCTGTGACTGGAGAGCCAGTAATAGTTGACCCTGTAACGGGTGAACCGGTGTCTGGAAATCCATCTGATACAGAAGATCCTTCAGAAGGTGGTGGTACTTTAGGTTTGCTCTGGATGCTGTTTACTCTAATGGCAATATACTTCAGAACTCTATCACTGCAACGGTGTGATTCACATTAAGGCTAAATTATTAGCCATGGAACGTAAACAAGTGGTTCATTTATGAACCACTTGTTTTATTTTTTTATACCAATGTAAAAGCATAAAGGAATTTGCTGAGGATATTAACTGGATGTCTAGTTCATTAAAGATTGCAATATTACTATTCAACGATGCCTTAATCGGAAAAGGACTCGAACTACTGTTAAAAGATATGCAATTTACGGTGATTTCAGCACGCTCTGTAGATGAACTTAATCTACAAATTACATCAGCCACAGAGATACCTGATTTATTACTCTGCCCTTTATTACTTTCTGATAAGCAACCGGCTATTTATGTGGTACGCGATTTACGCAGGCGTTTTGACCGAACAATACCCACGATTCTACTCAGTGAGGAATCGACAATAACTGAACCTTTATTTACCGATAAAAATCTCACTATACTACCTGAACAACTTAAGCCCGCGACTCTCAGGGAAAAGATTAATGAATCTATTACTTGCCCAGAAAAGGAGATTCACCTACATTGACTCAAGAAAAGGTAATGTCAGGACGATTCATGGAAAATAGCAGTCAAAAGGATCCTTCACTACAAAGTTGCCAGACAGTCAAACGTTCCGAGCCTGCTCGGAATGAGCTGGTTAAGATTCTCTATTTTCAGCCTATTTATATTATTTTAACCGGTCATGCAATCGCGGTGTTTATTTCCGTATTTTTTTTATGGCCCACCGTGCCCCGGCCATGGCTTTTATCCTGGGCTTTTATTTTGCTCGCTCAAACTCTGGTCTGGGTATTTTTAGTTCATCGTTTTAGAACAACACCTCACAGAGTAGAAAACACCCGTAAAGCCATTGGACTTTTTCCTATTGCCGGGACGATAACCGGTATTTTATGGGGAGTGACGATTTATTTTCCTAATATTTTTAATGATATTACCGCACTGATATTTTTATCGATCATGGTACTCGGTATCTCGGCCGCTGGCCTTGCGGTATTCGCACCCTATTTACGCTCCTTCTCTTTGTTTTCCAGTTTAATTCTTATCCCTTTTGTCATTCGGTTTTTTATTGAAGGCGACAAACTCTATCTGACACTAGGCAGTATGTATCTGCTTTATTTTGGTGTGTTATTAATCAGTGGCATTAATATGCGACGTGCTGTTGGCCAGGCAATTGCGTTAAGGATAGAAAACATCGGATTGATTGATGATTTAAAATCACAAAATAAATTAGAAGAACAAGCTCGTGAAGTAGCTGAACAGGCAAATATTTCAAAGTCCAAATTTCTTGCCGCGGCCAGTCATGATTTACGTCAGCCTTTACATGCGCTGGGTTTATTTGTTGATGCGCTGGAATCACGCATTCACTATAAAGAAGTAAAAGACATTGTCGATAATATTCGAATTTCAACCGATGCACTGAGCGACTTACTCAATGCCTTGCTGGATATTTCAAAACTTGATGCCGGCGTACTACAACCGAAACCGACAGACTTTCAATTAAGGCCTGTATTACAACGTATTCAAACAGATTTTTCGGATGTCGCAAAAGATAAATCATTGTCATTAAAAATTGTCGATTGTAGCCTGGTGGTTCACACTGACCCGACCATGTTAGAACGAATCTTGCGTAACCTAGTTTCTAATGCCATTCGTTACACCCACGATGGAAAAGTGTTACTCGGCTGCCGCCGGCAAGGTGATCATATTAATATTCAGATTCATGATACCGGTATCGGCATAGAGGAAGAGAATCTCGATAATATTTTTCAAGAATTCTACCAGGTAGAAAACCCGGAAAGAGATCGCAGCAAAGGCTTAGGCCTTGGTCTGGCGATCGTTAAGCGTTTAAGTGCGTTAATAAACTGCCCGATTACTGTTTCTTCTGAAACCAATATAGGTACAACATTTCAGATTCGGGTACCTTATGTCGATAAACAAATTAACTATGTCACGAAAATAGAAAACTATAACGATGACCTTGCTGGCACGCGGGTTATCATTATTGATGATGAAGCGTTGATTCGTGAAGGCATGACAACAGTACTAAACCAATGGGGTTGCTCTGTATTACAGGCGGAATCCATAGAGGATGCATTAGAACAGGTGGGAGACGATTGCGCCATTGATATGATACTTAGTGATTATCGCCTGCGTGAAAACACCACCGGCATCGATGCAATTTTAGCGTTACATAATCAATGTAAGAAGAATATCCCGGCGATCATTCTAACTGGTGATACCGACCCGGAACGATTAAAAGAAGCTAAAGCCAGTGGCTTTAAGTTATTACACAAACCGGTGTCGTCAGCAAAACTAAGGAGCCTGATGGGTTACCTGTTAGATCAGCGCGTATAATACGGTATAACTATTATAAGGCTTCTTCAATTAAGCCCATTTTCACTGCAGCAACACCGGCTTCTGTTCGGTTTTTTACCTCGAGGAATTTTAAGATTGCGCTGACATGAACTCGTACGGTGTTTTCTGCCATTTCTAACTGATTGCCAATAGCTTTATTTGATAGCCCTTCAGTCAGTAACTTTAAAACTTCAATCTGCCTCGGTGTGAGTGTATGACCATCAGCATTGGTATTTTTTTGCGGTGTGCTATTTACCGTATCGAGCACAGCCATGGGTAAGTAGACACCGCCGGAGAGTACCAGCTGAATTGCATTAGTGATGATATCGGCAGAAGAGGATTTCGGAATATAACCTTTGGCACCCAACTCAATCGCATTAAGTACTTTATGTCGATCTTCTGATGCAGAGAGTAAAACAATGGGCGTCGCTGGTAACTGATGACGCAATAACTGCAAGCCTTCAAGTCCAGACATACCAGGAAGATTTAAGTCCAGCAACACCAGGTCATAATCATCTTCTTCTACGGTTAGTTCCAATGCTTCTTCACAGCTACCACTGGTTTGAATCAAGACCTCATCATTCAGTTGCAGCAAAACATTACGAATACCCTCTATAAAAAGCGGGTGATCATCTACCAAAAGAATTTTCATTTTGAAATCCAGGCCAAGACGTCAGCTGACTAAGTTTTGTATTATACCCCTAACTAAGGGTTTTTATAGTTTCACTAAATTAAGGACAGCTCATGTCATTTTTAATGGTTTATAAATCGAATTTATTAAATTTGTTATATCGAATAACGGCCGCCAGTTCTTTTCCATACTTACTACCAAGTTCTGAATATTTATTCAGACCTTTCACCAGTTCAAATGGATTATCGGATGCAAGCCTTAACTGCCTGAATTTACTAAAAGCGGCACCCCTGGCGAGTACACGATAATTATCACGAATGGCATCTTCAATCGTTTTATATTTTTTCAACCAGATAGTTTTGTTGCCGCGTTTTTCACCGGCGGCTATACGTGGTTCATTTTTATTAAACGACCAGACACCAAATATATTTTTAGCTTCAACAAAAAAACGCGATGTTGCCCAGGCACTTTCCATCGCCGCCTGTGCCAACACAATACTAACTGGATGCGGTTTTAATCTCGCCAATAAATCTTCGTTAGTGTTTGCCTTATATTCTTTTTTCAGCCGTTTGATTAAAGACAATTGACTGCCTGATTTAATCGCTTGCTTAATATCTGCATGCTGTTTCTTTAATTCTTTAAATACTTTCTTTACCGCAGGAACCAACAAGTAACGAAAGCGTTCTTTCTTTTCTTGCACTGTCATTTTTTCGGGCACAATTTCAGCAATATATTTGGATTTTTGTATATTCGCAGCGTCTATCTTTTCTTGTTGTTTATACAGTGTTTTATTTTCTTTTTTTACAACTGTTTGCTGATCGTTATTTATATCAGCAGATGTTTGATTGCTGTTATCACAGCTTATTATCAATAAGAAGAATATTAATGTTGTTAAAAATTTCATTTTATCTACTTCAAAAAAAACGGCCGGTAAACCGGCCGCAGGGTTTTTATTTAAGGTTCTATCTACGATTTTTTACGCACATTGTAATATGCCTGCTCAGATATCTGGTGCCAGTCGACAACCTGTTTTCTGAACTTGTTAAACGAATCATAAATCTTTCTGGCTCGTTTATCTTTTGATGCCAGCTCCAGTACAACTTCTTCTGATAAGCCACGAAGTTTACTTAATACATCATCCGGCAATTTACGCATATCTACCTTATGTTTATTTAACAAGGTATCGAGTGCAGCGTTATTACGCGCCGTGTATTCCAGTAACATGTCCTGGTTAACCACTGCGCATGCATTAGTTACAATCGACTGCAAATCTTTTGGTAAAGCTTCAAATGCCTTTTTATTAATCGTTGCTTCTAACGTTGTGCCTGGTTCGTGCCAGCCCGGGTAATAATAATATTTTGCTGCTTTGTAAAAACCAAAGGCCAGGTCGTTATAAGGGCCCACCCATTCGGTTGCATCTAGTGCGCCGGTCTTTAAAGCTGTGAACAATTCACCACCAGGCAAATTAACCGGTGTTCCACCGGCACGTTTAAAGGCTTCACCACCAAGTCCCGGGATACGCATTTTCAAACCCTTTAGGTCTTCAAGACTGTTGATCTGTTTATTAAACCAGCCGGCCATTTGCACACCGGTATTACCAGCCGCCGCCGGGATAACACCAAACGGTTCATACACTTCTTGCCACAGTTTCATGCCGCCGCCGTGGTGTAACCACGATGTCATTTCCTGACCGTTCAAACCAAAGGGTACAGTCGAAAAGAACTGAGCCTCTTCAATCTTGCCTTTCCAGTAATAAGCAGAGCCATGCCCCATTTGTGCTGTACCACGTGATACAGCATCAAAGACTTCAAACGCCGGTACCAGTTCTCCGGCACCATATACTTTAACTTTTAAACGCCCACCACTCATCTCGGTAATCAGCTTGGCCAGTTTATTAGCACCAGTACCCAAACCAGGAAAATTTTTAGGCCAGGTTGTTACCATTTTCCATTTTATGGTTTTTTTTGCGTGCACTGCCGGTACGGCCAAAACACTGCTGGCAGCAACACTGCCAACGGCCAGCTTCTGGATAAAGTCACGACGTTTCATTGTTGTCCCCTGTTTATTTTAATTTCGTCTTTAAATAGCGTGTTAATTGCTCAATATTCATCGCTTCTGTAAAGAAGTGGCCCTGCGCATAATTACACTGCATTTTTTTCAGCTCATCAATCTGCGCCTGTTTTTCAACGCCTTCGGCTATAATTTTAAAACCTAACACCTCTGATAATGCATGTACCATCTCACAGTGTTTCTGTACTTTTTCGCTATCAACCAGCTGGTCTATCAACCGGGCATCCATTTTAACTCGATCAAATTCTACATCCAGCAATGTTGATACTGAGCTTTTACCTTTTCCAAAATCATCAATCTGTAATTTTACACCATCTTTACGCAACTGCTGAATCACCTCGAGTTGTTCATGGTCCAGTTTAAGCATCGCCGATTCATTAATATCTAGAGCAATTTTTTCTATCGATATCTTTTCATCATTACAGGTCTGCTGTAAAAATTCCGGGAAATTTTCATCCAGCTGACTAATAGATATATTGATGACTATTTCTGGCACATCAAAACCGCGGCTTAGCAGCTCATTCAGATGGTAACAGGCTTTGCGGATCACCCAGTCTCCAATCGCAACAATAAAGCCGGTGTTTTCTGCTTCGACCAGCAATTCGCCGGGTTCAAGTAAGCCTTTTTGCGGATGATTCCATCGCAGCAATACTTCAATCGCTGCTAGTGTGTCCGATTCAATATCAAACTGTGGCAGGAAGTAACATTCAAATTCGTTGCTTTTCAATGCTTCGTGCAGGCGTCGTTCTGAATCCCACCAGAGCTTTCCTTTGTCATTTAGCTCCTGGTTAAGTAACTGGTAACGACTCTGGTTTTCTAGTTTTGCTGACAATAATGCCGACTCAGCTTTTTCGATCAGCCCCTGTACGTTATCACTGTCTTCCGGGAACAGGCTGATGCCAATTGAAAAAATCAGATCATAGATTTCATCACCGATATGGTAACTTTCGGTTAAGGTCGACAATGCTTTTTGCGCAACAATATTAACCTTGCCTAAATCGGCTATATCTTCCAGCATCATTGCGAATTTATCCGCACCGAAATGACTCACATAATCGCTTTCTCGCGTCATAAACTGCATGCGAGAACCAACACTTTGCAATAATTTATCACCTATATCAAATCCATCGCGCTGATTAATTTCAACAAAGCGACGTATATCAACCAGCATTACCGCAATATATTTTCCACTACGCCGCGATTTTTTTATCGCGTAATTAAGCCTGTCAATAAAATGCTTTTTATCAGGCAAGCCAATAATATTATTGTGCATGAGGTCATTTGCTGCGTTATGTCCCATGTCATGCGTATCTGCCGTCATCATAAAGACATATTTCTGCACTTTCTCGTCGTCGTCCTTTATTAATTCAATATGCAACTTAACGGAATATCGTTCACCGGATTTTTTTCGGAACCAGACTTTTCCTTTCCATATATTTAGTTCTTCAAGGTCGGCAAGTACATCCTCAGATATAATTTTCTGTTTTTCACTGGCCAATAATATTTCCGGTTGCTGCCCAAGCAATTCATCTTCTTCCAGACCGCTTAGATTTATTAAAGCATTGTTAACCGACTGAATATTTTGCTCTGAATCGAGCACCATTACTGCTTCTGAACTGCTGGCAAACATTCGTTGTGCCAGGTTTAACTGGCTAACAACTTCCTTGGTATCGGTAACATCACGGATAATACTAAAGCAAAGCTGACGTCCGTGTATTTCAATTGGTGCCTCGTTAATTTCTACAAAGCGAATATCATTATTAGCCAGTTTATGGGTTGCATCGTACAGGTCTTTATTAATAATGGCGTGTGAGTTCTCATTTGCCGCTTTTTCAGGGGATATATTAATGCGGCTATAACTGCTGCCAACCAGAGATTCTTTTTCTATTTTATAAAACTGAATCGCCGCTTCATTGGCATCTTCTATGGTCCAGCGCAACGGATCGAGTACCAGCATTATTGAGCTGTTATTTTCAAACATTTGCCAGTAACGCTCTTCACTTTCACGAAGCGCCCATTCAGCCACCTTACGTTCACTGATGTCACGCACCACGTACTGATAAGCGAGTTTGTTACCATATATTACCGTATGTGCACTGATTTCTACCGGCACATTATCGCCTTCATAGGTACACATTTCATGTTCGAATAGAACGTCTTTATGTTGCGATAAGTCGTTAAGTTTTTCCCGCGTTACTTTTTCAAGACCGGCTTTATCGATATCAAAAATAGACAGACTATTTAACTCGCCGTCATCATATCCTAACCATAAATATGCCAGTTCATTCGCATCGACAATCGACAGGGTTTCCGAATCAATAATGAAGATGGCGTCATTGGCGTGGTTAAACAGGGTGCGATAATTCTGTTCGGATTGTACCAGTGCATCAGTCGCAAGTTTATTCTCTGTGATATCACGAAAGATAACATGCAGGTATGGCTTTTCATGGTAATGCACGACATTAAAATGTGCTTCGACGTCAAACTTATCCTTGTACTTACCGATCAATTTAATATTATGCACACCACCGTTTTCATCCAGCATACGGTTAATGAAATCGAGCATATCTTCACTGCCCTCTTCCATGTAAAGACCCAGCCGCGTGCGGTAAAATTCACCACGTTGGTAGCCGAGCATGTTTAGTAAGGCATCATTAAATTCTGTCGCTAGTGTTGAAGCAACATCGAGTAATAAGGTTGGAAATGGTAAATCGTCGAACACTCGCTTGTAACGCTTTTTTAAATCGTCATTACTTTCTTCAAGATGTTTGAGCGTGGTAACGTCTTTTCTAATGACATAAAGACCTTTTAGTCTTTTCTTTTTATCGTAAAGCGGCGACTTAATCAGGCTAACATAACGCTGACTGTTTTCTGTATTTTGCTCAACGACAGCACTGATATTTTTTTCTTCATTAAGCACAGCTTCATCTTCTTGCGTGCTTTTCATCACCTCCAGTTCATCCATAAAACTGTCATCGGTTTTACCAATGATATAGTGCCGGGTTACACCATAGGTTTCACAAAACACATCATTAGCATAGATGTATTTTCGTTTTTTATTTTTAATCGCTATGGCTAGTTTATTATCATTAATAACGTCGTTATTAACTTTTTCGGCCAGGTCCTGTTCAAAGGTGATGACATCAAAAATTATCAGTACATCACGGATAAAACTAAATATAGCGTGAAACACCAGACCCAGAACCAGGCCACTGAGAAACCAGTAAAGAAGATCGGTATTAGAACCAATCCGCCAGTTATCAACAACATCGCGTCCGACAAAAAGCCAGAGTAGCCCCAGTAATAATTTCAGACCGGATAGAATCAGCCTGGAGATATAGCTATTAACAATTTCCACCGGTTATGTAGGCCAGTACTGGCAATCCCTTTTTCTTATAATATGGTTAAGTTAGCATAGTTTATCACTAACCACTTCGTGCCTTCATACTCAAAATTAACTTCTACCCGCGCATTCGCACCCGAGCCTTCGGCATTCATAATCATGCCTTCACCAAATTTTGGGTGACTGACACGCTGTCCCATTTCAAAACCACCGGCTGATGGGGCAACTGATTGATTAAGTCCATAGTCATTACTGACCGGTTCAGTGACCTTTGTTTGCATTCGCACATCTGAGACCAGTGCCGCGGGGATTTCACTGATAAAGCGCGACGGACGCGGGTATGTATCACGCCCATAGAGTTGACGATGCTCAGCATTGGTCAGTGTTAACTGTTCACAGGCCCGGGTAATGCCCACATAACAAAGCCGACGCTCTTCCTCTAAACGGTTATCATCTTCAATCGATCGTTGATGCGGGAACAATCCTTCTTCGATACCACAGATAAATACCTGCTTAAACTCCAGCCCTTTGGCACTATGCAGGGTCATCATCTGCACGCAGTCTTCCCATTCTTCGGCCTGACCTTCACCAGACTCCA